>SMTZ1_10001077_pt1 | contig 27879 bp, 21 predicted proteins | sample DeeMarSWOR136_30_FD_25667 | JGI IMG/M metagenome (IMG submission 25667)
AGTTAAAATAGGTAAAATGAACATAACTGCTTATATAACAAAGAATTATGAAAATAAATACAATTGGACACTTGGTGAAAGTGGGAAAAACAAAGCCAAACAAACCCAAAGTTAAAATAGGTAAAATGAACGTAACTTCTTTGAGAACAATGAGCTACGAACAAAGAACTATGAACTATGAAAAAAACAAAGCCAAACAAACCCAACTTGTCCGCCTCCGGCGGCAACAATGGTAGTTATAATTGCGAGTATCTGCATCTGATGGTATAATGCTTAGCAATAAACCTCGCTCAATTTACGTGCTGCTAAAGAAATATGATTCAACATTAGGGAGTATGCGATATGAGAAAAAGAGAAATAAACCGGCGTCAGTTTTTGAAACGGGCTGCGTTGACTGGTGCAGGTGTTATAGGTTTTCCATGCTTTGTTCGCTCGGCAGCACTGGGGAAAGATGGCGGTGTCGCGCCGAGTAACCGGATTAACGTCGGCTGTATTGGGATGGGTGGCCGAGGCACCAATAATATGCGGGCTTTCATGGGCAGAAAAGAAACGCAGGTCGTTGCGGTTTGCGACGTCCACGCCGACAAGCTAAGCAATGCACGTCGTTTGGTCAACGAGCACTACGGAAATAAGGATTGTTACGCATACAATGATTTTAGAGAGCTGGTGGCGCGGGAAGATATTGATGTTGTTTCGGTCAACACGCCGCCCCATTGGCACGCCATACCGTCTATTGAGGCAGCCAAGTCAGGTAAGGATGTTTTTTGTGAGAAGCCGCTGTCGCTTACTATCGCAGAGGCACAGGCTATGGTTAATGCAGTCAAACGTTATGAGCGGGTATTTCAAACTGGCAGCCAGTCGCGTTCGAGCTGGAACTTCCGCTTCGCGTGCGAACTTGTTCGTAACGGTTACATTGGTGAACTGAAAACGGTGACGGTTAATTCCGGCGGTGCTCCGAGGTGGTGTAATCTGCCGCCGGAACCGGTGCCGGATTATATCGATTGGGACTTGTGGCTGGGTCAAGCGCCGTGGAGACCATTCAATAAACGTCGTCTTATGGCCCACCAAGCTTGGGGTTATCGGGAGTATGCCGGCGGGGGAATGACCGGTTGCGGATCACACGACATCGATATCGCCCAGTGGGGTATGGGTATGGACGACAGCGGACCGGTTGAAATTGTTCCTCCTGATGGCAAGGACTATAAGCGACTCACCTTCAGATATGCTAATGGTGTCATTATGATCAATGGTCCATTCACAACCAGCAGGGCCTGGATCGTTTTGTTTACCGGCACTAAAGGGAAGGTTGAAGTCGGCCGTGGACATTTGCGAACCTGGCCGGATACACTCAAAGATGTGAAGATAGGTACTAACGAAAAACACCTGTACGAAAGTAACGACCACAAAGGTAACTTCCTCGATTGTGTTCGCACTCGGCGTCGAACGATCTGTGATGTCGAGATTGGCTGCCATTCAGTGATTGTCTGTCATCTGGGCAACATCGCCTACTGGTTGAACCGGCCTTTGAAATGGGATCCGGCGCATGAGGTGTTTGTCGGCGACGACGAAGGCAATCGGTTGCTGTCACGGCCGATGCGTAATCCGTGGCGTCTGTAAGCTTAATCGTGACCGTTCTTCGTCGGTTGACGCCTACAACCCGAATACGACCGTACAATCCATTACCTACCAATTCCGCAAGAATTCCCACCCCATAAGCCCTGTAATAACAGTTGTCTATAAAAAAGTCAAAATTTAGAAACGGTTTCAATGTACGTGCTCTCGCTGCCACGCATACAGAAAAGAGCTGACAGTGTCTCGATCTGTCAGCCCGTTGGGTAAAAGAAAAGGTGTGTTATTAGCTGTTTTTTTCTCTTGAATCATTATATCCCGCGTGCTATAGTCACTTGTGTATACTGTAATTGATTTTCCTTACATTTTATCATTTGGAGGTTATTGCCATGTGTGAACACTGCACGCGACGAGAGTTTTTGGGGGCAGGAGTGGCCAGCGGGTTGATGTTAGCCGGCGGAACATGGAAACACGCCTGGGCTTCGCAATCACCGCCCGGCCAAATCCGTGAAAAGTCGCGAATTTGCGTTGTCTTCAGCGGCACGCCCGCACCGGAGGACCGCGATTGGGGAGCGGACGCCGGGCAAATAAAGGCTATGAAAAGCCGGCTGGCCAAGGCGGAAAAGGAGCTGGGAAACGTCGAACTAATAATGGGTCATTCGAACAGTGCCGAGGAAACGGCGGCCCTGTTAGAGAAGGCGGGGCCGGCAGCACCGGTCCTCGCAATCAACGTGCGCAACTTTGCCTTAACAAGGGTAGTGAAGCCGATTCTTGACGGGTCGCATCCCATGGTGTTTTTCTCGCTGCCGGCCAGCGGACACGATTGGATGTATGCTCCCCGCTGGCATAGTAGGGGACATCGCGTCACCCTCCTGGCCAGCAGGGAATACGACGAGCTTGAACGAGCCCTTCGTCTGCTGAGGGTGATTCCTATGATGAAGCAGACCCGGATCATCCTGTTCCCTCCTGCTCGAGGCACGACGCCTGCGCAGTCTCCGGAGGAAATCAAGAAGCGTTTGGGTGCCGATGTCGTGGCCATAGAAGAGAAGACCTTCAACGAGATGATTTCCGCCGCGGAAGACAAATTAGTTCGAGCCGAGGTCAACCGCTGGACTAAGAACGCGAAGGAAATCATCGAACCGAACAAAGAGGATATCAAAAAGGCCGCTCGCGTCAGTGTAGCGCTGCAACGTTTAATGGAGCAGGAACGGGCCCAGGGATTAGCTGTTGGCACCTGTATGGGATGGCTGTCAAAAGGATTTCCCTGTCTGGGATTTGCTCGTCTTCGCGACAACGGTATTCCGGCGGCGTGCGAGGGGGACATGGATTCGTTGTTGACCATGCTCCTGTTTCAATATATGATCGACCGTCCCGGCTTCCAGGGCAACGCTACTTTCGATACCTCTCGCAACGCTTTGTGGACCGCCCATTGCACGGCACCACTGAAGATGGATGGTCCCAATGGTAAGGAAGCGCCATACCTGCTGCGCGGGCATTCCGAGGTCGGCGGCAGCGGCTGTGTGCCCGAGGTCCAATACCGCCTTGGCGAGACCATCACACGCGCCAAGCTTATCAACCTGGATACGATACTCGCATCGACGGGTAAGATTATCGAAGTTCCGGAAAAGGCGGTCCACGGTTGTCGCAGCCAGATCGTCACCGAAGTTCGTGATGCGGCGAAGATGGCCGCCAACTGGAGCAGTGTCCTTGAGACCGAGGACGCTATGACGCTGCTGCACCGTGTGGTGTTCTACGGCGACCACATGGAAAATGTGCACCACCTCGCACGTTTGATGGACATGAAAGTCGTCGAGGAGGGCTGAACGAACACCTGAGTTGCGAATCCTAAGATACCCTGGTCGACCTATGTCGTTTGCTGGGATTCGGAATAATGGGTTACAACGGATTCATCCGGCACGCAGTAACGCCCGTGGGGGGGGTGTGAGATACGGCGATGTTGGTGAAGCGCATCGCTGTCACCCCCGAAAATCCGTATCCGGTGAGCTTACAAAAATCAGATAACATCTTTTGTCTTTCTGAATTGGTCTACCGTGGTCGGGCCCCAATTTCCTCTGCAGTCAGGTCAACACCGTAGATGTGAATGTCGTCGATGAGGCCGGAGAAGAAATTGACGGCGTTAACGCATACAAGCCGACTACAACCCGAATGCCAAATATCGTGTAAAATCGCAAAAAACGTGAATCTATAAAGTCAATAATACCAAAGGCTTAAACAAATGCAAAAATGAAGAACGTTTTGGACATCCGATGGCTATTGTCGACACAATAGGCTTATATATCCTACTGGTCATGTTAAGTGTTTTATTCGGTCAAGATAAGGGCAATCGTTTCAATGGCCATTTCGATTTGATTCCATATAATTACCATAAGATATTGTGTAGCAGATGGTTATGGATTTGGTGCACAGTTGCAGTGTTAAAAAACTACAACCGTTGGTACAACTAAGCCGCGATTATCTTTATAAAAACATCACTATTTTTAAGGAGCAGAAAGATGAAAAGAGCAAAGCGAAAAACACGTTCAGATAAATTTCCTTCAACCGCACGAGTTCTGCCTGGCGTAATTAAAAAAAAATTTCATTTCCGAAAGATTTAATTTGACTAATTAGTCGAATCTGACGATAATGTCAGTATTGACCGTATAGTCAGGAACTAAGGCTTATGAAGAATAGACTATCGCAAACGCCAAAGCGACAATCTCGTCAGCGACGACGCACAAAAAATACCCACCAAAAGCTGCTGGAAGCCGCCAGAGCCGTCTTTGCCGAGAAAGGGATGGATCTCGCGAGAATAGATGAAATTTCAGAACGGGCAGACGTTGGGAAAGGCACCTTATATTACCATTTCAAGGGTAAGCCTCAGATTATCATGGAACTTATGAAGAGCATTCTGAGTGAGCTAATGGCGGCTATTGAGGAAAAATGTGGAGATGCTTCTGATATCCAGAGCCTGCTCTATAATCTAATAGGAGCGCATATTGAGTTCTTTAGCAAATGCTGGGAAGATTTCGTGCTCTACTTCCAAGGCCGAAGCGATTTGACTCTCCAAGAGAGCTATTCTGGCATCGAAACCCCATTTATTGAGTATCTGGAGTGTATAGAAGGCCTTTTGGAGTCTGTTATCAAATATAGATTGCCACAGTCGGTTTTACGTCGTATCGCATGTGCAATCACAGGTTTTGTGTCCGGTTATTATTCATTTGCATCGATAGATTCCCAGGACGAGAACATTGACGAAGTGTTTGCTTCGCTACAAGGTGCTATGGCGACAAGTCTGGAGCGTTTTATTAAGGAAGCACTGCCGTCAACAGGGTCTGGTGGAAGTTGTTACGAGAATTTATAGAACATTGTTCCTGCTATGCTGTGCAAGGCATGGTTGCCGACCATTGTGTAGCGATGATAGGAGAGTAGAGTTGAAAACACAAACCATAGTTGAGCAGGCGGTTAAGCAGTCTGCGTGGGGTATCGCATCAAGCTTCGACATCTACAATTGCGACCCCGATACGATTCGCAGCGCTGAAAGGATTCAGCAATTTGTGGCTGAGCTTTGTGACTTGATTGAGATGAAAAGATTCGGTGAGACAATAGTTGTTAACTTCGGAGATGATGAACGGGTCGCCGGCTATTCAATGGTGCAGCTAATCGAGACATCGCTCATTTCCGCCCATTTTGCCAACAAGACAAACACTGTCTACTTAGATGTTTTCAGTTGTAAGCCTTACGATCCGGAAATAGTTTTAGACTTTTCCCAGAGATTCTTCGCGGGTTCTCACTGCATCACACATAGTAATCTAAGGCTTTGAACCGTGTACGATTCTCGCATTGTCACCGACCTGGATGAATGCCAGGAGATTTGGAAACGTATTATCCCTGAGGAGACTATATGGGACATGTGGGAGTTCCGTGCCTGTTTCCAGGTTTATTTTCAGCGCCCGCCCTATTTTATCGTTGGCGAGCATTCTCAGGGACTCGCCGCACTATTACCTCTTAGTTGGATTGAGGAGACCCAGTGCTACGGATACTTCCCCGGCGAAACGTGGGAGGGCAAGACTTGGCTTGAGCAGAACCGTGTTCTGGTCGGCAGGGATTTACTGGATAGTCTTTTGGGCCGTTGCCCTGACCGCTATCACCTACGATATTTGCTCCCTTTGGAAGGTGTGCCACAAAGCAGGTACGCCGTTGACGAGGTTGGATATCTTTTTAGGCCGCCGGATTACAACTATGACGTCGAGAACTATTTCCAACAGTTTTCGAAAAAGTCGGCAAAAAGCATAAAGCGTGAGATAGCTTCATTACAGATAGGGGCGTGTTATCGCTATGACGACATTTCAGACTTTGAGCACATGGTGCAATTAAACGTTAATAACTTTGGCGATCGCTCCTATTTCTCCGACCTGCGTTTTCGGGAAAGTTTCCGCACACTGATGTACTACCTTAATAAGAAAGGATGGCTGCGCATAACAACCATCATAATCAACGGAGAAATAGCCGCTGTTGACATAGGATGTGTTTATCGCGGAGATTACACTTTACTCGGAGGCGGCACGAATCGTGACTATCCCGGAGTGGCAAAACTGATAAACCTGTGCCACATGGAACGAGGTTGCCGGGAACGGTTTAATGTGATAGACTTTCTGTGCGGAGATTTTTCATGGAAGAAACGGTTTCATCTTATACCAAGACCTTTGTACTTGCTGTCGAATTGCTTGGTTGAAACTCATCCTTCGGAAGGATTGGAATTAGGGAGGGTAAGGCATGTCGAATAGGCGCGTGTTGGTCGTAGGAACAACCGCTGATTATGTCGACATTATCGACAGGCGATTCCCGCAAAGAGCGATTTTCATTACCGATGTTCGTGAACGAACGAAGGCTGCAGAGCCTCCACCCAGTTCAAATGTGGAGCTGCTGTGCGATCTGAGCCGGCCTGAACAGGTCGTTGCAGCGGTAAGGAAGCATTTGGAACGATGGCAGATGGAACCGAGCGGTGTTGCTTGCTTCGACTGCGAGTCGATGCCCCTGGCTGCGTTTATTGCGCGGGTGTTTGGGCTTTCCTATCCTTCGGCGGAAGCTATCACTGCATGCAGAAGCAAGTACGTTTCAAAGCTGGTTTGGCGACAAGTTGGGCTGCCATGCCCCGATGTCGAGCTTGTTCATAATGCATCCGATGCGGTGAATTTCTTGCGCAGAATAAACGGCCCCGGTGTGCTCAAACCCCTAACCGGCAGCGGCAGTGAGCTTGTCTTCTTATGTTCCAACGAGGAAGAATGCGTTGTTGCGTTTGACAAGCTCAAGTCCAGACTGGCCAAACACGTCAATCGGCGAATGTATGCACCATATCTTTTCGACGGAAAGAAAATTGACCCTCGTAAGGTTTTCGTTATTGAGGAATTCATTAGTGGCGGCGAGTACAGTTGCGACTTTGTGGTCGAGGGAGATCACGTGGAAATCCTCCGTATTGCCAGGAAGATACCCGATAAGGAACAAGCGTTTGGTACAACCCTCGCTTATGTTTTGCCCCCTGAGCATCCACCAGAGCTTGACGAAGAGAGCTTTTGTAGCCAACTGTGTAAAGCGTCGAGAGGTCTGGGACTTGATTGGAACATTTGCATGTTGGATTTTGTCACCCAGGGCAATCAGGCCTTTATGGTCGAAATTGCACCCCGTCCCGGGGGTGACTGCTTACCGCCTCTGTTGTTAAAAAGCTGCGGTATGGACATTCTTGGATACACACTCGACTTTGCCGAGATGCGTCCCCTGAGCCTGCCAAAACCTTCGAAGTGGAGGTCCTTGGTTGGCGTTCGCCTCTTCGCGACGCATAGTGGTGAAATCAACTTCATTGATTCTTCGGCCTTACGCAAGGATCATCGAGTAGTAGAATGGTGCATAAAACGCAGTTCGGGCCATCGAGTTGTCCTTCCGCCCGAAGACTATGACTCTCGGCTTCTGGGTCATGTGATTTTTGAACCCTCAGGTTCTGAGGGTATCGAAAAGGAGTGCGCTGAAATCACCTCCAAGCTAAAGGTCGAAATGAAGACACAGGTATGTGCGACAGTGAATTCATCCTGAAAACGCTTGTCGGATCGACCAGACAAAATCCCACTGTGCTCGATCCGGACGAAATAAGCGTCTTTGTAGATGGCTTTCTACAACGGCGAGATGTGTTTCTACAAACATTTCACCGGCATGGTTCTCCTCTTTATCTCGTAGAAGAAAGCATTATCCTCGAGCGGGCGGAGCAACTCACCGAGGCCTTCTGTCATGTGCTGCCTGATGTGCGTATTTATTACGCAATGAAGAGCAACAACCACCCACAGATTATCAAAGCGTTGGTAAATGCGGGATTGGGCTTGGACGTTTCGAGTGGCGTGGAACTCCGGATTGCTCTCAACAGTGGTGCCACTGATATCGTCTTCAGCGGACCCGGCAAGACGAACCAAGAACTAAGTCTGGCTCTCGAAGGCCGTGGTCGGATAATCGTACTGATTGACAGTTTTGGCGAACTTGAACGTCTTCAGCGCATAGCCGCGGATAAGGACACCCACATTCGCTCAGGTGTAAGACTGACAACAAATAATAAGGGGCTATGGCGCAAGTTTGGAATTCCTCTGGAGAACCTGTCGCAATTCCTTGATGCAGCGAAGCATTGCAGCCACGTATCTGTTCATGGACTCCAGTTTCATACAAGCTGGAACCTTGATCCTGGCAACCAGGTGGACTTCATAGCTCGACTTGGTAATACTCTCAGCGAAATGCCCCCCAATCAGAGGTTGACGATTGAGTTTGTTGACATTGGCGGCGGATTCTGGCCGAGCCAGGGTGAATGGCTGCAATCAGATGGCACACCGAAAAGCTCCCCCGACACCATTATTCCGCTTTCGATGCATAGGATCTGCCACTACAAGCGTCCCTCGACTACCATCCAGGATTTTGCTGATCAGATCGCCCAAGCTGTGAGGACCCATTTGTTCCCCTATGTTTCCTGCCGCATTTGTGCCGAGCCGGGTAGATGGCTTTGCCACGATACCATGCATCTGCTGTTGACAGTTGTGGACAAGAAAGCAAAAGACTTGGTTATCACCGATGCTGGCACAAACGCCGTAGGGTGGGAGCGATTTGAGACAGACTATTTCCCGGTAATCAACCTGTCCCGTCCCGAACTGAAAGAGAATAAATGTTACATATTCGGTTCGCTCTGTACCCCGCACGACGTGTGGGGCTACGCTTATTGGGGAAAGGACATCAAGCCGGGTGACGTTCTCCTAATACCGACGCAGGGCGCTTATACATACAGCCTTCGTCAGGAATTTATCAAGCCGATTCCCGCAGTGGTGATGTTAGACAGAAGCGACTCTTCTTGAAGGAGTTGATACCAAAGGGCAGAAATGCAAACAAGAAGCAAAAGAAGTTGTTCTCTTAATATTGAAATGGAATTGTAAGGCTTGGTCGCGTAGCCAAGCCTTTAATATGAGAAATGTCAGTTGGGAAATAGTGAATGTTGCGAACCTGTGGGGTTGCGATTACGGTATTCGGATGCGGATGGGTTTTGATGGGACTTGAGATCCTTGGCGGAAGGATGCTATCGCCGGATTTCGGTAGTGGTGTTTGGGTTTGGGGTAGTGTAATCAGTATTTTCCTGGCTGCTCTGAGCACCGGCTATTTTTTCGGTGGGTTATTATCAAAGCGTTTTCCTCAAGGTTTCGGCCTGGCACTTGTTATCGTGATGGCGGCAATCTCTATTATACCATTAGCAATTTGGCATCGGGCAACCAGTGGATGGTTTGCCGATCTCAACTTGCATGAGCGCTGGGGATCACTTTTTGCCGCAATGACTTTGTTTTTTGTCCCGAGTATGTTGTTAGGAATTGTTTCACCCTATGCTGTTCGCCTGGTAACTGCCGATGTCGCGAGTGTCGGAACAAAAGCTGGAACCTTATATGCCATATCTACAGCAGGAAGTTTTTTTGGATGTTTGCTTACTTCGTTCTATTTCATACTTTGGATGGGCATTAAGCTAATCCTGTTCCTTTCGGCGGGAGCATTGTTGTTAATTGCCCTGTTATTATTGGCAACATGGTATACTAAAGGTTTTAACAAACAGGAGGTCGTTACTCATGAAACGTAGATTTTTGATTATGGCTATTTTCGGGATTTCAGTTGGAGCCGTCTGCCAATCTTCACCGGTCGAAGTAAAGCAAGAATGGCCGATGACCGAGCAAACTGATTATTCGGATTATGAATCCAAGGTACTATTGGAAAAGGAGAGTTTATATCATTATATTCGTGTTCTGCAAGAGGATGGAAGACGGCGACTTCAGTTCCGACGTTCCGGCAACGATTATGAGGAATCAGTGATTAATATTCATCAACCGCTGAAGTTCGAGATGTACTATTATTCTCTTATGCTCGCCGGATTTGCCCACAAACCGGACCCGAAGAGGATTCTATTTATAGGGCTCGGCGGAGGGACCATATCAATGGCGATTCATCATTATTTTCCTAAAGTACAGATTGATAATGTTGAACTTGATCCTGATGTGGTTGAGGTTGCTAAGAAGTATTTCGGTTTCAGGGAGGATGATAATATGAAAGTTTATGTTCGTGATGGGCGTGTGCAAGTGCGGCGTTTATTACGGAGAAAGATGAAATATGACATCATCTTCGTGGACGCTTTCCGAGGGGGATACATTCCGTATCATTTAACAACCAAGGAATTCATGGAAGGCTTAAGAGCGATTTTAACACTAGATGGCATCGTTGTTAGTAATTTGCGACCTGGTTTTGAATCCTATCATTATCATCGGCGCACCTTCAATGCTGTTTTCCGTAATCAATACTCATATGGTTCTGGTAGTAATGTTATTGTCATTGTTGATGCGAGGGAAAAGCCAATACCCCAAAAAGAAATATTAGCTGCAGCCCGGCGGCTGCAAAAGGAGAAACAGTTCACTACTGATCTTCCCACTATTATTGAAGAGTGTGGAACGCAAAACGATTACGTGCGTAAAGGCCCCATTCTCACAGACGATTATGCTCCGACTGATGTGCTTCGTAGCATACGGCGTGAATAAGTCCTGTCATTTCCGAAAATTACACAGCGAGCAAAATCATGAAAGCGAGTGCCATGAATACGGTAAATATTTATAACGTGTGTGTTCCTTTCGACTCCAATCTACGGAAGTCAAAAATGGACAAAAGAATCGAACACGAATTGTTCGGTCGCCATCCTGACGATCCTATTCTTTTATCATAAGTGTTGTTTTGTCAGTCAGTTACAAAAAAGTAAAATTTGGCAGCGTTTTCAATATTCCTTACCCTAAACATAATTAATATTTAAAAATGTCAATGACCATACATTGATGGGTGCCGTTTAGTGATTTTATCTTACCGGTCGGTGAATCTCCTGTAGGTACAGACGTTTGAGATAGTTTTCAAAAAACTACGGCGAGCAGTAGATCATTCAAAGGCTTGCATATCAAACACCTGTCCAACGCCGGAGAATTCCTTGCAGGCCGTCACAGAAGGTGGTATGATTCTGTCTTATTCAGTGTCCAAGAACTCCGGGGCCCTACAGGGGTGAGGACAAAGAACTGACCAGGTGGCTTATAAAGCACGGTATTCAAACGCGGCGGTGGTCAGGTGATCCACCGACCGGACGAGAGGTAATCTCGACATCCCACACTGCTGCACCTCTGGGCGGCCCAACAGTCTTCACTGAACTTGCTGAGCGGATTGCCTGCGGCTCGACAGTTGTGTTCCTTTCACCGGCAGTCTTTGCCACAGATAGTCAGTCCTCTGCCTTGGTCCCTCTGGCCAACAAAGAGATCCTGACTGCAATTCCAAACTGGCTTTACCACAAAGATGAATGGTGCAAACGACATCCAATCTTTGGGGGCCTGCCCTCCGGCGGCCTGATGGACTACACTTTCTACCGCGAAATCATCCCCGATGTCGTCTGGTCTGGTTTAGAGCCACCGGCTGAGGCCGTGGCTGCAGGCATCAATGCCTCGCAGGGCTATTCTTCTGGGTTGATGGTGGCGGTTTACAACCTTGGCATGGGTCGTTTTATCCTCAACACTCTGCGCATCCGCGAGAACCTGGGACCGAATCCGGTCGCCGAGCGGCTACTAAGAAACATGCTCAACTACGCTGCGCGGGACACCAGCAAGTCAGATGAGTTCGCCGGGCGGGATTTGACCGATAAGGGTCTTCGCGTTATACTCTCAGACCGTACCGGTGCCGCCGTATTTGCCTATCGCCGGATGAAATGAATTTGCAGTCTCGGACTCGCGAGCATGGGAAAAGGATTCCACAGGTATCTTAAAAAGGGCAGATAAAGGTTCTTGAAGGTGTTCATTTGTTCTACCCAGACGGGTGATTTTTGGGAGATGATTATGAGTTACAACGATTTAAACCGACGAGAGTTTCTGAGGAGCATAGGGCTGGGTGCTTATGCTATGACCTTCTCTGGAAAAGCGCTTGCGGGACAGCAAGGCGATACGAAGGCTAATGCCTTGATTTCCATTGATCCGAAGCCTAAGTTTGTGCTTTCTCCCTATCTCTACATGCAGTTCATGGAGCCTCTGGGCACTACGGATAGCTCTGTGGATGCAGCGTGGGATTTTGGGGCCGACCGGTGGCGAGAGGATGTGGTTGATATTACACAGGAGCTGGCACCTACGCTTATGCGATGGGGAGGCTGCTTCTGTTCATATTATCGCTGGAAGGAAGGGGTGGGCCCTATGGCCCGGCGTAAACCTATGTTCAACCAGCTCTGGGGCGGGATCTACAATAACCAGGTTGGAACACACGAGTTCGTGGACTTCTGCCGACGTGTTGGAGCCGATCCTCTGATCGTAGTCAACTTCGAATCAGACGGACGGAAGGGCTGGGCCGTCTCGCCCAAGGGCGATATCCGCTCCGGCGACGCCAAAGAGGCCGGCGAATGGGTGGATTACTGCAACAATCCATCCAATGCCCCGAGGCGTCAACACGGCGTGAAGGAGCCTTATGGCGTGAAACTCTGGCAGATCGGCAACGAGACCTCCTACGGTGCGGAGATCGACGTGGACACGGCGGCGAAGAAGACTCTCGAATTCGCAAGGGTCATGCGAAAGGCCGACCCAACGATTGAAATCATCGGATGGGGAGACAGCCATTGGGCCGGGCGGATGGCGGAAATCGCAGGAGAAGAACTTCAGTATCTGGCGTTCCACAATGGTTTCGGTCCCGGCGGGGAAGACTCACCGCTTCAGGGTATCGAATATCGAAAAGACCCGGACAAAACATGGAATTATCTGATGAAGGCATACAAAGACCAGGAAGCAGCCATCGATGTTATGCGGCAACAGGTTGCGAAGTACAACATCCCCATAGCCCTGACCGAATGCCATTTCATCTTGCCTGGCCGAAACCGGTGCGAGGTGCTGTCCACCTGGGCGGCAGGTGTGGCCAATGCGCGAATCCTGAATGTACACGAAAGAAACGGCGACGTGCTCAAGATCGCAACCCTGGCGGATTTCTGCGGCACGCGCTGGCAGAACAACGCCATTATGATCCCTGTTCCCGCGGGCAAATCGTTCATGATGCCCGTTGCTATGGTAATGAGCCTCTATCGAAGACATTCGGGAAGAGAGGCCGTTGAGGTTGCCGCGGCCCCTGGCGGCCTTGATGTGGCGGCCAGCCGAACGGGAGACCGCGTTTTCCTCCACGTGGTCAACACCAATCGAACGCAGTCCGTCAAATCCGCTTTCCGAATCCAGAGCAGTAGGATCACGGGGGGGCGAGTTTACTGGTTCGATATGGACCCGGAGTTCGAGATATTTGAATACCATCCGGAATGTACCTTTCCCAAGGAGCACGGGTTGGATCCAACTGTAGTATGGACATTCCCGGCCGCCTCTGTTTCTGCTGTAGAGCTGACCATAAAGGCAGTGTAGAATTTGAATCAACAATTGAAATGGGATTACTCAATGAAGATTATCAAGGACGTTCGGTTTGTTTTTACGCTCTGTATAACGTTTTTCTTTCTGGCGTTTCCCTTTATACTTGAAGGAGAAATGGCTTCCGTCTCAAACAGCACACGGGACTCCGGCGCGATTGACAAAAACATAATCGATAGAAAAACGCTGGTCAACAGACGTTTTCAGTTTTCCTGGAGCTCGAACGAGGGAGGGGGCGTCAATGGCATCGCCACACTAAAGGAGGATTGCTCCATCAAGGGTATTCGCAGTCCCAACGAGACTACCTGGCTCATAGATACATCAGGGCGGCTCCTCTTCAAACATGCGGACGGCAAAGTCTCCACAAGATATGACAAGGTCTGGCTGGAGGAGGGACTGCTGTGCTTCGAGGGTCCTTTCCTTTTTAAAGAAGGCATCACCCACCACCTTATCGAGATAGAAGGTGCAGCATCTGAACAGGAGCGCCAAATAACGCCTGAACAGGCGGCAAGAATCAAATACTCGACGCAGCGCTTTGTCTATCTTAATCCGGGAGAGAGTTATACCTTTCGACTCAGAGACGATAAGGAAAAACGTATCCATCTGGTGTCCGTCAAGGAATATGAAGATCCCGTCATCCATCTCACGCGCCGGGCGGATGTGAAAATTGAGATTGATGGGAAGCCGCTTGAGTTGACCTGCGCTCCCTATTGTTTTCCCACGGAAGTGCAAGGGCTCCGGATCCAGGCTGACACGACCTCAGCATGGCTGAATATCCCCAAGCGGGTACAGTTCTCTCTCTGGGATGCCTCAGAACCTATCGTGGACACGAATCTCTTTTGTTTCCCCTTACCCCGTTACTGCCTGTTTTCTCACGGCGTGCAGGCCTACAACGAACCCGTTCACCTGGGCCATCGGGACGGAGACCCGCAAGGCCAGTGCTTCTATCACAATTATGGAGTTGATCTGGCAGGTTATGAAGGACGACAGAGTGTTCTGAGCTGCATCGATGGCGTTGTGGTTCAGGTGGATCACGAACAAGGAAGCCTGTCTATCCGGGATGATCGAGGTTTTATTTTGAACTATGGCCATCTTGATTCGATTCTATCGGGAATCAAGGTGGGTTCCTCCGTCAGGCAGGGCCAATGGGTCGGCATGCTCGGCAAAAGGGGCGCGTCGGGCAATTTCTCCCATTTGCATGTCGGGGCTTATCTGTCCGAGTCTGCAATGAATATGGACCGGCCTGACCGCAATCTCAACTTGTATCCCTGGCTGGTCGCAGCCTACCAGAAAGAGAGCGGAACGAATCTCTGTGCCGTGGCCCGCCCCCACAAGACGGCGCTCACCGGAGACAGGGTGCTTTTTGACGGTTCGAACTCGATGTCTTTCAAATCGAATATCGCGTCGTACAAGTGGAAGTTCCACGATGGAACCTCCGCGAATGGGCCTATGGCGGAGAAGGTGTATGACAAGCCCGGCTGTTACATCGCTGTCTTGTGGGTCGAGGATAATCAGGGAGCCGTTGACGTGGATTTCTGCAAGGTGAAGGTCTTTTCCCGGTCTGCTCCTGAGGGTGTGATTCCCACACTCTTTGTAACGTACTATCCTTCAGCGGAAGTCGGTGTGGGTGAACCAGTCAACTTCCGGGTCTGGCCCCAGGGGATGGAAGTGGAGAATGTTCAGGTCGAGTTTGGCGACGGCACGACTGTCCGGAACTATCGTGCCTACTCCGCGATCACCCACAAATTCAAGAGGCCGGGGATCTATGTCGCTACAGTCACAGGCACAGCGGGGAAATTGCCCGTGACGCAGAAGGTCAAGATTGTCGTGGACCAGTAGCGAGCGTCCCTGTGGGATCGGCTGAACCTTGCCTGATTCCGTCATTCACTGAAATTGACGGCACAATCCGTTTCTCGACTTGACAACGGTCGGTCAGTACCGGGATAATACGCAGAAGAAAGGCTTGTTCTCTTCAGGGACAAGAAGAGACTGCTCTCTTCTTATAATCACAGTTTGCGAAAGGTATAGAAATGTGGGAAAACAAGGTGAAATTCTTCAAGGGATCTGTGTCGCGATATTTCTTTCCTGCTTTGGTTATTTCTTTCACAGTGGCATTGCATACCGGCACAGGAATGGGTAATCAAGAGACCGCGCTCAAACAACCTGTAACAACAAGCAACCGCCCAATCCGAGACCGACTGGATATGGTCCTGACTATCGGGCAGACCCAAGGTGACCTACAAGGTAAGGACGACAAGGTTATCCAGGCAGGCATAGAGTATCTAAACCGAATGGGTGGAGGTACGCTTCGCATTCTACCTGGTGTATATAACCTGCGAAATGCGATTTATCTGCGTCCCAACATCTCCATGAGAGGCTCAGGCGAGAAAACCGTACTCAGAAAAGCCAACAGCGTCGTGACGGCTCTAACGAAGGATTCGGATTGGTTCGAGTACGGCGTTCGGGTGGAAGATGTGAGCGGATTTGCGCCTGGGGGAGGGATTATGCTTCGGTCGAAGAAGGGAGCGGGAGACTGGCAATACGATGTGCTGAGCGCTACTGTCACCGCCATCCGTGAAGACATTATCTTCTTGGACCGGTTGACCAAAGAGAACTTTTGGATAGACACCAATGCCACTGCTGCGACTATTTTCCCAATCCTTACTGCTGAAAACGTGGACGATGTTGTCGTGGAAGATATGGTATTCGACGGCAACCGCGACAAGAACGAACACATCAATGGCAATTTTGCCGGCGCCGTCTTCATCCAACACTGCAACCGGTGGTTTTTCAAGAACGTTATTGCCACAAACTACAATGGGGACGGCTTCAGCTTTCAGGTCTGTGATGACGTTCAATTTCGTGATTGCAAAGCGATAAACAATTCCGACCTCGGTTTCCATCCGGGAAGCGGTTCTCAGCGGCCTGTCTTCCATAATTGCGTAGCCCGCGGAAATAGCCAGGGCATTTTCTTCTGCTGGAGTGTTTCTGACGGGCTTGTGGAGAATTGCATTTTATCGGAAAATATAAGATATGGAGTGAGTATCGGGCATCGTGACACGGATAACATTTTGAGGCGGTGCAGAATCGAACGTAACGGTGAGGTGGGAATTCTCTTTCGCAAGGAGGTCAATGAATTTCGCTGTGGCCACCGCAATCAGATTGAGGATTGTATTGTTCGCGATAATGGGACGAAACAGTCGGGAATCGGGATCGATATTCAAGGCAAGACCCAAGATATAACCGTTCGCAATACAAGATTGGAGAATACTGCCGGCAAAAACCAGAAAGTGGGCATTCGCATCAGTGAAGAGGCTGAGCGGATAATTCTGCAGGACAACACCTTTGAGAATTGTCCGGTCGATATTCAGGACTTACGGCCCAAAAATGACTGACCCGGATACTTGTGTAAGTTTTTCGGAGGTGAATATGCGTGGAAACATGAAAGGAATCGGACTTAAATACTTTTTATTGTTGGTGTGCTCATCCACGGTTCTCGCAGGTGCGAGAATTGACCGAGGAACTATTACGACAGGAACACTATTCGATGAGATGGTGGATATGGCGAATCTTGCGACTTTTCCGAAGCCGGCATTTCGCACGGTTCAGTTCTCCTCCTATGACCATCGAAGCCGTCTGCCGGGTGGGCCGGACTGGTTCGCCAATGCTGATGGCTTTGGAGGAGAACCGATTCCTAATTTCGAAAAGGTTTTGAGAGCCCCGGATGCAAATGGAATCGGAGAATACCTGATCGCGGACGTCAAGGGGCCAGGGGCCATCGTGCGTCTATGGACGGCGGCCATCTCCGGTTTCATCCGAATGTATATCGACAGTTCGCAGACAGCGGTTTACGAGGGCAGTGCAGATGACTTCTTCCGCCGTCCATACGACCGCTTTGCTCAGAATAGTGATATCAACGCGGACAGGTTCTATAGGACAATATACCAGCGCGATGCCTCATACGCGCCGATTCCGTTTGCCAAGGGCCTCCGCGTTGTATGGACCGGCAACATCAAGGAAATTCATTTCTATCACCTCCAGGTGCGTCTGTACGATGAGGGTGCCACCGTAGCGTCTTTCCGCCCCGGCGACATCCACACCTACCGTCGGGCTATTGACAGAGTAACTCTGATACTCTCCGATCCGGATAAGAATCTCGTTCCCCGTTCGCAACGGCTTGGGCAAGTATTTGATTTGAGTCTGGAGCCATCTGAGAATAATACGCTCGTCCGTCTGGATGGTCCATCGGCTATTGAACAATTGAGCTTACAGATAAGTGCGAAGAATATGGATATGGCTTTGCGGCAAACAATTCTGCAGATTTCCTTTGATGATTACCCTTCGAGCCAGGTGCAATCACCCGTTGGGGATTTCTTTGGGGCGGCCCCGGCTATAAATCCGTACCAATCGCTTCCTTTTACAGTTCGCCCCGACGGCAAGATGATTTGCCGGTTTGTGATGCCCTTTGAACGAGCCTGCAAAATCGAGCTTTATAACTGCGGAAAACAGTCGGTCAATGCAAAAGGCACAGTGCTTTCTATGCCGTTCCCCTGGGATGAGCGAGCGATGCACTTTCGGGCCAGGTGGCGTGCAGACCATAATCTGATTGCGTCGAATCGACAGGTGCAGGACTTGCCGTTTCTACTGGCGTCCGGCAGTGGCGTCTATGTGGGGACCGGTGTTTACCTTATGAATCCCGCCGCAGTGCCAACGTCCTATGGCAACTGGTGGGGCGAGGGAGATGAAAAAGTCTTTGTGGACGACGACCACGTGCCTTCGATATTTGGCACCGGCTCCGAGGACTACTTCAATTATTCATGGTCTTCGCCGGATATTTTTGTCTGTCCATACTGTGGTCAGCCGCGAAACGACGGCCCGGGCAATCGAGGCTTTGTTACGAACTATCGCTGGCACATGCTTGATTCGATTCCTTTTAAGAAAAGTGTTCGGTTTTATATGGAGCTTTTCAGTCACGAACGGACTCCCGGTATGTCGTACGCCCGTATCGGGTATCACTATGCCAGGCCCGGCTTGACTGACGACCACCAGGCGGTTATGCCGGATGACCTTCGGCTTCCCATGCTGCCCGAGAATTGGCAACCGGCTGCGAGAATGGGAGCTGCAAACGCCGTATTTTTTGCAGCCGAAGACATCGCCATCGATGCCGAGGCCACACATCTGACGGATGGCCGCCTCTGGGCCGGCGGGAAGCTGCTTATCTGGACTCCAACGAAAAGTCGTGGTCAGAAAAGCTTTAAGATTCCGGTCAGTCTCGCGGGCAGGCAGCAAATCCATATCGCTCTTGCTATGACAGCGCGGTCCGGCAAGATTACCTTTCGCATAGACGGCCGACCATTGCTGTTGGAAGATGGGGCTGAAAACGTAGATCTGTATTGTCCATATAGAACTCTGTTGCGCAGTATTGCACTGATGCCGGTGGAACTGCAAGCCGGTGACCGTACCCTTACACTCAAAGTCGAGAGTACTCCTGACGAGGTCACCAATCCTGAGGTTGGAATCGATTTCATCTGGGTACAGCGGAAGTAATACGCTCAAGCGGGATGCGGGATGAATATACACAAGCCACGGTGCGCAATAAAATGGGCAACAACAACCTTCGGTTATCCTTCGGTCAGCGTCATGAGTCCCCAATTTGCCGTTGTCAGGCGACAGGGAATCAATTGTCTTGACCTGCATATCTTACGTTGGCAGTCGATATGGTGAGGTTGTGCTGCTGGATTGGACGGACGTCGGTCGGATTCCAAATTTGACCAAGGTGTGACCGTGTGTCTTGATTGAAGCATTTAATTAAGAGACTATACCACAAGACACACTTCTTCTGAGTCGCAAAATATTAGAATTCTTCGATAAAACTTTGACACCAAAATGTCTCCACAGATGCTGATTTTGCTTAAACCGAGTCCGAATAAATGTAGGTTATTAGGTCATGGACACAATTTTCAAAAAAATATCGGGCCAAAAAAGGATTTATTGTCCTATCCTTTGAGTCACGAACTCTCAGCCTTTTCTTCTATCCCCGCAGTGGCGTATTTGTTATCATAGATCCATTTGAGCAATAGTGACGAGCAGTAGAGTTATAAGTAGGTCCAGGACTATAATTTTGTCCAGGATCGATGTGAGGGGAAAGATGAACGATGTTACTCGTATCATAAATGCTATTGAGCAAGGAGAAGTAATGAGAACGATGATTGCGAAGCTGAAGCAAAAGGTAGTAGTTTGCACTGTAGCGTTGGCGATTGGTATAGCCACAGGATGGGCATTGGAGGGTACTCTGGCTGCGGCGGAAGTTGGTGTGCCAGTGACAAGAGATTGGTTGTTGCAAGGAGGGCATACGCAAAACAAAGAAGGTCTAATTTTGCATAGGCAGCACGCCGTTAATTGGATCCTAAACGCTCAGAAAGCGACGCCTAACGGAGGTGTCTCAGCGTGGTATAGTTTCTCAACTGGCTATTGCCCTAACTCGTATCCTGAGGTGACAGGTTACATTATCCCTACGATGTTTGATCTTTTTCACTTGACAAGTGAGAAAAAATACAGGGATGTCGCAATAAAGATGGCGGATTGGATAACATCTGTTCAACTTCCGACAGGGGCTGTACCAGGGATGGGTCTTTCAACTCCATACGTGTTTGATACAGGACAGTGTATTTCTGGCTGGGTGAGAGCTTATAAAGAGACGGGAGATGCCCGTTATCTTAAGGCCGCGGAAAAGGCTGCGAGTTGGCTTGTTGGAATGCAAAGTCAAGATGGCTCATTTCCGTTGACCCCTTTCACCTGCTCAACCCATACCTATCATTGCAGAGTTTCTTGGATGTTGTTGCAGCTATATGAGTTCACACAAAACAGTATCTACAAAGATGTTGCGGTAAGAAACCTTGACTGGGCATTGGGTTTTCAAAGACCGGATGGGTGGTGCGTTCCCATAAGCCAGGAGACAACGCACTTTATAGCCTACTGCGGGCGAGGGATGTTAGAATCAAGCCAAATAACAGGAAATAAAGCTTATTTTGTTTTCGCTCAAAGGTTGGCAGATGCTTTAATTCAGCTTCAACTCCCAAGCGGGATGCTATATGGCGAATATAATCAGGCCTGGAAGCCCGTCGTCGGCTCAAGCTGCCTGACAGGGAATCTTCAGACAGCGATAATCTGGATGAGACTATACGCTATAACAGGAGATGAAAAATACCGTGCGGCTGCAACGAAAGCCATAAATTACGTCTTAGCCACGCAAGATATAGCTTCGCTAAACCCAGGGATTAACGGCTCGATAGCAGGTTCGCAGCCCTTAAGCGGAAGCTATTGTCCAAACGCGTACTTGTCCTGGGCTACTAAATTTTTCATCGACGCAGTCAACCTTTTGCTTGATCCCAAGCGGGTGTTGTCTGGGTGACTGGTGATTGATAGGCGGTATGGTGGATCCCCGCTTTTCACAGGCGATAGGTCCCATTTCACGTACGCGTCCTTTCTCAAGTGTTGCAGTTCCTACCTGTAAGCTTCTCACCGTGGCACCATTTCGGACTGCGCCGGTGTATGCTGGCTTAAAGTCCTGAAGTACAACCCATTATCTGCCAATTTTGTATAAAATACCCATGTCATAAGCTCTGTGATTGCAGTGACTTATAAAAAAGTCAAAATTTGGAAGAGGATTCAATGACCGATTCGATTTCATTTTGTGTAATAATCAAACGCTTATGTTCCGGAGAATGTTGGTATGGGGGGACATTTCAGGGGATATCTGCATATTTTTTTTCTTGACATTGTCCCGACTGCCGGGTACACTTTTTATATAATTAGGCAGAAGCGATAATAAGCAGCTTTGAACGATCCTCACGAGATTTTAGCTGCCGGGACATCGTGATATCGCATGATGGAGACAGGAAAAAATCTGTTAATACACTCGGGTGAGAAGAATAGTCACCGGTCGAATGCGCTATTGGCTTTCCTGAGCGGTCTTGATCACAGCGAAGAAGGCCTCCTTGGGTTTGTAGTTCCGATCGAACAACAGGGGAGAGCCTCCGATCCAGGACGCTCCATCATAGACGCCCCAGAACGTGATACGAGTGATATCTTTCTTGTGTTTGACCAGGACGGAGAAAATCTCGGCATACTTCTCCGCGAGTTTCTTCTGGATTTCCGCCGCGTCCGAGTTCGGATCCCTGGTACTCTGGCGGCTAACCCGCCTGATATCTGCGCCGCGATATCCGCGAGTCTGTGTGCGGATGTCCAACTCAGTAACCATCACCTTGACGCCACTAGCAGCCAAGTTTGTGATGGCGTACTCAAGACCTTCGACGCTGGGATGTTTCAGCCCACCGTGCAGTTGGATACCGACGCCATCGATGCGGAGACCCTTGGATTTGAGATGCTTGACAATCGCGACCGCCCCATCGCACTTGGCCTTTGACGTCTCGAGACCGTAGTCATTATAGTACAGTTCGGCATTGGGGTCGGCCTCGTGGGCCCACCGAAAGGCATGCTCTATGAAGTCGTACTGCTTGTCTTCGGAGCCTTCGCCGATGATCTGCAGCCATTGACTGCTTCGCAGCGTGCCGTTCTCGTTGAGGGCTTCATTTACCACATCCCAACCCTTGATCCGGCCTTTGTAGCGGCCGACAACGGCCATGATGTGGTCTTTCATGCGGGCAAGGAGCGCGTCTCTCTTCAGGGCGTTTCCCGAATCGTCGCGAAAAACCCACCGCGGAACCTGGCTGTGCCAAACAAGGCAATGGCCCATAATGGCCATCTGGTTCTTCTCGCAGAAAGCTACATAGCGGTCAGCCGGCTCCCAGTTGTACCGGTTGGGCCACGGATTGATAGATTGCCACTTCATTTCATTCTCTGCGGTTGCAGTACTGAAGTGCTTCTTGGCAATCGCGACTGCTCCGGCGTTACGCCCTGCTACCACCCATCGATTCAACGCGCCGCCAATCAGGAAGTGGTCCTTGAATACGTTTTTCAGAGCAGGTACGTCCTGCCCGGCCATGCACGAAACCACACCAGCCGACAGGACCACCAGGCTCGCCGTCGTGACTGTTCGTTTTACTCTCACTACCTACTCCCATCATTACTACATTGCTGCCGTGTCTACTCGGTGAATATCTCGATGCCGTTGATAGCCGGATTCTCTACTTTCGGTGTAAACGTAATCCTCAGCTTGCCGTCGCTCACCACAACGCCTTTGTACTCGCGCTGGATCGACTTATACGGGCCGCCGGCTTCCTTGAAGATGTCGAAATCCTTCTCCGGCTTCTGTCCCTGCACGGCAAACGAATACACGCGCTGGCCGACGCCGGTGATGCCCGTGAAGGTCTCGGCAAAATGCAGGCGGACGGTGTACTTGCCGTTGGGAAGATTGAACTCGTATGCGCTCATGCTGTATCGCTCGGTCCGGAAGATCTGCGGGAACGCGACATTCGGAACTTCGAAGCTCTCCATCCGCTCGATGGTCATTCCATCCGGTGGGCTCAGCGATGCGCCGGGAGCCCTGACCTCATCAGGCAGCCAGAGGTTGCCATTCTTGTCGGTGTAGGGCTGATTGGCCCCACATGCTACCCGGATCACCAGCTTTGCTGCAGCCGGGACCGCCGGAGGTGCAGGCAGTGTCGGGGCAGCCTTCTTGAAGATGTGTTGGGCGAAGAGATACAGGTTGTTGGCCCATTCGGTGGGATCGTGGGCGTTGGAATCCACGTGCCAGATGTGCGGCACGTTCTTTTTCTTGAGGTAGTTGTGCACGCCCTGGCTTATGCGGATCAGGCCATCCTTGTTGCCGCAGGCCAGCCACAGGAGCTTCAGTTTCGCCCTGGCGGCTGCGGGATCAGGTACGAGTTCGGCTGGAGTCTTGGTATTGGGGGCTGATGAGAACCCCCCAATCCAGGCGAAAACGTCGAGGTGGCCGAGGCCGAAGTTCAAGGACTGACCGCCGCCCATCGACAGGCCCGCCAAAGCCCGACGCTCGCGGTCGGCGTAAACAGCGTACCTGGTCTCAATAGCGGGAATCACGTCGTTGAGCAGATCGCCTTCAAACGCGGCGAAAGCCGGCGCGCTGGCGAAGACATTGCCTTCGGCCCTATCGTTCTTCTGGGCCCGGCCGTTGGGCATGACGACTATCATCGGGTGGATCTTACCGTCCGCCAGCAGGTTATCGATGATGTTCTCGGGGTGGCAGAATCGCTGCCATTCCGTCTCGTCGCCTCCGATGCCGTGAAGCAGATACAGCACCGGATACTTTTTGTCGGCCGAATAGCCAGGCGGCGTGTAAACGAGCATTTTTCGGCGGGTTCCGACAGTCTTTGAGTCATACTCAACCATCGTCAGTTCGCCGTGAGGGACATTTTCACGCTTGGCATTGAACCCCGCGGGTGCATCGGCGAAGACGGGCTTATCGTCCGGACCGAGTTCGATCGGTCCGCCGAATCGGCCTGGTCCTCTCCCTCTGCGGGCGTTCCTCGAAGCCGGGTCATCGCGTGCAGGTGCATCTGTGGTAGCAGGCTTGAGATCATTTGTATCCAGTACCAGATGATCATGATCCAGGCTTAGCAATCCAAGTCGATAGGGTAACTGGTCGTAGCGCCCGTTAATCGCGGGATCGCGACCTTGATAGAGGAGTTGGAGGTTGTTGGGGTCAATGGTCAGCGTTTCATCATATCCGTCGCGAATCAACTCTCCGTGGCTGATGTCTCTTGTCCAGGGTAGCACGCCCTCTTCGAAGGTGACGTTGTTGATCCCGGCGAAGGGCTTCTGCCACGTGTTTGCATCCGAAAGGGGCGTCCATTCGCCGTCCAGGCGGTCGGATGTCCAAGCACGATAATACCGTGCCGGACTCATGGCCTCGACCAGCGTCAGATAGGTACCGGTGCCCTTGACCTTGTAGGTCATACTTCCTTCGAAAACATCATTTCGCGGGCCCTCGATGACAACCTCCGGGTCACTCATGCCCCTGGGAAAGTCCTCGATCCTGGTCCGGCTGCGATACACACGGCCGTTATCGCCGGTGAAGAACAGGTAGGCGTGCGTGTCGTCGCAGATCATCCAGTAGTCGATCCAGAGCCTTGGGGCACTGGCCGGCTTAGTATCAAAGAAGTTCTCAGGCTTGGTCCAGGTTTCCGGCTTGGAGATATCATCAGCGCTTGAATACTGCGGGTGCTGGGACTGGTAGATCAGATACCACTTCTTGTGCTGGCGGAAATAGAAGACTTGCGGAGCGCAGTGGTAGCCGCGCAGGTTCGGATTGTTGTCAATGTAGTAGGGTTTGGCATCAGCAACATCCGACCAATCCGCAAAACTAAGATAGACCATGCTCCAACTGCCTCGAGTATTGGCGGTGGTCGCGTAGACGTGCCATTTGTTGTTGTAACGGACAACCGTTGGGTCTTTCACCGATACGATGTTGTGCGTTTCGTCGGACACCGGCGCGATCAGCACCCCTGTAGATTTCCACTGGAGCGGTGTGGCGAAGCCCAGCGTGGGAGCGTCCGCACGCGCCGCTGACGACGTAGCGGACTGAGTCTGATTGGCTGACTCGACCGCCAGGATTACAGGGGAGCCGCCGGCCATCAGCATCGAGATGACAAGACAGGTGAGGATAAGTTTGTTCATTAGTCGGCCTTTCATAATAACGAGCTTGCAGGAGTAAGCCGGACGCCAGCATTGGCCCATGTCCGTCTGAGCTCAGATTCGCGAGTCAAGACGCTCCTGACTTTAGGGCCATTTTAATGGTTAGGATTTCCGATTTCAATGGTTATTTTTTGGTATCTTCCTTGCGTTGATCCTGCTTGGGGATACTCTATGATTGCCGGCCAAAGGATAGGGCTCTGCGGGGACGCAACCCGAGCGTTGGCCGGTCCTTCACGGTTCGCGTGATTGTCAAAGGCTGTGAGGGGGCTCTCTAGTGGATGCGGAAATCGCGTGACAACGTACGATGATTTCCTATAGTCCTGATTTGCCTTTGAAAAAGCTTGTCTTCCACACGGAAGGCGTCGAACTCAACAATGTTCAGATCGCGCCACTCTAGGAGCAGTGGTTTTAAGGGCGCGTAAGTCCCTACTTGACAAGCACTTTGCGATAGGCAATAATTACACCATACGAGTTTTCCACATAAAGAAATAACCGTTCAAAATGAAGGTAAGCCATGAAGAGATATCAGTTGTTGCTCCTCGCATTAATATATGTCAGCATTTTCGCAGGTGTAAACTTACAAGCAAAGCCCGCCAGGAATCCCATCATCTGGGCTGATGTTCCGGATGTTGCGGCCATTCGCGTGGGCGACACCTACTATATGAGCAGCACCACCATGCACATGAGCCCCGGTTTGCCTATTATGAAGTCAAAGGATTTGGTCAACTGGGAACTGATTGGTTATGCCTACGACACACTGACAGATAACGAGGCCCTTAGACTGGAAAAAGGCAGAAACGCCTACGGTGCGGGATCCTGGGCCAGCAGCTTGCGACACCACGATGGAACCTTCTATGTGTCAACGTTTTCCAGAACGAGTGGCAGAACTCATGTGTATACCACAAGAGACATTGAAAAAGGCCCATGGAAAGAAACATCTTTTTCGCCTTCGCTGCACGACCATTCGTTTTTCTTCGATGATGACGGACGCATCTATATGCTCTATGGCGGCGGCGACCTTAGACTCATAGAGCTTAAGCCGGATCTGTCGGGAATCAAGCCGGGCGGCTTAAACGAAGTGGTGATCAGAAATGCCAGTGCCGTGGCCAGTCGCAATATTGGTTTACCGGCTGAGGGTTCGCAATTACGCAAGATCAATGGCAAATACTATGTCATGAATATCACATGGCCGCGAAATGATATGCGTACGCAGATTGTTCATCGGGCCGACAAGATCACCGGCCCCTATGAGGGTAGGGTTGTCCTTCATGACCAAGGTGTTGCCCAGGGCTGCCTCATCGACACTCCGGAGGGTGATTGGTATGCCCTTCTGTTCCAGGATCACGGTGCGGTTGGACGAATTCCCTACTTGGTTCCGGTTACATGGGAGGATGATTGGCCCGTTCTTGGTGTGGATGGCAAGGTGCCGATGGTCTTGGATATTCCTACCGGCGAGGGAGGTTTGGCCAATATCGTAGCCTCTGACGAATTCAATCGAAAGCCCGGCGAACCGTTGCCCCTGGCGTGGCAGTGGAACCACAACCCCGATAACCGCTACTGGTCGATCGGCGAACGGAGCGATTACCTGCGGCTGACCACCGGGCGGGTGGACAGGGGGGTTGTCCAGGCCCGTAATACACTTACTCAACGTACCTTTGGCCCGGTGAGTTCCGCGATCACGAAAATCGAGGTAGGTAATATGAAAGACGGTGACTATGCCGGCTTGATCGCCCTGCAAAGGAAATACGGCTTTGTCGGTGTCAAAATGGAAGACCACAGCAAGTCGATCGTCATGGTGAGTGCCCAATCCAATGTGTCCGAGGAAATCGAGAGAGTTCCACTCAAACAGCAAACTGTGTATCTCAAGATCGACTGCGACTTCAGGGACCGTACGGACAAGGCCTATTTTTACTACAGCCTGGACGGGAAGACGTGGATGAAGATCGGCGAAATCCTCCAGATGGTCTACACCCTGCCGCACTTCATGGGCTACCGCTTCGGACTGTTTAATTTCGCAAACAAAACACCAGGCGGTTTCGTTGACTTCGACTTCTTTCGCGTGAGCGATGAGATCACCGGCACGGAGTAGGCGATCTGCTGCTCTGTGATTCTGTTTATCTTGCCGACAAGACAGCATGATAAGCTGGTTTAGGCTCTGGGTTTCGGTCGAAAAGGAGAGGGTGGTTTGTTCTTTTCCATGGGAAATTATTGAGCCAGGACTGGCCGTCGTGTAGACCCCAGAAGGTTATTCTGTGTATGGAGTCTGCATGCCGGCTGAACAAGGCAAAGAGCTTACCGTATTCCTGGGCCTGCCATTCGAGAATTTCGGGTGGGCAGGCGGTTTTGTAAGGGTCATACTTTGCGAGTTCTTCACGATACTTGCCATTGTCGGCCCACCATCTACTTCTCAGAACCACATCTATGTCCAGTTCGGATACTGCCATTTTTAGACCGAAGCTCTTTATGAGATTGATTGTTGCTTCCAGGTTTTCGTAAGGGATTTTATCGAGTTCGAAGTGGCCCTGAATTCCTATTGCGTGGACGGGGACTTTGCGGTCTTTGAAGTATTGCAGGAGCTGCTTAAGCTTCTTCTGTTTGTTAGCAAAGAACAGGTTGTAGTCGTTGTAGATCAGCATAGCTTCGGAATCTGCGGCGTGAGCATATTCAAATGCCTTTGCGATGAAGTCGTCGCCTATAACCGACAGGTAGGTGGAGGGCC
>SMTZ1_10000988_pt1 | contig 27860 bp, 25 predicted proteins | sample DeeMarSWOR136_30_FD_25667 | JGI IMG/M metagenome (IMG submission 25667)
AATTCGGTTTAGCCATGCGTAGTATCGGGGAGAATGAAGAAGCCGCGTCCCACATGGGAATTAACGTCACCATGGTTAAGATTGTTACTTTCGCTATCAGCGCTTTCTTTATGGGGGCAACCGGGGCAATCTGGGCTACCAAATTATCATATATTAATCCGCATGAAGCCTTTAAAGTGCTCATCTCTTTCCTTCCGGTCCTTATGGCAATCTTCGGCGGTATGGGGCATATTTACGGTCCAGTAATAGGCGCCGTTATTTTTGCCTACCTGCAAGAAACGCTACAAACCAAGTTCTCCGAAATCTATATGCTCTCATTCGGAGTTGTATTAGTGCTGGCTATTCTATACATGCCCCACGGTCTTGTAGGACTTATACAGAAGGTCTGGAGGCGAATATCGGGAGGTAAACGTGTACATACTTGAAGGTGAAGGAGTTACCAAGTACTTCGGGGGTCTGGCAGCCGTTGACGGTGTCGATTTCCGTGTTGACCAGGGTGAAGTTGTTGGTTTGATCGGTCCTAACGGCGCCGGTAAAACAACGCTCTTCAATCTGATATCGGCGACATACTCCCCCAAACCTGGGATAATTCGCTTCAAAGATATAGACATTACCCACAAGAAACCGTATCAAATCTGCCGTATGGGTATAGCCAGAACGTTTCAGATGGTTAAAATCTTCGGAAACCTCCCGGTAATAGAAAACGTACGCGCCGGGGCATTTTTCGGTAAGTCGACATCTGTTTCCTCTGCCAATGCTACCAAGGATTCTTTAGAGCTGCTGGAATATATGGGCTTGTCACAGGTTGCCAATACACCAGCCAGGGACCTTACGCTGGCTAACCAGAAGCGGTTAGAGGTAGCCCGGGCCCTGGCAACCAAACCCGAACTGCTTCTTCTCGACGAGATGATGGCCGGCCTGAACCAGGCTGAGGTCGCCGGGGCAATGCAGCTGATTACAAGTATCAAAGACAGGGGAATCACCATTGTCATGATTGAGCATGTTATGAAAGCCATCATGAACGTATGTGACCGCATTATCGTCCTTCATCACGGTAAGAAGATTGCCGAAGGAACGCCGCAAGAAATCGCCACTAGCGAAAGTGTCATAGAAGTCTACCTGGGGGAGGATCACCATGCTGGAAGTGAGTAACCTCAATGCGTTTTACGGCAATATCCATGTATTGTGGGATATCTCTTTTACGGTCAAAGAAGCCGAAATATTCGCCCTTATCGGCGCCAATGGAGCCGGTAAGTCTACTCTGCTCCGTGCCATCTCCGGTCTGTTACTACCCGCATCAGGTACGATTACCTTTCTCGGCCAGCGAATAGACCACCTTTCCTCAAATGAAATTGTGGAACTCGGTCTTTCTCATATTCCGGAGGGAAGAAAACTTTTTACCGAGATGTCAGTCCGCGAGAACCTCGAGATGGGTGCCTACACTAAGCCCGCTTGGGTTCAGAAAGCAGAAACACTTAAATGGGTCTACGAGATTTTTCCTATACTGAAAGAGAGAGAAAAACAGCTTGCTAGTACACTCAGCGGCGGCGAGCAGCAGATGCTGGCCATGGGACGGGGACTGATGTCCCGACCCAAATTATGCATCATCGACGAGCCGTCGAACGGCCTGGCCCCGAGACTGGTACTGGAAGTGTTCAAGGTTATTAAATCCTTACGCGATCAGGGTATTACCATCCTGCTCGTCGAGCAGAACGTAAAGCATACCCTGGAAACCGCCGACCGAGCCTGCGTTCTGGAAAACGGCCGGTTAGCGCTGGACGGCACCTGCCAGCAGCTCCTTGACAGCGAGCATATCCGCAAGGCCTACCTGGGTCTGTAGAACGGGCATAACTCTCTACTCTGCCGACCGCGAATCATTCGCCTCGATTACTTTTTATTTTTTAATGGTGTCACGTGATACCGGCGCGTCAGCATAATCTCCAGGAAGATAACCGGCTTCGGAATCTTTTTAAAATTCAAAGGCCCGTGGGGTAATCCCTTGACAAGCGAAACGATTGCGGGTGAATCGATGACATGCTTTTCCTGCTCCTCACCAAGGCAAATCTCTATTTCCGCACCGCCGAAATCCCGGCAGTCCATGGGATTGGTACCGAGAAAACAGAGCAGCTGCTGAAAGTCATCGTGGAAATGGGGTTCCTTCAGCATGAGTTCGGGCTTGTAAATAACCTGGTGCGTAATGATACAATCGGCATCAATCTCGTCTCCGTGCGCGGATACACATTCCAGCTGATGGTGTTTTTTGTAGGCGTTCCTGATGACATGCTTCCCGTACTTTGTTTCAGCCATTTTACCTCCTCCAGGATTTCTCTGATATTTTACATTCATAACACAGACTGAAGTAAATCTATTTTCCCCAAGTTTACTAAAAGCATGAATACAAGTCCATTATGATTGTGGAATGAAAAGATCAGTCCGATAAAGAAGGTCAGAAGTTAATATACCGATTATGCTTTATAATGAAGATGTATTATAAAGACGGCGCTCAGGCGGGAACCTCAACCTCCAGCGTGGTCCCTCGTCCGGGCTTCGAGTCCACGTCTATAGACCCACCCAACAACCAGACACGTTCCTGCATGCCCATCAGTCCAAGCTGGCCGATACGGGGAAGGTCATCCATGCTTCCCCGCAGTTCGAACCCCTTGCCGTTGTCACTGACGGTTATCTTTATACCTTTTCCGTTGAACTCAGCCGTTACGTGTACTTCGGTTGCATCAGCATGCTTGCTGACATTGTTGAGCGCTTCCTGAACAATCCGGAAAAGCGATAATTCAATTTCGTTGGAGAGCCGCCTTTCCTCACCGATTACCCTGAAATCGGCAATAGTACCGTCGGTGCTCTCAAGATTATTGGTCAGCGACCTGAGTGCCGGTATCAGTCCCAAGTCATCCAGCAAAGAAGGACGGAGATTTTGAATAAAGCTGTTCAGAGATTGCATGCCCTGATTTAAAAGATTCTGAACGTCGTGGAGGGCGGCGGCCTCACTTTCCCCGAAATCGTGCTTTTTCCTGAGGAGATTGTCAAGTCGGCGTGAAAGCGACCCCAGAATCTGGGCCATATCGTCGTGAAGTTCGCGGGCGATGTACTTACGCTCTTCTTCCTGTGCCCTGGTTATCTGCTGTAAAAAGAAACGTAAATTATCTTCTAGATTTTTACGCTCGGTAATATCCACCAGAGTTTCAATGGCGCCAATAATTTCTCCATCATCATCCTTGATGGGACTGGCGGTAAAATGAAGCCAGATGCCTTTGTCACCCAGATGTGAAAAGAAGTCTTCAGCTTCATAAGCGTCTTCTATTAAAGGAGATTTTTTGCACTTGCCTTGGTAATATACCTCGATTTCTTCGGCGGAGGCTCCTTCGACGATGAGGTCGGCCATAGAAGGTCTTTTTTCCTTATAGAAAGACATCCAGTGGTCGTCCTTGCCGAGAACATCTTCTCTTTTTCTGCCAGACAGAGCCTCGACGGCATTATTCCAGTGGGTGATTTTATGCTCTTTGTTGATTACGAACAGCGGTATTGCCGAGCCGTTAACGATTTTTGCCAGAGTTTTAGAGCTTAATGGCATTTCTTTTATACCTGTGATTATTGGTATTTGCTTTAATCACGACGATACTACGCCAGTTCGTCCAGGGTGAGCCAGCCTTTTTTAAGACCAAAGAGAACCGCCTCGGTACGGGAACCGACCCCCAGTTTATTAAAGACATCCCTCATATGCCCCTCGACGGTACGATAGCTGAGGTGAAGTTTATCGGCAATCTCTTTATTGGTCAGTCCCCTGGCGGCCAGCTTGATGATATCCAGCTCGCGGCTGCTGAGGTGTTCCGTATCTTCCTTAACAGAAGGAATCCTGTTCTGGAATTTAAAGTAATTCATTACTTTCTTGGCGATAACGGGGTCCAAAACGGGTTCACCGTTGTGAATGGCCTTGACGGCACGCACCAGTTCATCGCCGCCGACGCTTTTTAATAAGTAGCCCGCGGCCCCGGCTTTAAGCATGGCGAAAACATACTCATCATCGTCGTAGGCGCTGAGTATCAGCACCCCGGTATAGGGATTAATTACTTTGATTTGACGGGTAGCTTCAATGCCGTTCAGCTTGGGCATGGCGATGTCCATGATTACCACGTCCGGTTTCAACTCGGTAACCATTTGGACTGCCTCTTCGCCGTTGCTGGCCTCGCCGATTACCTTTAAACCTTCCTCATCTTCCAGCAGGCGGAGGATACCCTGGCGCGTTATTAAATGGTCTTCACCCAGGACTATGGTGATGTCACTCATCAATACTTCCCTAATACCATAATATCAGAATCTGGACTAACTGTACATACGTGTTTCCACATATTCTTTTTTTGATAACAGGTATTTTAACTCGGCGTATTACACCTGTTTCTGATGCGTATACACGTGTTGTTACTGGTGGAAGCTGCCCCGCAAATGGAGGGGTTTATGTACTGCAAAGGCGTATGTTAACGGATGGAAGCGATATCAGCGAGTTATACACTGGAATTAGAAAGGTAACGCAGGAGGTATTTCAGTGGATACTGGTCTGGATTTCACCACGATTCAAACCATCTTGGAAAGCAATGCCGAGAAGGTCGAGAAGCTGATCGAAAGCTACATTAGTAAAAAGGAGCAGCTGATATCTTTATTGCAGGATGTTCAGGCTGAATTCAATTACATTCCTCAGGATGTCATCATCAGGATAAGCCAGAGGCTGGAAATTCCCCTGAGTCAGGTTTTCAGCGTCGCCACGTTTTTCCAGGCTTTCAGCCTGAAGCCGAGAGGACGTCACACCATAACCGTCTGTCTAGGCACGGCCTGCCATATCAAGGGCGGCCAGAGACTAGTCGATAAGCTGGGAAGAGACTATGACCTGAAACCCGGCGAAACGACGGAAGACATGAGGTTCTCGCTGGAGACCGCCAACTGCCTGGGCTGCTGTGCTCTCGGACCGGTGGTGGTCATCGATGGGAAGTATGAAAGCAAGGTAACCCCGGATAAGCTCGATAAAATCCTGAAGAAGTACGAATAGATATAAGGAAGGCTAAAAAATGGTTGAGCAAGTCAGGAAACTATTAGATAAAAGACTGAAAACCCCTGAAGAGCTGGAAAAGCTCCGCCAGTCAATCATAAGCGATAAGGATACTAGCCGCATCCTGATATCCGTATGCGGCGGTACCGGCTGTCGCGCCTCGGGTGCCGAGGCGGTCGTGGATGCCTTTGCCGAGGAAATCGAGAGGCTGGAACTCCAGGCGAAAATAGAGTTCAAGGAAACGGGCTGCCACGGCTTCTGCGAGCGGGGTCCGGTAGTGCTTATCGGTCCCAAGAAAATCTTTTACCAGCACGTACAGCCCGAGGACGTACCGGAGATTGTCGCTGAGACCGTTCTTCAGGGCAAACCGATACAACGACTACTCTACACAGACCCGGCCACCAACGAGGAAATCACCTACGAAACTGATGTCCCGTTCTACAAGAGACAGACCCGCCTGATCCTGGGCGCTAACGGCGAGATAGACCCCACCGACATCGAGCAGTATATTGCCGCAGGAGGCTATTCCGCCCTGAGCAAAGCCCTTTTCCACATGACACCGGAGAAAATCATCAGCGAAGTGACCGATTCCGGTTTGAGAGGCAGGGGGGGTGGCGGCTTTCCCACCGGACGAAAATGGCAGTCCTGCCTAAAAGCCAAAGGTGATATTAAATACGTACTCTGCAACGCCGACGAGGGAGACCCCGGTGCCTACCAGGACCGCAGTATCCTGGAGGGCAATCCGCACAGCGTTATCGAGGGAATGATTATCGGTGCCTATGCCATCGGCTCCAATAACGGATATATATATGTACGTAACGAATACCCCCTGGCCGTAGAGCGTACCATCATAGCCCTAGAGCAGGCGATGGACTACGGCTTCCTCGGAGAGAATATCCTAGGCTCCGGTTTCAATTTCACCATAACCATCAACAAGGGCGGCGGGGCTTTCGTTTGCGGCGAGTCCAGCGCCCTGATAGCTTCCCTCGAAGGGAAGATAGGCGAACCCAAAGCCAAATATACCCACATGTCCGAAAAAGGTCTCTGGGACAAGCCCAGCCTGCTGAATAACGTAAAAACCTGGGCGAACGTACCGTTGATAGTCAACAAGGGTGCAGACTGGTATTCGAAAATCGGTACGAAGGGCAGCAAAGGAACGATGATATTCTCGCTGGTCGGCAAGATAAATAACTCCGGCCTGGTGGAAGTGCCCATGGGCATCACCCTGAGGGAAATGATTTACGACATCGGCGGCGGTATCCCCGGAGGCAAGAAATTCAAAGCGGTCCAGACCGGCGGTCCTTCCGGCGGCTGTATCCCCGAAGAGTACCTGGATACCCCGGTGGATTTCGATGAATTAACCAAACTGGGTTCGATGATGGGCTCGGGCGGGATGATCGTGATGGACGAGGACAACTGCATGGTCGATGTCGCCCGTTACTTCATCGAATTCCTTAAAGGTGAATCGTGCGGCAAATGCGTGCCCTGTCGGGAAGGGCTGGCCAAGATGAGCGAGATTCTCAACAGGATAAGCCACGGACAGGGCAAACCGGAAGACATAGAGGTCATGACCGACCTTGGCGAAATACTGAATAACGGCGCTCTCTGTGCGCTGGGGCGCTCGGCGGCCAATCCGGTACTTTCGACCATAAAGTACTTTAAAGACGAGTACCTGGCCCATATCAATGACAAGAAATGCCCGGCCGGCGTTTGCCGTGAGTTAATCGAGTACAGTATCGACCCCGACAAGTGTACCGGCTGCGGTGCCTGCGTGCGTGCCTGTTCCACGAATGCCATCAGTGGAGAAAAGAAAGAACCTCATGTAATTAACCAGGGAATGTGCATCAAATGCGGGGCCTGCTATGACACCTGCAAGTTCGATGCTGTAATAAAAGGTTAGAAGGAGACAGAAATGACCAAATATTGGATTAGTAGCGAAACATCAATCGAGATAGACAGTGCCGAAGATAACAATGTCGTCCACTTCTCAGTCGACGATAAAGATGTCATCGTATCGAACGGGCAGACCATATACGAAGCCCTGCAGCGTCAATCAGGAATCGGCAATATCCCGGCTCTCTGTTACCACCCTTCGGTCCGACCGTACGGCGCCTGCCGTCTCTGTACCGTCGAAGTGAGCGAGGACGGAGGCAAAAATTTCAGGTTCGTCGCCTCCTGCCTGTATCCGGTCAAGGAAGGCCTCGTCGTGAAAACGAACACCGAGAGGGTGCGTAACCTTCGTAAAGGTATTATCGAGCTTCTGCTGGCGAGATGCCCCAACACCAAGGTGTTACAGGAACTTGCCGATGAGTACGGTGTCGAGAAACCGAGGTTTGCCCTGGGCGACCACGATTGCATCCTCTGCGGACTCTGCGTGAGGGCATGCCAGGAAATCATCGGGAAATCGGCCATAAGCCTGGTAAACCGTGGTATCTATAAGGAAGTGGCCGCCCCGTTTTATGCCTACGAACTCGGTGAAGAATGCATCGGCTGCGGGGACTGTGCTTTTATCTGTCCCACCGGAGCCATTAAAATGGGCGAAAACGGCAAGCCGGAACTGCCGAGAGTGAAAATACCCTACGCGGAAATCGGGGCGATGGCTTCAGCGGCAGAAGGTTAAACCGGTAAACTTCTTTCAGCCTGAGAAAAAGGCACAGTTATATGAACTGTGCCTTTTCTTTACGTGTTGGTTAAGGTACTGCAGTGCAAAGGCCTGGTTATACATCTTATTTAAATATCCTCAACAGCGGAATAACTTATTAACTGTAAATGGTAATTAATTACAATTCTTAAATGTTAATAACTGAGAGTATGTTAAAATTGACATAGATTGGAATTAATGCTAATATAATGTGATATTTTCAAGTGCTCGATTCCGTGTAGTATGTAATATGACTAATAAAACTAAACAAAATTACATATCCATACACCTCCAGATTAAGAAAAAACTATTTGAAATCACTAAAAGAAATAAACGTGCCTGTGTTGATGTTGCCCAGTTAGCCTCATATCTAGGAATGGACAAAAGGACAACCAGGTCCCACCTGAAAGTCATGGAGGTGGATGGGGTAGGTGTTTTCATGGACCCCGATGAAAAACAATTCTGTACCAAAGAAGGAGTCACTCTATTAGCCAATTTAATAAAATCGAATAAGACCAACAACGACTAGAGATGCTATTAGGTAGCTTGCCTCGATTCGCATAGTATTTTAAAGAAGGAGGAAATATGGAGCTAAGCCGAAGAGATTTCCTAAAAGCCTCGGGCGCCGGAGTTGGCGGCATTTTTTTACTTGGTGCACTTAGCGATGGCGTAGCCTTAGCTGCACCGGTAAAACAAATACCGCTTAAAAAACAGGGTCAGGAATTTTCCACAATCTGTCCTTATGACGGCTCTGGCTGCGGTTTTATCGTCACCTCGAAAGACGGCAAAGTCGTCAACATCGAAGGCGATCCAGAACATCCGGTCAACCGCGGCGGCTCTTGTGCCAAGGGAGCTTCAATGCGCCAGTTATCCGCAGATAATCCCTGGCGTCTGACCAAGCCATTATATCGCGCCCCCGGTGCCAGTGAATGGCAGCCCATGGAGTGGGACGAAACTCTGGATAGAATTGCCCGCCGGATTAAAAACACCCGGGACACCAGTTTTATCGAGAGGGATAGCAAGGGCAATATCGTTAACAGGACCGAGGCTATCGCCAACCTAGGCGGTTCGGCCCTTGATAACGAGGAATGCTACCTGCTATCCAAGCTAGCACGGGCGCTGGGTATCGTTTACCTGGAGCATCACGCCCGCATATGACATTCCCCAACTGTCGCCAGTTTGGCGGAAACATTCGGACGCGGTGCGATGACCAACCACTGGAATGACCTCGCTAACTCAGATGTTCTCATGGCCATCGGTGGTAACCCGGCCGAAAACCATCCGGCTGCTTTCGGTCATATCACCATCGCCAAGGAAAGAGGTGCCAAGCTTATCAGCGTCGATCCCCGCTTTACTCGGACCTCGTCCAAGGCTGATATTTACGCCCCGATACGCTCAGGTACAGACATCGCTTTTATCGGTGGTATGATCAATTATATCCTCAATGATATTGAAAGTAATCCTGGTAATTACAATCTTACTTACATCAGGGAATACACCAATGCTACTTTCTTAATTAATCCAGATTACAAGGGACCAGCTGACTTAGAGGGACTATTTTCCGGCTATTCCGGCAGCTCTAATGAAATTGACGGTACTAAAAGAAATTACAATAAATCGACATGGCAGTTCCAGAGGGATGAAAACGGAATCCCCAAGCGAGACATGACCATGAAGGATCCTAACTGTGCTTACCAGCTCATCAAGAAGCACTTCGAGCGGTATACGCCGGAGAAGGTAAACGCCATCTGCGGCACACCCATTGATACTTTTTTGGAGGTCTGCCGGACATTCGCTGCTAGCGGTCAGGTAGGCAAGTCAGGAACAATCCTCTACGCGATGGGTACCACACAACACACTTATGGCGCTCAGAACATCCGCTCTTACACCATATTACAGCTTCTCCTCGCAAACATCGGCATCGCCGGCGGTGGCATCAATGCCATGCGCGGTGAGTCCAATGTTCAGGGCTCCACCGATTATTGCCTGCTATACCACATTATCCCGGGATATCTTAAAGTGCCAGTTGACTCTGATACAACGCTGGCAAAGTACATCACACGGACAACCCCCACGAGTAATGACCCCCTGAGTCTCAACTGGTGGAAGAATACCGATAAATATATAGTGAGTCTACTCAAAGCCTGGTATGGTGATAATGCCACGACAAGCAACGACTTCGGTTTTCATTATCTTCCCAAGATAACATCGGGCCAAGATTACTCGCATATCTCACTCTTTGAAGCGATGAATGAAGGAGTAATTAAGGGACTGATGGTCTGGGGGCAAAACCCGGCCGTCGGCGGTCCCAACGCCGACTTGGAGCGAACCGCCATGGACAAGCTGGACTGGATGGTTGTCTCAGATATCTGGCAAACGGAGACGGCTAATCACTGGAAACGGCCCGGGGTAAATCCGGCGGAAATTGGTACCGAGGTCTTTCTGCTACCCGCCAAGAACTCCTGGGAGAAAGAGGGCAGTGTGACGAACAGCAGCCGCTGGATGCAGTGGCGCTATAAGGCAGCTGATGGCCCCGGCGAGGCTGAAGATGACCTCTGGATGTTAGACAAGCTGGCTAAAAGACTGATGCAGCTCTACACCGATGAGGGTGGCCCCAGCGCCGAGTGTATCAACAAGCTTGACTGGGATTACGGCGATGACCATCCAGATGTACATGCCGTAGCCAAAGAAATCAACGGTTATGACCTGACTACCGGAAAACTTGTCGCAAGTTTTAGTGGTCTGAAAGCCGACGGCACAACATCTTCAGGCAACTGGCTCTACTGTAACAGCTATGTCGAACCTGATGCCGAGCCCGATGCACCGATACCTGGCAACCGGGCCAGCCGGCGTAATTTGGATGATGGGCCATTTAACATAGGTCTCCACGCAAAGTGGGCCTGGTGCTGGCCGGTCAACCGACGTATTATTTATAACCGCGCCTCGGTTGACCTTGACGGTAATCCCTGGGATGCTGAGCATCCGGTAATTAAATGGAATCCCGCCAAGGGAGATAGCGGCGGCTGGGACGGGGATGTACCCGACGGCGGTGCCGCACCAATGAATCAGGGTGGATATTATCCTTTCATCATGAAGGCTGATGGGCTTTCCAATATGTTCGGCCCCGGCATGGCCGATGGCCCATTACCCGAACACTACGAACCCTGGGAAGCGCCGATTGATAATACAATGTCAAAACAGAAGAACAATCCCGTTTTCAAGATATGGCGTCCTGACCAGCAGGGTACACCCGATAAATACCCGATTGTCTGCTCAACCTACCGTGTTTGCGAACACTGGCAGGGCGGCCAGATGACCCGCAACATGCCGTGGGTAATTGAAGCTCAACCCGAACCCTTCTGCGAAATGAGCGAGGAACTGGCCGAGGAAAAGGGCATTGCTAATGGCGATAAGGTCATCGTAGAATCGGCCCGCGGCCAGGTCAAGTTTGTCGCCCTGGTCACCAAGCGGTTCAAACCTTTCAAGATGAACGGTAGCACCGTACATCAGGTTGGCATAATCTGGCACTGGGGGTATACCGGCCTTTCCACCGGTGATAGCGCCAATATCCTGACACCTCATGTAGGTGATGCCAACACGATGATACCCGAATACAAGGCATTCCTGGTAAATGTCAGGAAAGCATAGACAGCAAGAGAGTAGGAGGAAATAATGGCAGATAAAGCAATTCTATACGACGCTTCAAAGTGTACCGCCTGCCGTGGCTGTCAGGTAATGTGCAAGCAATGGAACGAAAACGACGAAGTTATCCCCACCGAGGAAAACGGAGTCGATTCCAGAAACTGGGGCAGCTACGAGAATCCTAAAGACCTTTCTCCCACTACCTGGCTAAAAATGAGGTTTACCGAGGTTGAAGAAAACGGCCAGATGCGCTGGCTTTTCACGCGCCAGGCATGTATGCACTGCACCGATGCCGGTTGTGTCCAGGTTTGCCCCAACGGCTCGCTATACCACAACGATCTTGGTTTCGTGGCTTACAACAAAGATACCTGCACCGGCTGCGGATACTGCATCGATGCCTGCCCCTTCGGCATACCGCGTTCGGACCGCAACCTTCTAACCGGCATAGCCAAGATGGATAAATGCACGGCCTGCACTTCACAGGGATATAACCGTATCGAAGCAACGGCGGCTGAGGCTGACGCGATGTACGAAAGCTGGAAAGGGGAGCTGATACCGGCTTGTGTTAAGGCCTGCCCCCCCGGAGCCCTGAAATACGGATATCGCGATACGTTAGTCGCGGAGGGCAGGGCACGTGTGGATTACCTGAAATCGCAGGGTCGGGGCAATGCCACCCTTTACGGTGAAAACGAGCTCGGTGGCCTGCACGTGATGTACGTCCTGGAAGACTCACCGGATGTTTACGGACTACCGGTATCGCCGTCAATTTCGGCGGCAACAATCGCTTGGAAAGATGTCATCCAACCGGTTGGCTGGGCTGTAGGCGGTCTGGCCATCGTCGGACTGGGATTAAACTGGCTGGTAGCTCGGGCCAACATCAATAAGGAGGCGAAATGACACAGGTAGAGAAATATAAAAAGCCCGTACGCATACTTCACTGGATTCATCTGGTTGCCTTTGTGCTGCTGTTTTTAACCGGACTGGTTCTCTTTATACCGGGGCTGGGTTTCCTGGCTGAGGACAGCTGGACACGGGTCATTCACCGTATCGGTGCGGCAGTATTTATCATCGCTCCCCTTATCTACTTAATCGTCAAGCCAAAATCGGTGTTGCACGGCATCAAAATGGCTTTCACCTGGGGCAGTGACGATATAGGCTGGATAAAAGCCCTGCCCGCGTACTACTTCAAGGGTGATGAGAGCAAAATGCCTCCGCAGGGCGAAATGAATACCGGCCAGAAGCTGTGGTGGCTGATTGTACTGGTCTTCGGTTTCCTTCTTGTTATCAGCGGATTGATAATGTGGTTTGCCAAAACATCAGCTCCACCGGCGCTACTACAGTGGATGGTGTTCATCCATGATGTATCCTTCATTGTAGCGGGTGCGATGTTCTTCGTACATATCTATAATGGACTGTTCCACCCTCTCTTCAACGAAGCCTGGTCCGCCATCTACCGCGGTACAATATCGGAGGGATACGCCAAGAAGCATCATGGCAAGTGGTATGCTGAATTATCCAAAGGCAAGGAATAACCAATAAGTGATAAAAGATACCACCAGCAAAATATACAAAAAACTTGCCGCGCAGGAAAAAGAGGAGGGGAGTCTTCCCCTCCTCTTAAAATTCTACAAAAGCCTTACCGGAATACAGGCAAAGACCCAGAAAAATATAGGATTGATTGAGGCAACGATCAGCAATCCGGTAATCATACAACGCCTCAAGCAGGGAATACCGCTGGTACGGTTTGAGGAATTTGCCATCGATGGGACTCTGGCCAAAACGACATTCATAAAAGTAATAGCCTTGTTTTCTGAATATCCACAGCTGTTCGGTGAAATCCCGGAAAGGCTGAAAGCCACCATGGCAGGCCGGTTCCTCACCAAGAAAGCTCAAAAAGCATGGTTTACGGGTAAACCACTTCCCCCGACGTTGGCGGAGGGGATAAGCAATAACCTAATTCAGGCTATTCTCCAGGCCACGATGCAACCGTTCCTGAACAAACACGCCCTGGCCCTGATTGACCAAGTAGAAGAGGACGCTTGGCGGCGTAACTACTGCCCGATTTGCGGCGGCAGTCCCGACCTTTCCTATCTGGAAAAAGAGGTGGGAGCCAGAGGACTGATCTGTTCACGCTGTGATGCAGAGTGGATTTATCAGCGGCTGCAATGTCCTTATTGTCGGAACGCGGAGCAGTCTTCACTGCACTTTCTCGAAGATGAAAAGGGTGGTTTTTACCGATTATACTTATGTGATAAGTGCCATACCTACCTGAAAACAATAGATTTACGAAAAACCGAGGACGAAGTATTATTTCCGCTGGAACGCATCTATACGCTCGATCTCGATAACCAGGCCAGAGAAAAGGGCTATCATCCCCACAGTATATCCTGAATAATAACAGACTTGCACCATTCAACCGCTTTCGATAAGCAGTTGTTATCATCATTGCAATACGGAGATTCTAGCTTCTAAAGTGGAGATGGGGTGACGATAGGCAGAACTTTTTGTATCTCCTTCGCATTGAATATCTAGATTATAGAGGGCTTCAGTCAACAAAACAAGCTTTTGTTAACCAATAGGGGGTCCATTTTTGACTAATACAGACAATCGTGATTGTCAGGAGTGAAATTAAGCGGACATTTTTTCCATATTCACACAACCGACTTATTGATTAAGCGATAGTTAAAAAGCACAAACAAGAGCATCGTAATAGCTTCCGGGAATGTAAACCTATAGGGCTTGAGCTAAGGCTAACTTGACATCATTTAAAATGAAGATTATATTATTGATACGTAAAATATTGACGATATATTAATTGTAATCGGTTAATAGATCAATGCATACACTCACTAAAAATGATTATGATGACGCCTTAGATTTAATCAATTGTTGCTTATCATGCCTGAAAAGCGGCGGGAAGACAGAAGAAATTCTTTATGCATTGCTTAAATCATTTAAAGCTGATCAGGCAGTTTATCTTTCCGCGTCTAACAACGATAATGGAGTTGATCTCTCAAATTCCTACGCTTTATGCCAGGATAAATCTTTCCTTAACCAATATGCAGAGTATTTCTGGCGTTACGACCCACTCTATCAGATGCAATTTTGTCCCACACCTGATAACCTCGTCTTTAAAACTGATGATATAATACCTTATTCACAAATGGTCAAGCTCGAATATTACAACTCATTCCTCAGGCCACAAAACCTGCTGGGAGAATTAATAATTCGCCTTTATTCCAAAGGTTATGTATATGGAGTTATTTCTCTCCAGAGATTTAGAGAGCACTCCAATTTCAATGTAAACGATACACAGAAAGCCTCTTTGCTAGTTCCCTATCTTAACAATATTTTTGAAACAGCAGATAAATTAATCAAAATAAACGAAGAAAGAATGCTGTTGGAACAATGGATGGAGTCTCATTCAGAAGGTCTCATTCTTTTAGATTCCAAATTCAGTCCTCTCTATTGTAATTCAGAAGCTAAGCTATTTTGTTTACTTATGAATCATAAAAATCTAAGGAGACCAGACGGAGGTAAAGACGTAGATATTTCTATTCCTCTATCAATCGTACAAGATTGTATGAACCTAACAACATCATCCATTAAAGAGGGCATATATAAACACTTTAGTAACAAGATTATTAATATTGAACAGAAGAAGTACCATATACAATACTTCCCGGTTTTGTTACCCTCATCAAAACTACCCTCACCACGATTTATTATATTTGTCAATGAACTGACAAGATATCGTGACAATGCGGAAGAAAATTACACAACAGAATACAAATTAAGCGAAAGAGAAGAGAGTGTTGCACGATATGCTGCTATTGGATTGACCAATAAGCAAATAGCTGAAAAACTGTGTATTAGCCCATTTACTGTGCAAAATCATCTAAAAAGTATTTTCGGAAAAACAGGAATTGATAACAGAACAAAACTCGCAAACTTCATGAAATACTAAGACTATCCATGATGTGAATAAAGCCTAATCACTGATATTGGATAATTAAAGCTATTACTTTACAGCATCCCACAGAATTCACTTTTCACTGAAGAAGCTCTTTATTTGCCTCCAAACCGGGCCAGATACATATATTGACTACTCAGACCAACTTCTTGTTCTACTAAAAGATATTTCATTAAATTCTTGTTTGTTCTTTCCCCTATTTATAATCCAGAGCAAACAAATTAGCTGAAATGAGTTATTGACTTTCTAAATTCATAATATTTAATTAAAGATATACTGGTGTATTTATATAGTTGGTTACCACGTAATATGAAATTAATAAAATAGTATTACTTTCCAGAAACACTTAAACATTCTAAACACGATAGAGAAAATCAAAATTGAAGGAGTGAATAATGAAAAAGTTATTCGTGTCTATGCTAATCTTGATATTATGTACTTTAATAGTTACTAGCTGTGCTTCTCCAGATCAGACAACTACTCCTACTTCAACAACAACTCCGACCACAACAACTCCACCCACGACAACGATACAATCAAAATACGGGGGTACATTTAAATATATTGACCCGCGGTCACCGGCTAATACACTCGGTTGGCTGACAGAGCCTGGCCCTCCCCTCGGTTTATATGCGTGTACTTACCTTGAGGGTTTAGTCGGTGTTTACTATGATGGGACTATCTTCCCCATTCTTGCTACGTCATGGGATACCGCACCAGATCTGAAATCAATTACCTTTACCTTGAGGCAAGGCGTTAAGTTTCACGATGGGTCTGACTTTAACGCTGAGGTGGTTAAGTGGAATTTTGACCAGTATATTGCCGACCATCATTCTGGAGTGAAGGATATTGACTCAGTAGAAATAATCGACGACTACGCAATAACAGTCAACCTGAAAAAATATGTTAACACGATATTCAGTACAATTTCAGGTTTATATATGATATCAAAAGTAGCTTACGATGAAGTAGGCAGGGAAGGACTGCGCTGGAACCCCATTGGGACGGGACCATTCAAGTTCGAAAGTTTTGAGCGTGATGTCGTAGTGAAAGTTTCCAGATTCGAAGATTACTGGCAAGAGGGCAGGCCTTATCTCGATGCCATTGAAGCGCATTTCGTCCAGGATCCGTTGACTGCCCAAGCTTCTTTTGAGGCCGGTGAAGTGGATGCGGTAGGCGGCGATGTAGCCAGACAACTCTACGATTTACAGCAGAAGGGGTACGAAATATTTACAGTTTATAGCGGTGCTCATACATTGATACCCGATAGTAATAATCCAGACTCCATTTTAGCTAATCCTCTGGTTCGTCAGGCAATAGACTATGCAATCGATCGTGATGCTATTGTCAAAGCACGCGGTTTCGGTCTCTGGATTACCACTTATCAATTTGCACCTCCAAACGCGTCAGCCTATGTCACAGACCTGCCGGAGCGTAGGTATGACCCGGATAAAGCGAGGGAGCTTCTAACATTGGCGGGCTATTCCGAAGGTATCGATATTAAGATTATCGGTGATAGCTCTACTGCTGATAGAGACGCGGCTGTAGCGATACAGGGTTACCTCAGCGAAGTTGGGATTAATGCCCAGCTGGATTGGGTGGACTTCGCCGGATTCGTGCAATATGTCATGGGAGGCTGGACCGATGCCATGCTCTTCTGTGCGAACGGATTTAATGCCGGGAATCTAAATTCCGGTATAGATTTTGTCTGGTCGCAAACTGCACCATTCTTCCCGAGCGTCTTAAAAACCGACGAGTTACAAAGGCTCATAGATGATTCTATGACCTCCCGTGACTACGACCCGGCACTGGTACAGAAAATACTCCGATATATAAATGACGAAGCCATGTTCCTCTCTCTCTATTGCATAACGCGGGGTCATGCCGTACAACCATATGTACACGACGCCGGTTTTGATAATACTCTTCTAGCATTAATGTCCTTCACACCGGCTGATACCTGGTTGAGTAAATAATATTGTATACTTAAGGGGGGTCTCCTGGTAGGCTCTCCCTGCCGGGAGATCCCTAGTCCTCACAAGCGAATATAAATGACGACTTATATTATTCGCAGGCTAATACAGTCTGTTTTCGTCCTCATTATCGTCACTCTGCTGGTTTTTCTTACGATGCATATCCTGCCGGGTGACCCAATTTTAATTTTTATGTCTTCGGGTGAGTTGAAAAATACCTCACTGGAAGAGATCGAGATTCTCAGGCATGAGTTCGGATTAGATAGACCTCTCCTGATTCAGTATTTCGATTGGTTAGGTGGAGTGATCCATGGAGATTTCGGAATTTCGATTGTTCAACGCGAACCTGTGGTAAAAGAAATTAACAGACGGTTGCCAATAACTCTACTATTAAGTTCTATAGCCCTATTTATCAGTATTATCATAGGCATACCGGCAGGTGTGATTTGTGCCGTAAGACGTGGTAATTGGATTGATACTGTGGTAACCATTATAGCAAATGCCGGGATTACTATTCCCGTTTTCTGGTTAGGGATAATGTTAATCTATTTATTTGCTTTGAATCTGGGGTGGTTACCAGTACAGGGTTATACCTCGCCTTTTGTGGATTTTGTTAAGAGTATCAGGCAGATGATTATGCCCGTCTTTTGTCTAACTATATTCTCAATTTCCTCGATCACGCGCCAGACACGCTCCAGTATGCTCGAGGTTATGAAGCAGGACTATATCCGAACTGCCTGGTCCAAAGGCTTGAGAGAGAGATCGGTAATTTTCCGACACGCGCTGAAAAACGGCCTCATCCCAATTGTAACCCTGTTAGGGATGTCATTCAGCTTCATTATCGGTGGCTCAGTACTTGTTGAGAACGTTTTTAATATCCCCGGAGTGAGTAGGTTGGTGGTCAACGCGGTATTCGTTCAGGATTATCCCGTGGTGCAGGGTTTCGTTTTGATAATCGCGGTGATAGTACTGCTATCAAATCTGATCGTAGATATTTCCTATGGCTGGCTCGATCCCCGAATCCGGTACGGATAACATATGTGATATCTGGAACAAGGAAAAAGCTTTAATAAAATGACAAATGAGATAGAACCAAGTATTAGCGAATTCGCTTATATCAGGAGGGTGTTGTTAAGCCGGGGGGTAGTTGTATTTGGTCTTATCATCATCCTGATACTCATAATAACAGCTATTTTCGCTCCTTTGATGGCACCCTATGATCCTTATGATCAAGACTTGGATCAGGTTTTACAGCAGCCTTCCTGGGAACATCTACTGGGCACTGACTCCCTAGGGAGAGATACGTTAAGTCGTATCATCTATGGATCACGGAATTCACTGATGGTGGGGTTGGTAGCGCTTTGCATCGCGGCCACGATTGGCATGACCATAGGATTAGTGGCCGGTTACTTCGGTGGTTGGATCAATACGGTCTTTATGAGGTTTATTGACTCTCTGATGTGTTTCCCGATGATATTACTGGCGCTGGTACTCGCCGCCTTGCTTGGGAGTGGGCTTAGAAACGTGATGATAGCTCTTGGTGTTGCTATGTTGCCCGGATACGCCAGGTTAATGTGTGGCCAGGTACTTTCTGTAAAAGAAAATGATTATGTCCTTGCGGCACGTTCTTTAGGGACCAGTGATGCACATATTATACTCCGTCATATATTACCTAATTGCCTACCACCCCTAATAGTTTTAGTTACGATGCAGATAGGCGCGGCTATTCTGGCAGAGGCCGGATTGAGTTTCTTAGGAATTGGCATAGAACCACCCGGGGCTGCTTGGGGTACGATGATTAACGATGGTCGTGAATACATGCTGACAAACCCTATACTTTCATGTGCCCCCGGGTTGGCTATTATGCTGGTGGTTTTTAGTTTTAATATGGTAGGAGATGGTATGAGAGATGCTCTCGACCCGAGGCTCAGAGGTACTCTATAGATTGGTCTTTTCTTGTGGTTTTTACCGTCATATTTATCGGCGTTGTTAGTGTTTATTAAAAGAGCCTAGTTTATATGCTTTTTGTATTCGGGCGCGAGCAAAATATCCAATACTATATAGGGTTTATCGACTCTTTTATGAGTTAGAGGACAATGCATCGTCCCCTTAGGGATATGGACGATAGCTGAGGATGTAATGGTATGTTTTTCCTTTTCCTCACCCAGACATATTTCAACTTCTCCTCCCAGACTCTTCGAAAGTGGATTGCCCCCGATAAAGACAAGGAACTGGTCAAATTCATGTGAATGCGTGTCCGAGACCATGACACTGGGCTCGGTGATAGCGGTTGCCGCTATGGAAAAGTCTTTTCCATTGAATTTCTTAATACCACTGGCATGCGCCAGAATATGGTACTTACTTGCTATTGCTCCATCTTCCAACTTCGGTGGGGGAAATTCGGTTAAGACAAGGTGCTCATATTTTATTTTAGTCATGTTTGACCTCCCTATCTTTTTTACACCATATTTCCGGTTTACGCTAAGGTTACATTAAGCCTGACCGATACTCCCTTAACCTGATCCAGAATTATCTCATGTTACAGCACTCCGGCATCATACACGACATTCCCACCGGCAATTGTCATCAAGATTTTTAAATCTACGATTTTGTGTGGATCAATGGTGAGGATATCATCATCAATGATGCAGAAATCAGCAACCTTACCGGGATCGATCGTACCCTTGTAGTCCTCCATGTGATCCAACCAGGCGCCGTGACTCGTATAGGTAGCTATGGCTTCAGGCACAGTAATACACTGCTCCGGGCCACTGGGTTTACCGGTAGCTTTTGATTCCCTTAAAACCGCTCCTTGCACGCCCGGTCTCCAATCTGGGTAGATAACCGGGGCATCAGAGCTGTTGGCTACAATAATGCCATTATCGAGCATTGTTCTCAAAGGCCAGTGGTATCCTGCTCTCTCCGGTCCGACAACCGTCTCCATAAAGTCAGAGATGGTCCACTTTATAGGCGATTGGATATTTAAACCAACCTGATATCGGGAACGCTGGTTAAATTCCCCGATCTTCCTTAGAGTCTCAGGCATGGAAAAATCACTGTGTATTGTATAGTGGCGGGCATCCCACGGGTCTTCATCAATACATTTCATGTATTGGTCAGTGCAGATATCGACAGTCCTTTCACCGCAGCTATGAATACCGACCTGCAACCGATTCTGGTGCAGGACTTTTATCATTTCTCTTAAATTTCTCTCCTGTTCCTCTATCGTATCGCCTTCGGTCACCAGAAGTCCGTGTGTACCATCCAGATAAGGTTGATACATAAACGCAGTCTTTAGAGGAGGTATACCATCGGCTACAATTTTGGCTCCACCAACTTTTAACCATTCATTGCCAAAATTATATCTGCACCCGACATATTTTAAAGCTTCTTTCATCGTTTCCAGCACAGTCTTCCCGAAACCTGCCAGCATTAATAACATGTTAACCCGGCAGGTAAATTTACCATCTTTAAAGTTTTCATTAAAGACATCATTATAACATGCCCATTTTTCCCGATCGACACCCGCATCTGTAAAACTCGTGATACCCAGCGAGCTTAATTCGGACATGGCACCAAGTAAAGCCTCTTTTCGTTGTTGGGAAGTCCATGGAGGAATCTTTTCTCTCACCGGCATTGCTGCCTTCTCATACAGCAAGCCGGTAAGTTCCCCGCTTTCAGGGGATCTTTCAATCCTCCCACCCACTGGATCAGGTTGGTCTCTAGTGATCCCAGCTATCTCCAGAGCTCTGCTATTTACCCATATACGATGCCCGGAATATTCCGTAAGAACAACAGGATTATTCGGAGCAATCCTATCCATATCTTCTTTAGAGGGCTTACGATTAGAATCAGCGAGGCACTCTTCCAGGTAACCTTCGTCCCAACCTTCTCCAAGTATCCATTCTCCAGGCTTTACCAACTTTACTTTTTCAGCCACCATTTCAAGAATATCAGCGATAGATTTTATTACCGGAAATCTTGTTTCCAACATAAAGGGAGGCCGTGTTAACGCCCAGTCGGAAATATGGCAATGTGTATCGTTAATGCCGGGTAACACAGAATTGCCTTTTAGGTCAACTGTTTTTGTTTTCCTGCCGACAAGCGCACCAATATCTTCTGTTGTGCCAACAGCGATTATTTTATCGCCCCGGACAGCTAATGCCTGAGCTATGGAGAAATCACGATCAACCGTGATTACCTTACCATTGGTAATAACTAAATCGGCTTTCATCAGGTCTAATAATGAGTTGCTACTTTTCATATCTCTTTCTTGCATCCCCCCTTCGTTAGATAGACAAATAAAACCATGCCAACATAACCGCCAATAATAGTCCTCTGACGAATTTGAATTTTATTTAATACTCTTACAGATATCCAGAAGAATATCTGTTGCCTTCTCCATATATTCTCTCGTAATAGTTAATGACGGCATAAAACGTATCACATTGTGGTAACGGCCACAGGGGACAGCGATTATTCCCTGGTTGAGCAGTCCTGCCATAATTGCCCCCATATTCTCCGCAGAAAGTGGCTCTTTAGTTTCCTTATCCTCCACAAGCTCTATTCCGATGAACAGCCCTTTCCCGCGGATGTCCCCGATGATACCGATGTCCCTTGAAGCTTTCTGGAGTCTGGTTTTGGTCTCCTCACCCAATTTAGTAGCCCTGCCCATAAGGTCGTAACCACTATCTATAAGAATATCAATATTGGTTATGCAGACAGCTGCGGAAAGGGAATTCGCGGCGAATGTATTGGGCTGTGATGACTCCTCCAGTTTATCAGCGAATTCAGCCTTAAACGTAACGCCAGCCATGGGAAGATCACCACCCATACCCTTGCCCCATGTCAACATATCGGGGACAACATTGCTGTGCTCGATAGACCACATCTTGCCGCTTCGTCCCGCACCTGCTTGAACCTCATCAGCAATGAATAGAGTTCCTTTTTTCTCGCAGGATTTTTTTAGTATCTCCATGTAACCCGGCGGTGGCGCCAGATAACCGCCTTCACCCTGCAGCGGTTCCACGATAAGTGCGGCGACGTCATCCGCGGCTGTATAAGGAGTATTAAGCACGTAATCGACGTATTTGGCACACTGGAGGTCGCAACTCGGATACTCCAGTCCAAAACAGCAGCGGTAGCAATAGGCATAAGGAACGTGTATGACATAGGGCATCAGGGGCCCATAACCGTGGCGGTAGTTATCCCCCGTAGTCAGTGCACCAGATCCAACCCACACCCCGTGATAACCTCCATGAAAGGCGACAATCTGCGATCTGCCAGTCAAATGCCGGGCGAATTTGATAGCTGTTTCCACAGCGCCGCTACCGCTTTGGGTAAAGTAACTCACACAATTATTACGAAGTCCTTCAGGCATGATTTTGGATATATTTTTTGCCAATTCTGTGCGGCGAGTGCTCACCGCCTCAATAGCGTGCATCATCTTACCTATCTGTTCTTGTATTGCCTCGACCACCCTCGGGTGCCGTCGACCTACCGCACTTACGGCAACTCCGGCTGTTAAATCAATAAAAAGGTTGCCATCGGGATCCTTGACAGTGGCACCCATACCTTCATTAAAAACGGGAGGAGCAGCACCACCGGGACGGGTTAACGACTCATACTTTGGTACATCCTTCAGCACCTTAAGGCTTTTTGGTCCCGGAATCTCGGTTGTGATTTCCGGTGCGCCCGGATAGGATAACTTAGCCAGTTCTGTTTCTGATATCATGTCCATTCTCCTTATAAAAATTTAAATATCTAATAGATTTGACTACATCTCAATAAATTATGTAATCAATAAAAATGGATCACAAAGTATCTAAAGAGGTATATTCTAAACCCAGTGATTTGGCTACTGGTGCGTATACCAACTTACCTTTATAGACATTCAGACCCTTTTTTAGGTTTTCATCAGTTCGTAATGCTTCGCAGTATCCCATGTCTGCCAGTTTTAAAATGTAGGGGAATGTAGCATTGGTCAATGCAAACGTTGAACTTCTTGAGACTGCCGAAGGTATATTCGCCACGCAATAATGGAGAACATCATCAACGATGAATACAGGCTTATCATGGTTGGTCGGAACAGAAGTTTCACAGCACCCACCCTGGTCGACCGCAACATCCACCAATACGGAGCCCTTGCGCATTTTTGTCAACATTTCTCTCGTCACTAATTTCTCTGCCCTGGCTCCCGGTATTAACGTTGCGCCCACTACGAGGTCGGCATCAGCTAATACTGCTTCGATATTACTTTTATTGGAAGCTATAGTGATCAGTCTGCCACTAAGGATATCAGCCAAGTATCTCAGCCTTTCAATATTTATATCTAAAATGGTGACGCTAGCACCCATTCCGAGCGCTACTTTAGCAGCGTTAGTACCGACAGTCCCGCCCCCGATAATAACAACATTACCCGGTCTGATTCCCGGTACACCCCCTAATAAAACTCCACTACCCCCATTTTCTCTCTGAAGATAACAGGCGCCCACCTGAACTGACAGTTTGCCAGCTATTTCACTCATCGGTTCCAGTAACGGTAAAGAACCATCGGGCAACTGGACCGTCTCGTAGGCAATCCCTATTACCTTTCTCTCTAACAAGGCCTTCGTCAGTTCCAGGGCAGGGGCAAGATGTAAATAAGTAAACAGTATCTGTCCTTCTTTAAGTAAAGGCCATTCTTCGTGAATCGGCTCCTTTACCTTGATGACCATCTCCGCTTCTCCGAATATTTCGTCTACCGACTCCTTTATCTCGGCACCAGCAAGCTGGTACTCCTCGTCGGAGATACCGCTTCCATCACCCGCTGATCTTTCCAACAGAACCCGGTGACCTTTTGAAACCAGTGTTCTTACACCAGCGGGGACCATGGCGACACGATACTCATAATTTTTTATTTCCCTGGGAACACCTATAATCATGATTCGTCAAGTCTCCTTGTTACATTGAATGCTTAATACTTAGAGTAAAGAAGAATGTGGTTATAAATTTATTACTTATAACATCTGTATATAAAGGAGTGAATCATTTGAACATCATCTGTTTTTAGTTAAACATTAAGGCAGTATGTATTCAATGCCTCATTTGGGCTATCTTTAAATGTTGTAACATGGGGCAAATTTGATGATACTATAGGCTGTATTATAAGAATAATGGTTTATCAATGCGTTAATTAATATCAAAATAACTGCCCGTTTTATAGTTTTTATAGAGTATAGGATTATTACTAACGTGGGTATTTATTATCTAACCATAATAGCTATTTTTAGCTATTGAACGCATTAGATTATGAACGTACCCTATATGTATGTGGTTCAGTATGATTTTCGTCCACGTTGGCGTAAAACATTGCCTCCTTATTCTGAAGCGAACTAATAAGCCTGTTTTCCATTTCACTATTGTGGCCAGACCTTTGTATTCCCTTTCCCAATTAAGGTAAATAACTCATATCTTCCGTATATTAGATAATTTAACGATATTAAGGAGAAGAGCCTTATGAAAAAGCAAATCAAGTCGAAATGGCAACCAATGAATCCTGATCTGGTGATGTATAACGGAAAAATCGTTACCGTTGATAATGATTTCTCAATCACCGAAGCCATAGCAATCAAAGATAATAGAATATATGGCGTAGGTTTAAGCTCTGATATGAAAAACCTGTCCGGTGAAAAAACCGAACTTATAGATTTGAATGGTGCTACAGTGTTGCCCGGGATCAATGATGCACATTGCCATCTCAATGGCTTCGGATTGGAGAGACCTCCTTTTTTGGTTGACCTTGCCTATCCACTGATCAAGTCACTAGAAGACATTAGAAAGACAACAGCGGCTAAAATCGCTGAAGTTGGCATCGGTAAGTGGATTTCGGGATGGGGATGGGATAGAGGTTTCCTGGCGGAGTTCAAGGACAAGCCGCAATCCTGGCCAACTCGATATGATATTGACCCGGTAAGTCCCGATAATCCCGTTGTATATTCCGAATTTTCCGGCCATACCTGTCTCGTTAATAGCAAAGTCCTGGAGATAGCCGGAATCAACAGAGATACGCCCAATCCTGAAAACGGCATCATCCAGAGGGATGCGTCCGGAGAACCGACCGGCATACTTTTTGAGACGGCCGCAGGCATGATGCGTGAGTTGGTACCGCCACCGACGGAAGCAGAACGAAAAACCGGCATTCTCAATGCTATGGCGGAACTGAACTCACTGGGGATAACCTGCGTCACCGAGCCCGGACTCAACGCTGACCAGATCAGAATATATACGAATCTATATAATCAGGGGAAATTTACACTCAGAGTGAATTGTATGGTCATGGGTGGTCCGTCACTCAACGCAGTCAAACAAATCCTTGATAACGTGGGAACGTGTACCGGGTTTGGCAACGAGTGGTTGAGAATATCAGGACTGAAGCTGCTGGCGGACGGTATCCCGCCCTCAAAAACTGCCTTTATGTACGAAGATTATCTCGGAGGAGGCCATGGCAAATTGCTGGTAGATGGAAAAACCGACGAAGAACGATATGACATGTTGATCAGCATGATCAAGTATGCCAATGCCCGCGACTTTCAGGTTGGTATTCATGTGACCGGAGACCGGGGTATTGATGCCTGTGTGGACGGATACATCGCTGCCCTGGCAGAACATCCCTGGGACGCAAGACACTATACTATTCATACAGATTACGTGACATTAAAGTGTATGAAAAGGATGGCCAAGCATAACATCGGAGCCAACATACAATCGGCGATAAAGTGGACTATCGGTAATCTGATGGTCGGTATTGTCGGTGAGAAAAGAGCCGCCTATCACTGGCCCTTGAAATCATTATTTGACGCAGGCGTCAGGGTGAGTAACAGTTCCGATGCTTCGGTGACTTACCCGGATTGGAGACAAGGTGTTGAATCTGCCGTTTTACGTAAAGACAAAGCTACAGGAAACGTTCTCGGTGCGTACGAATGTATTAGTGTTGAACAAGCCATCCGTTCTTACACCATCAACGGTGCGTGGCAGGATCATCAAGATAATGTCAGAGGTTCAATTGAAGTTGGAAAACTAGCCGATTTCACGATCATAGGTGACGACATTTTATCCATCGATCCCAACAGGATTCACGAAATTCCGGTACTTTATACCATAGTCGACGGAAAGATTGTTTATAAAAACCTAAAATATTAAAATGCGAGTATCAAGACTTGGTTTCTCCTGATAAATACGAACAGGCAGTAAAAGCTGTTATTTAATTGTTACTGAAAAGGGGAGGCAAATCAATGACATTACTGCAAACCACCAAATACATCAGAACGAATATCACAAGGCCATCACGTCATGTCGAGGTCACGGCACCGATACCGGTCTTGAGAAGTGACGATAACTATGGCGACCACGGGTTCTGGATGTACTGGAAATGTATTACTAAACCCTATGTAGACGAGTCTGAGACCCATAAACACGATTTCGATCAGTATCTGGTATTCCTCGGAGGGGAGCCGGAAAATATGCTGGACCTGGATGGAGAAGTGGAATTAACCCTAAGTGAAGATGGTATTAAAAAGGAAGTGCATACTTTTACCCGATATACCACCGTGTATATCAGGGCCGGATTGTATCATTGCCCGCTTATTTTTAAGAAAGTGACCAAACCGATTATCTTTTATGACTTTGTTAACACACAACAATATAGCCGCAAATTCAAAGACCCGGGGAAGAAGTGGCAACCATAGTGGAATACTATGAGATAAACGTACGTAACCTGAAAACAAGGAAAAAACCAGCGTTAACAGGAGAAACACATCCATTGAAAGAAAATTCAGAACACTTAATATCAAATACACACAATACCAACAATACTGAATCCGAAGTCGCCAGAGATTCTGAAACCGGATCATCTGCTTTTCCTCCCCGAGGCCATAATGAAATATCGACAAGAATAGGATATCTTCCTTCCCTGACCCCGCCACCAATTCAGAAAAGGAAAGACAAAATCCCGGAGAGGATATACAGTTTCGAGATACCACCTGAGCCAATTCCAGCCAGTGACATCAAGGAAGAGATCGAGGCCGAAGTAGTTGTAGTCGGCGCCGGAATAGCCGGATTAAGCGCCTCAATTTCTGCAGCGGAAGCAGGCGCCAAGACCATCTTGGTAGAAAAGATGGCAACGGTTCAAGCCCGCGGCCATGATAATGCCTTTCTCAATAACCGGCTCCAGAAGAAGCTGGGTATAGAGATTGACAAAGAAGAAGTTATATTAAATCTGATGAAATAAGGAGATTTTTCGAGGGGGCCAAAGTACAGTGATTCTTGCTATAAACCGGGAGTGAACGCAGGTAATTCTGTGTCAATGGGGGGAATCCTTTTGTGCAACCGGTCTAACTGTACAACAATAGAACTCATAACCGATTGGCCGTAGGTTCGAACCTTCTTTTCAATTTCGGATTTCACCAACAATTATCAAAATACTATTTTGTTGGATTGTTGGTAGAAGAAAGGTCAAACCTTTGTCTTTGAAGCAAGTGGAATAATTCTGTATCTACTATCGAATACGTGAGTTATCCTTTAAAGGAGCGTTAATTATCC
>SMTZ1_10000993_pt1 | contig 27839 bp, 25 predicted proteins | sample DeeMarSWOR136_30_FD_25667 | JGI IMG/M metagenome (IMG submission 25667)
CGTCCGGAACCTTGCCGGGCATAGTCAAATGAGAACCGTCAAAGACGCGATCAACGTGTGCATTGTACCGGGCATTGTAAATTTCTTTCATGTCATCCTGAACGCCTTCCGTTTCGGCTACCCAGGATTGAAAACGATCATGGATTTGACTCATTTTGTAAATGGCCGTATCAGTCGCCGCCTGATCGAACCATTTATTTCCGTACGCGTCCCGCCTCCAAACTTTTGGAAACCCGCCGTTCAGGATATAATCCATGAGCTTGAAGAAATTTACGTCGCGGGTGCCCCATGTATCGGTAGCATGATAGGACGATTCCCCCGCCTGTCGATTCCTGTTCGCGGCCGCATTGGAAGGCCCGGTCCAAACAATATTGAATTTGCCGATATCCGGGACATGATCGATCTTGAAATTCCGAACGGTCCCTTCCATCATGTCGAGCATGAAATTTCGGATATGCTTGATCGGCATCCAGGCCGCGCCTATCCTGATTTTAATATCGTGGATTGGAATATCTTCCGGTTGAATCATTTGGAGGGCATCGACATTTTCCTGGAATTTTTCGTCCGTCCGGGCGGCTTGAATAGCCGTCTTCAGCTTTCGCTTGACGTTCCCGCTCAAATATTCATCGGCCGTCACATAACCGCGCTCGGGATCGTTGTAGATTTTTCCTTTCAGCCTGGCAACTACGTCGTCTCTCGATGCCCCGGTAAGTTGGCTGATAAATCCGAGATCCACGCGGCCTTTATAATTCAGCGAATAAACCAGGGCTTCCGTGATATCTTCGACCGATTCTGGCGGCTTGACTTTAGCGATATAGTTTTCAGAGAAGATCGCTTCCTTGCCCTTGCTCGTTTCTTCGATTTCATCCCATTTTTCAAGCGCGAGCAATACACCGGCGTCCGGGTCGTCAAAGATCGCCATGACGTTCTTGCGCGAATTGATCCATCCGAATTTTTTGACGAAATTATCGTATTGTGTGTTCAGGATTTTGCGGAATTTTTCGAGTTCATCTTTGGATACTTCGGCAATGTGTCCTCTTAGCAATTCTCGAATCGTATCCCGAATCGGAATAAGAGCCCTGATCCGCTTTGCCCGGTCTTTCTGTGTCGGCGTGCGTTCCTCATACTCGATCGGGGTGCCGCCGTCATTGATGTAAAGTTTTCCGTCCTGGCCAACATAATAGGCGCCGTCCTTAATATCGCCAGCTTTCGGCATATTTTCGAGCAAGTTCAGTTCATGGTTGACCTGGATTTCCGTGTAAACGCCGTCCGGGAGTTTCTTGGTCGCTTCATCGATCTTTTCCCCGACATTCGTGTTGTCACCGATCGTCACGACTTGCTCGCCGTATCGACCCATTTGAACGCCCATAGTGCCAAGAACCATTTCGGGATGATCCTTGAAGTATTGGTTGATATCCCTCTCTGCCTTCCAAGTCGTTTCCCGTATTGTGCCGTCTTTATTGAGATAAGGTAGCTTTTCGCGGACTGTCTCGACGAACGGATTGTCCGGTATGGGCGTGAGATTGTCGCCCCGTTTTCTGAAAAAGCAGATGTCGCAGGCCGCCTCGGCTCCGACAAAGGTACCGTTCGGGAGACGGATGGCCCCGACCAGCTCGGCCTCTTCGGAGAAAATTTGGCGAGCTTTCGCGTTGGCCTTATCCATGGTTCCGGTGGACGTAATGATCGCCATTAGGCCGCCGGGCCGGGTAAGATTCAAGGATTTATTGATGAAGTAATCGTGAATCCTGAACCGAAACGGATTATGCGTCCGGTCGTGCGGCTGCGAATCGCCGAAGGGCACGTTCGATATTACCAGATCGTAGAAGTTTTCCGGCATGGACACATTCTCGAACCGGTCATTGATGATGCTCTGATTCTGGTAAAGCTGCTTGGCAATCCGGGCACTGATATTGTCCATCTCGATTCCGGTTAAACTGGAAATCTTGCGGAGCTCATCCGGCATAGTCCCGAACTCCAACCCGATACCTACCGATGGAGAAAGGATTCTGCCAGGCGTAAAGCCGAATTTGGCCAGGGTCCGGTAAATAGCGTCATAGACCGCGACCGGCGTATAGTAGGCGTCTATGGTACTTCGCCGTGCCGCTTCCAGTTCTTCGTTCGTGAGGACCTCCGCGACCATGTTTGCCCGGCTTTGCCAGGCCTCAGGCGGATAATGTTCCAGGGCCGGGCTGAGTGCCCCCCAACCGGAAAACTTGGCCAGCACCTTTTGTTCCTGGGGCGTGGCGAGCCGGTCTTCTTCCTCGATTCGTTTAAGGAGCCGAATGGCGCTTATGTTATCGGTAAATCGCTGGGCAATGCTGCGTTGGTCGAGGTTGTCTGTGGTGAGGATCGTGTGGTCGATTCGTCCGGCTGACTGAACGGCATCTGAGACTTCGGAAGTATCTTCAGTTCCGTCTCCGGTGGTAGGTAAATCCGCTCCGTCATCAGTAACTCCTTCGCCGCCTGGAAGTTCACCCCCTTCCTCGACACCAGGTCCGCCAGCCCCCTCCTCACCGACTCCTGCGCCTCGATCAGTGCCAGTCGATACTCCCCCACCTTCTTTAAATGTTTCACCATCTCGGGCCGATGACTCTCCCAATGCCGCGCCGCCTGTCGTCCAATCGCTGATAACTGTTCCATCTTCCCCCACCTCTAAATACTGAGTTTTATCGGTCTTTTCATGAACGATCGGTTCCAGACCGTATTTGATCACATCGTCCGGGTGTACGCTTTCTCCATATCCGATAGCGCCTTGGCCGGTAAAGCCTTCCTGTCTGTATTCGTCATCGAACGCCATGACGCCCTGGGGCTGCATCTCTGGCGCCCGGGTGGTATCCCGATAGGCATACCAGTAAAGGCCGTCTTCCGATTGTTTTCCGGCATAGAGCGCCTTGTAAATATCTTCCAGGGTATCCAGGACTTTTTGGACATTCTCTTTCGCCGAGAGATATTCCTGCAAGGTAACCGGAACATAATCCGGTTTCATGGTCGGCACGCCGTTCTCGTCCCAGGTCATGCCGTCGAAGAAGGCCTTGAACAACTCATTGAATCGGTCCCGTTCTTCTTCAGTCGGGTAGGCGCCGTGCTCCCGCCTGAAAAGTTCTTCCACTGCGCCGGATGCCACAAAAGCCGGATCGACCAGGTAGTAGTTTTCCTTTTCCAGGTTATCCGCAACGTAGGCCTCAAAAGCGCGGGCGAACATCTCGACCGGCTGTGACCAATATTTGCCTTGTTTCCCGCCATCCAGGCCGATTGCGTCCGTCCAGAACCTGGTTTTCGAGACGAACTCGCTTTCCCATTTATCCTTGATCCAGTTCTCGGCTTCCTTGAGCCGGTTCCGACCTTTCCTCGAGGTATAATGAATACCGCGCAAGAGGTCTTCGACGGTCTGCATCATACTGCTGAGGTCGTACTTGAATTTAAAGGCGTGCTTGAGGTCGTCGAACGGGTTGTAAGAACGGTATTCCTCATTCTCGTTGTTCTTCATGCTGACTTTAGAATAAAAATCAAACCCGTGACCCCATTCATGGGCCAGGCTGCCATCCCCGTGTGTCTTGGTGAGATTGATCGTGTTGTCTTCCGGATGAAAAGTCGCTGCCGCTCTCCCTCCGCGCCCTCGGGCACCGTACATGATCCCGAGGCGCCTTTCCATGTTGTACGATGCCGCCTTGGCAGGAGCGCCGAGGATTTTCACCAGGTCATAGAGCGAATCGAACGTAAGGTTCACGCTCTTCTGTCTGTGCGGGCCTTCCGTCCAGTTCCCGAACGCCACGGTACCAAGGCCGAACGTATCGATCAGGTCTTGTCCTGTTACGTTTTTACCTTTTCTCTCGGCACCATCCGTCTCGATATCGAAGATTTTTCGTCGTTCCCGGACTATCTTGAGATTCTTTTCCTCATCGTTTTCTTTCTCAATCAGCCTGTCCGTCCACTTGGTGAGGATATTTTTCTGCATGATGAAGAGGCTGTATTTCACAATATCTGTATACGATTGACCCCATTCGGTAAGGATGCCATCCAAGGTGCCGCTGGACAGATCGTAAAAGTTGACGATATTATCGAGTTTGCGGATTTCGTAATTCGATTCGTCAACCATCAGCCTGATTAGAGCGTCCCGCGCCTGAGAAATCGTCGTGCCGCTGGTAATCGCTTCGGCGAGCTGTTCCAGGGTCGCAATGTATTTCGCCGCCATCTTCCGGACTTCTTCTTTTCCGGTAGGGCCGCTGAGAGCTTCCTGGATGGCGTCCTCGTAGCTTTTTCCCCACCCTTTTCGGCCCCCGAATTTCTTGCCGGCCCACTCGGTGAATCCGACAATGTCACGGCGCATGGCGTTAAACCATCGGGTCAGTCCAGGTGTAGCATCCTTGGATAATTCATTGGTAGGGATCAGGGTAGCCTTGACCGTCATGCGTTGGAGGGCGGCCAGGACTTTTTTGGTATCTGTTTCGGTGATTTCCTTGTCCAGTTCGAGCGTGATCTTTTCGATCCTGTCTTCGGTAGACATTCCCGCCCGTTTCCAGCGGCGCTCCCCGACATCTTTGAGTTTCTTGACTTTCTTTTTCTCTTTCTTGCCTTTTTCCTCTTCCCCGACGGCTTCTTCGAGTGTGGGCGCCTTGGCTCCTTCGGCTTCTTCTATTTCCGTTATGCCCTTCAATTCACGCATCCAGCGTGAGATATAAGGCTTGATGCCATTCCCGAAATTGTTGACCAGGAATTGAACCAGGTCTTTCAGGTTCTTTCCGGCTTCTTTCCACTTTGCCAGGGCCGCCTCAAAGTGAGGCTTGGCCGCAGCGTAGGTTTTTTCGTCTATGGCGCCAGGGAACGTCCGAACAACACCTTTTCCTCCAAAGAGTTCGTAAAGTCCCGTAATGGCCTCATCGACGCCTTGCACGCCCGCCTTGGCAGCTTTCTTGGCAATATCGGACGCTTTCGGCACGGCGGGTTTTTCTGTCGGAGGCTTGGGCGCTGTCGGTGGTACCGGTGCGGCCCCTTCTTCCGCAACGGCCGGCGCCGCAGCCTCTTCAACCGGAGCTATTTCTTCCGGTGCGGCTTCCTCAATCATCCGTTCAATTTCCTCGATAGGCGTCTCGGCGATTTCCGCTTCGATCGCGGACACTTCCGGCTTTGGCGGGACTTCGGGTTTTATGGGAGGTTTTTTGCCGGTTGCCTGTTTTACGATATCCGCTCGTTCTTGTTCGAGATCCCGGATAATGTCTTCCACGGCTGACACATTGGCAATCTGAGCGTCAAATCCTTCCTTGCGATATTCGGCGGCGGCATTCCTGACTTGATTCTTTTCTTCATCAGAAAAAAGGTTCGTATGTAATTCCAGGCAATGACTTAAGCTGCTCAACTTATGACCTCCAAGAATGCCCGCATGAAGATGAGAAGTTCCTCTTCTTCCATGATGTATGAAAATGGTTTTTTAATGAATTGAGCGCCACCAAACTCTTCTTCCTCTGCTGCTGCTGTCCCATAATCAGGCCAAAAGTTGTCTGCATAATAACTTTCTGCCCAATATGCAGTCGGCCAGTAGCCTGCCGTCAAGAGGGCCATTTCTAATCCCCTTTAGCTGGCGTCTCTTGTACCAATGGCGGTTCTGTTTCCATTGATATCGACGGTCGCTGAAATTCTGTTTTTTGAATCTGCGATATCCCTGAAAACAATCGTGGCCGTTCCACCTCCTGATGATTTTCCCGTAAGCACAGAAAGGCAGAGCTTCAATGCCCCGGCAAGGGAAATTGCCGTTCCGTCATTGTCAACTTCCACCCCGGTTATGTCTGATACGGATATGTTGTTCAGTGCAGCGATTAGGCCAGGAACATCGTCCGTTTGCAATTCATCCGTATCAAGCAGGATATCGTCAACGATCCCGTCAATCGTATCGATCTTTCCCTCTATGGTTGCCAAGGAACCTGGAATATCGTCTGTTTGAAGTTCGTTTGTGTCCACCAAGATAGTATCTACAATTCCGTCAATCGTGTCGATTTTACCATCGATAGCCGCCAGGGCGGCCGGAGTATCGTCTGCCTGCAGCTCATTCGTGTCAGCAAGAATATCGTCAATCAGCAAATCGAGACGCCCGCCATTCGTCAAATCTGTCTGCAATTCGTTCGTATCTGTTAGGATCGCATTGATGTCTGCGCCATTATCGTTGGCCGTCTGGGGCGTTCCGTTGACCTCCATGACGTTTACATGAAAACCGGTCGGATCGGCCTGAGACTGCGTTTCCCATTCATTCACGATCGATGCCGCGAGCGTTGCAAGTGTGGCGGGCGTTACCAAATCTGTATAAATAAACAAAGGATCAATATGGACGTTTGCCGTTGAACTGACTGCCTGAATTACGATAAAAGCGGCATCGGTTTCTGCCTGGCTTAAGCCGAACAGATAAACTCCGGGAGCATCTACGGCATCAAGTTGCGATGGATTAGTATCAGCGGTGGCCGCGCACGCACCGGCGTCCAAGGAAATCTGGGCAGTGATATTGGCAGAATCTCCCGTTTGAGGTGCTCCGGCGGCTGTATTCCAAGCATATACAGCCACTATCTGGCCTGCCACGTTCCTATACATAAGACCTTATTCTCCTGTTATTTCCTTCGCAAGGATCTCTTGAATGCGACCGTTTATGGGGTTTCTTTCTATTTCGAACCGCCATTGCCTGGGTTTTGGATTTTCAGGCATAGCGATGATTTTTGCCGGTTGAACATTCATCTCCTGTAATTTCTGAAATATTGCTTCCGCAAGAACAAGAAGGGCCTTACTTTCAAGTTGTGCGTTTTTTCTATAACGTCCATGATGGACAGGATTTTTTCTGCGTGATCAGGGGGTAATGGTTCCATGCTGCTCTTTTTGCAGGCCATTTTCATCTTTATCTGTCCGAATTTTACAGGATTTCCTGATTTATCCAGGACTTCCAGGCCTTTTTCCTTGTAGCGCCTTTCTATTTCGTTAATGGACATCTTTTTCATGCTACATCCCCAGGCATTCTAAGAGAGTATTCCATTTGTCAATATCGGCGGTAATTTCGTCATAAGCCTCTTTTGCATCCATTTTTACCGTCATTTCCTCACCCGTATCGGTCATTATTTTCCTGCTTATGGTAACGCCTTCCAGGCCTTCCGGAGTAGGCGCGGCTTTTGGCGCAACTGCCGCTGGAGGTCCGGCCGGCTTGGTAAAATCAGCCGCCTCTAACCAGCCTTTGAACTGATCGATGGTCATCTCCTGAATGGATAAAATCCGGTCCCACCCAGGTTCATAATTGGCCAGATAGCCAGCCCGCGCCATCGGTTCGGTCATGAAGCCGACCATGACTTTGTGCTCATCAAAACTGCCGTCGGCTTTAGCCTGGTTCACAATGAAAACTTTATCGCTATCCGTTTGCTCCCCGACGAATACATCGACCTGATCGCCGTCTTTCGCTTCCGTGCGCCGGATATAGCCATAATGGCTTTTGAGTTCCCGATCCCAGGCCTTACCGTCTTCGTCTTTTCCTGTCCTGGTGGATCCTTTCGGGTTCTCGATCGTGATATCCAGGCCTTGCCAGGTTACGTGTCCTTTTTTGTAATTCCCCGCTTCTGCCTGGGCCTCGGTCGGCTCCGTCTCAATCTCTTGGCCTTCCAGTTCGGCAGTGATTTCGCTCGGACCCGCTTCGGCCGCGCCTTCGATGTCTTCAATGGTTATGGCCTCCCCCGGCCTACCGGGTTGCCCGGGTTCTTCGAGTTCCAAATCCGGGCGGCCTTCCCCTGCGCCCGGTCGTACAAGTCCGCCCTCTTCTTCTTCGACATATTGTCCCTCGGGTGCCGCTTCTCCCAAGCCGATACCTTCTCCTGGAAGAATTTGTCCCTCATCTTCTCGTATCCTGCCGGCATATTCTTCCCCCCTTTCTTCTGCTGCTAATTGTTCTCTTAGGCCTTCAGCGGCAGCCGGTGTTTCGGCGGCCCTGTAGGCTAATTCTTCTTCCGTTGCGGCCCGTTCTGCCGCAGTTTGCTCGGACAACCTTTGCCAGGTATCGAGTAAGTCTTCCCCTTCATAGTATTGCTCGAATACTCTGGCCGATTCTTCTGCCGGGGTGGGCACTCTACGTGCTTCGGCCTGCTGCGCGGATAAACGCTCCCACATATCAAGGAGCGGCTCTTCTTCTCCTATTCGAACGGATGGATACCCCGTGGGGTATGTGGGCGGCGCGGGAACTTCCGGAGCTGCAGGAACCGGAGGCGGCGCTTCGGCAAGGGCGGTCAAATCCACCAAATCGACTTCAGGCCTTTCCTTGGTCGTGCCGGGCAAAAGATCCTGCGTTTCCGTACTGGCGGTTAATCCCGTAATGATCTTATTGATTGCGAGGGCTGTAGGATGATCCGGCGGGATGGCGTCATGGATTTCTTTCAGCTCGCCAAACGTGAGCCTGCCTTCATGGTAATCATCAAGGATCTGGCGGGTAATCTGATCCGGGGCGCGACCTGCAATAGTGCCTGGTATGGCCATGCCGCCACCCATGAGGGCACCGGTAAACCCACCTCCAATAGCGGCCTCTAATGCCCCTTCAGTAATGCCTTGTTCCGGATCGGCCAGGTACTTTGTGGCCACGTTACTCATGATCGTCTCGACAGCGCTCTGGGGCGCCTCTTCGATCAGGCCTTCAGATAAGGCTTCCTGGATGATATTACGCAGGAAATTCTTGGATTCGCCACCAATGATTTTACCCATGACGTATCCGGACGGTGCTCCCAATATTCCGGTCGATACGGTCGTGGTGAGCCCGACAAAGGCGCTACCGGCCAATGCCATGATTTTGCGGGCCAGCTTTTTCTTTCCAGCTTCATCGAGGTTATCGGGCAAGGCATCGTATATTTCCTGGTAAATCGGCATTTCGGCCAGGTCTTCCGGGTTGCGGGCGATCAAGTCTTCGTAAATCTGGTCCGCATTGGAAATTCCCGCCGTGACACCTTCGCCGATTGCACCGCCGATCATACCGGCTACTCCGGGGCTCATTCCGGCCGAAATCAAACTACGGGCAATAACCATACCGCCGCCCATGCCCAAAAATGTCATGGGGATCGATTCGGCAGCCATCATGGCTATTTTGGGTACCGCTTCGGCTGCCGTTACGCCTTCAGGCCCGAGAAACGGTTTTTTCTTTAGTTCCTTGGCTCTTGGAGAAAGGGATTCTTCCCAATATTTCTCGGTTTCCTCGGCTATCTTGCGGGTTTGTTCTGTTCTGGATGCCTCAGTAAGGAATTCCCCGAGCGCCCCGAGGTCTTCCTCTCGGCCCGTAATGGCCCCGATTGCCTGCAGGCCTTTCCCGGCAAGATAAGGCATATCCTGTAAGGCCATAATCGGGCGCAAGGTTTTAAGCGCGGTCCCTACCCCTGTAGCAATAGATTTCGGAATATCGCTAATCCGCATAGGACCGGTCGGTTCCCATTGCCCTTCCCATGGAATTTCGTCAGAAGGGTAGAACTCTTCTTCTTCCTCTTCCTCGTAGGACTCCCAATTACCTTCCCAGGGGATATCTTCGTAATAGTTCGGCATAATTACCTGTTTCCCTGAATTGCACCTCGAGCGACGTAAGTTTCTTCCCTTCCATCAGGGTAACGTCTTTTCATGAGACGGCCCTGGTTATCGAATAATTCGTAACTGCCATCGGCATACTTTCGAACGGTGTATCCGGTGTTCGGGTCGCGCATGGTTTTGTAGTTTCGCCTGGATGTTTTGGTCTTTTCCGCTCCTTCTTCGGCTCCGGCCTTGGCTTCTTCTTGCTCGGGCGCTGGCTGCGTTCCGGTCACATTGGCGATATAATCCTTGGCATAAGTTTCGAAATCGGGCGCTCCTTCTCTTTTCTCGCCTGCAACATTATAGACATCAGGATCGGATTTATATTGCTTCAAGGCGTCTTGCCTAAGTTTCAGCAAGTCTTTCTCTGTAATGCCGCCTTTGGCTGTTTTCGCGTTGTATTTGACCATTTCCTTGAGAACGTCGGGCGCTACCCAACCCATGAGCCCTTGCATGAACTCACCGCGATTCGCAAAATATTGAGGGTCTTTCTGGCCGGTATAGTAGACCAGCATACCGTCCGGGTCGTCTGGATTAGGGATAGGATTCCCCATTTCATCGTAACTTATAGGTGGGGAAAACTGGATATCATCGATGTAGCTATTCTCGTCGCCGTGCTTATCGAAAAACTGCAGGATGGCGTCTTTGTTCTTGTTGGCAAGACCCCACTGAGCGATAGAATAATCCTTGCGAAGTTCCTGCTCGTTTTCCTTCATGGTTGTTTCTTTGCGGCCTTTCTCCCTGGTGTAAGCGCCGGCCGCTTCCGCTTCCGTCTGGGCCCGCTCTGCTACATCTTGAGCGCGGCCTTTGATTGCCATTTCCTGTGGAAAGGCCACGTCTTTCATGTACCGGGCCTGCGCCTGATTCATACGTTCCTGATAGCGCGTGTTAATGCCTTCGCGTTCGGATTCAATCGCCTCTCTTTCTTTAACGGCCATTTCGCGTTCTCTGATATCCATTTCACGCTGTTTCAAGGATAATTCAGCCGCTCCTTCTGCAATGTCTGCCGCAGACGGTCTTCCTACGGCCCTACCCGCTGAAGACCGGCCTCCACGAATTACCCGGCTTGCACCGAATAATCCTGGCAACTGAGGGGCGACCCGCCCCCTGGCCGCCATTTCACGAAGCATAGGAACGACCTGGTAAGGGTTGCCGAGCGCGCCCGGATCATACCGGATTGCGTTTGCCCGTCCTGCCGCGAGTGCTTGCGATATCGCCATCTTATTGTCCTCCTGCCAAGTAATACCCGGCAAAGTCACCGAGTGGATTTAGGATCGACTGTGCATAACTGCCTGCTATGTTGCCGATCGCTTGAGCCCTGCCTGTTTTGCTGACCTGTTCCGCTATTCCGATATCCGCTATTGTTTTCGCTATATCCGTCTGCGCCCCGAGAAATCCCGATGAACGATCGGATATGGCTTTCATGATATTGGCGAATACGGTCGGATCAAAAGCCTCCATGGCACCGAGAGCCGTTCCTTGGACTCTCTCTTTTTCGAGCTGACGCGCTTGATTCATGGCCCCAATGACATTTTTAGATTCTTCGAGAGCCGTCCTCCTAGTGAGTGCCCCGAATTTTCCAGAGGACGGATCGATTCCGTAGGATAGGGCTTCCCTGGCAATGTCTTCTCTCGTTTTAGCGGCCTCCTGCCTGGCCTGAATACCCGCCTCTGCCGCGACACCTTCGTAATCCGGGGTAGTCAACTGCTTAATGAGGTCTGCCATTTGCTGCCTTTCCTGAATAGTCCCTGACAATGCGGAAGCGATTTCCGTGTCGAGCCCGCCGTATGACTTCTGCCATTCGGCGTACTGCGTCTGGATTTGAGACAACAAATTATTGAGCATATCAGTGGTTCCGGAAGGTTGGCCATACGTTGTCGTCGGCTGATCAAGCGCATTCAAGGCACGGTTGAAGATGTTCTTTACGTCACTCATGCTGCTTGTCCAGGCTTTCAGGAAATTATTGCCCAACTCGGTAGACCTGGACGCCCTTTGCTTTTCGATCTCCCAGGCTTGTTGTTGTTGCTGAAGCTGAAATTGGGCCGTTTTGAGCTGCGTTTGCCCGAAACTCAAGGCAAGGTCTTCGGCCGTTAATGCCGGGCTACGGTTTCGACCCCTTTCCCACACGCTTTGACCGGATCTTGCCATTTTTTGCTTCAACTGCATATATCCCATTGCTGAACGCGGCATTAAAGCCATTGTTTAACCCTCCCGTGCCTTATCTTCTTCCATGAGCTCTCTCATGGATGTTGCCATATCGAAACGGCGAACTCGTACATTACCTATGATTTCCACTTCCCAGGACCGGCCGCGATAGCCCTGGTCGATCCTGAACGGTATTCCGTTCGCATAAACGTCTTTTGTAAATTTCAAGGTGCCATCGGCATAAATCTTTACAGTCATATTGAAAGCGCCCGAATAAGCCGCCGGCGCCGTGACGTCCAAAAGTTCATCCCCATTGATCGGAATGCTCTCCCCGATTGGATCTTCGCCAACTGCGCCCCCCATGGAAAAGGCATCGATTAGCAGGCCGTTCTGCCTGATCGTGTCGTAATAATCCTGTAAATTGTCATAATAACCCGATCGATCGCCAACGTCCGCAATGAGCCGAGCGCAAGAAAATGTCATGCGCCTCGGGAGCAAGATTTTTCCGCTTTTCCAGGTAAAATTCGACCCGAAAGGCTGCGTATCGTCTCCCTCCCATTCATAGATATATGTCTCGTAAGCAGTTGACATTTTAACTCTTCTCTAACAACAGTTTGTAAGACAGTTCTCCGTCCGGTACGAAAGGAAACTCTAAGCCCGTATCATCGGCATTGTACGACCCGGTTGACGGATCGACGTACACGCCGTTGATTGTAGCCGTAGGATCGTCAACCCAAGCCGACCCGATACTGAATCCAAGGTAATTTCCCCATCCGATATCCACCGTGTCACCGGCATCGGCGCCCGTAATCGAATCTACGGTTATCGAATCAATGGAACTGAAACATTTTTCCCCGTCATGCGATCCGGCTGCCGTTGCGGTAAAAACTTCCGTCTGGGACGCCGTTCCGTCTGCCAGGGTACCGGTCACCGTGACTTGAAGGACCGTCAAAGAGGCGTTTGCGTCGGTGATCGTGAGCACTATATTGCGTGGAACATCGGGATCGTCCACATTCGCCATGGATCCAGTGCCGCCCGTAAGGTCGTACTGATCAGCCTTGCCGCTTGTGCTATATGCTTCCGGCGTATCCCATTCCTCGAGGGAATAAGCGTCTGTGTCCCATTCATTCGTAATGGCATAATACAGTATGTCAGTAGGAGGGTAATTGTAGACCGCCTGGGAATAGAGATCGAGCGTCGTGAAATCTCCCGTTTCGAGATCCATAATGATGCAACCGTTGACCGATCCGCTTTCGTACCAGAACCCGAAATATCGGCTTCCATGGATTTCGCTCACCATAGAGGACGGAGCGTAACCGTCAAGCCACTGATAAGCCGACAGGTGATTCTTGGTGAGATTAGCCACGGCACCTGACGAATTAACGATCGCCAGGCCGACTTTGGACGGATAAACAAGGCCGTCCTTCCAGCGCACGGTTCCTTTTGAGCTTACGCAGGCATAATCTGCCGGAAGGGGCACGACAGAAAGGGATCCTGGCGTATTTCCTATAACCAGGTAAGGCCTTTCGGTAGTTGTCACAACGGCGATTTCCGGGCTGTCTGAAGACAGGTACGCGCCTACTCCGGCAATCGATACGATCGTGTCGGCCAGGGTTTCGACATATCCGGTCGGCCATGCCCACGGTTTGTAAGGCTCGCAGACATAAAGATCCTTCCCGACGAATCCGAGCAGAATGCCGTTGCCCATGTATGCAAGTCCCGACAACCCGTCAGGTGGCGGGTCGTACTCTTCGGTCACGATATCTGCGCCCGTGTCGGCAAGATCGAAAGTGTCATTGTAGGTAGTCGCCGTGGATGCTATCTGCGCCAGATATTGATAGGTTACAGTCGCACCGCCAGTGGCGGCCCGGTAGATATTCTTATGGGTAATATTGTTCTCGTAACACCGCCATGTCACGCCGCCATCAGTCTGATCCGCGTCAATCAACTCTCTCCATGTCGGCTCGCTGACAGCCGAAGTGCCTGCAACTACACATTTATAGATATAATCGCCACCCTCATCAGCGGTCGGATAAACGAAATCCCCCACCGAGTAAGCCGTAGACGCTTCCCAAATCATGGTAATATTGGTCAGGTTGACCGTTTGGCCTTCCATAGGGTCAACGATATTTGATGCTGGCGATGGAAGGGATTCTTCGTTCCAGGATGATAAAACCGTCCAGACGTAGGCCACATCAGTAGTATCGCCGGCGCCGCCGGCGCCTTTCGCTGCAGTCATGGCGTCTTTCGGGCTAGGCAGGGCGAGCGGATAAAAGTTTCTCGGGTAAGGCCCGAAATTGAGGCCGCCGGTCGTTGCTTCGGATTCATTCGTCTTTTTGGGGATGCCGTCTCCGGTATAGTAAACCTTGTTTGCCGTATCGGCTGCGACCGGCCCTTTGACCAGGTTTACCTCGGCAGAAAAGAGGAACCAATAAGAACCTTCATAAAGATAAATCGTGATTGTGTCGTCTATCGTGATCAGGGAATGATATTCTACGGCTACTTCGAACCAGGGAATGATATGGCCACTTTCCAGGTTACAGTTTTCAGCCGTCTGGGATTGATTGAAAGGCAAGAGTTCCGGACCTATCTTGGGAAAGATCCCTTTAAAGTCTTTGATCGTTAAGCGCATTTACGGTCCCATTATGTTGTATATTCGATCATAAGGCGCGGACGCCAGGCCACGGTTGATTCATCAGCAAAATAATGAGTAAAATAGGCATCATATCCTATTGTCGGTGCATTGCCCAAAACATCATAATAGTAATCCCGCAAACAGAACATGGCCACACCGGAAGCATCCGCTACTGACTGCAAGTAAGCCAACCCGGCTGCAGAAAAACTGTCAGAAGTAACATATTGAGTTCCGGCCAGGGCGCCTTGCCCAATATAACTAAAATCGCCCAAACCATAATCCAGGGTACAGAACAAGTCGGCTTCAAATTCATCAAAATCCCCGACTGCGAGGGGATCGGTTTGAGTTCCTTCATAGACGTTGACTTGTTGCGCGTTCGAACTTTCGCTGCAATTTCTTCCGAATACGGTCAGCATGGCATCAATTATGGTTGAGCCTGGCCCTCCGATTGCCGATAAGTCGAAATAAAGGTACGAACGATTCAAGTAATACCAATCCGTTCCGTTTACCCCGGCCCAAATCGTAGGGTTTCCTATGGTTGTAGAATCATACGCGACATCCGCTGCGGCCCTTGCCACAGTGGCGGCCCAACCGGAAGCATAAGCCTCAAACGTGAAAAGGTAACCGTCTGCCGCGTCCGGTTCGAAAAATTCCACATCATCCCCCCAATCACACAGTTCTCCGGCAATAAGCGCCCAGGTCGTCCCGCCTACATTTTTCCACCACCTCATTTCGCAATCGTAAATATTGGATTGGTAGATTTCTTCCCCTGGATAATTAGCCGACAAAATACCGTTCGGATTGTAGGCAATCGAGCGATTGCTCCCTTTCTGAAAGAAAGTGTCCAGGTTTCCGGCTGTTAAGCGTTGAACCAGGACCGATCCGGCAGGCCACGCAACATTGCTGGTTCCTTCCTGGCTGCGCGCTATCGTAAATGTATTGCCGCTTATGGCCGTTATTTTAACGATTTCGATCGCTTTAGTCGGGTCGGTTAGGGTTGCGTATACGGCACCGGTTTGATTGTTGACCGCATTAATGAACCTCTGGGCACCACCAGGTTCGACATAACAGGTCGTTGCGGTTGCGCTGATCGCTGCGGAAAGAAAGGCGACCGCCTTTGGCTGGCAAAATCTATGAACCGTATTAGCCGTCATGAGTTCAAGGCCTTCCAGGTCGTTCCGGTACAGTGCTTGTACCAGATTTGAGCTACCGTATCGTAAACCTCTTCACCGAAGTAACTTGCCGCCAGGGAACCATCAGGGCTGGTGGAGACTTCACGATTCGTACCTTTTTGAAAGAATGAGCTTAAAATTGTATTATTGAGGGCAAGCATCACAGAAGCCCCTATCGAAAACGACTGAGGGCTTCCGGACCTGGTTATGCTCGAAAATGTGTTGCTTGATCTGCCGGCTACCAACATCCATTCGGCGGTACTGCCTTCCTCGACGTAAATGTAAAAGGCCTCGCCGGTTCCCGGGGAAGGGAAACCACTGCCGTCGGCCACGTCGAATGACGTGTCTCCCGTCCCGACGGCTTCAGCAAGTGTGGTTTCCGCATTGTTTTCAAATAGGTAAATTGTCATAACGCAATCCCCTTACGCATTCTTACACGCAAACCCAAGTTCGTTGCCCCTGTGATTTTATTCAATTTTTCGTTATTGACTCGCTCATCGAACATATCACGGTAATAGACGGCAAGCTGCGGATCGTACCACGGCATGGCCTTTTGAGCGAACAGGCGGGCCAGGGCGCCATTGGAAATCGTTCTACGATGAAAATTATAGAGGAAGTCTTCTACGGATGTTGCAGTATCGAGTGGGCGTAAGTTGACCCTGACTAATAGGCCTGATGTACTCCCTTCTGTTGGAATAGGCCAAAGGTTGAGCGTAGCGGGCGTCTGCTGATAGACATAAAAATGTGTCGGCTCTTCTGCCGTCTGAAAGAGCCAGTTACCCTGTTGATGCCTGTCTTCCTGCAACCTGCTCAATGGATAGAGGCTTTTGTATTGCGTGTTATCCGCTCCGTTTGGTTTATACTTTGCATTTTCCACATTCATGATTCGGGATTCAGTCGTGCCAACACCGGTGAGGGAATATGATGACGTATTGGCAATCACCGTAATGGCAGTTAAGGTTTCGGTAAGCATTAAGGTTTGTTCGCAAAATTCTATAAGGGCGTCCCGGACGGCGTTTAGGAAAGCCGGTTCCGGAAGGCCTTCAATCCAAGGAAAGATGTATCTATGCCAACTCGTTAATGCCGTTGCCATTACCTTGCCCCTCCTGCCTGCGCGATTGTGCCCTGCCTCGGTTGACCAACGGCGTCCAGGAACAGGTTATAATAAAAAAGTTGCCTGTCGGCGTTACCGGGGTAATCCGTATCGGGCGAAAACGCCATGGATGCCGTAAGGTTGAACACGGCATCGACATATTTCTCGGCAACCCCGACCCTGGCCGTCTCCCAATCGCCCCCCACATCGTAAACGACCGTTGCGGGCTGTGCCGAATATTCTATTTCGACATAACCTGTTCCGGTATTTTTCGGGTAGCAATACCAGATTCGTTCCGTTTCGGGCGCCCAATTCAGGACCGTTGCGGATGCTGTGGTGCTCGACCAATTTCGTAAATGAGCGAGTAAAAGTTTGAGTAAGGTCGGCATACAGGCTGCGCCAACCGTTACGCCGTCCGTTCCCATATTGCGAATGACGTTCAGAAGGGCAATGCCTTCGGCGGGAAGTTGCTGCTTCGCCCCGACAGCCAAAAGGACCGATTCTATTTTCGCATTGGCATAGGGCGCCTTGACTACCGTAAACCTGGCGGCTCGGTTGTACCATCCGATCAATTTGGTCACGGTCCAGTTGTCGTTGTCTTCATCCTGCAAGACATCTTCCAGTTGCCCAACGAAAGTGAGCATCGACATATTTGCCATGATATGCTGTCCTTATCAGGTTTTTCGGGATTCTTCCTGCAATCTTTCTGCCCTGGCATCTATCGCAATATTTTTCAATAATTGCAGGCTTTTCCCGTCTGTATCTATTCGCTTTCCGTATTCTTCGATCATATACGCTTCGACCTGGGATTTCTTGTTCATGCCCATGATTTTGATCACATCGGCATCTTTTTCCATGGCAAGCCGTAAGCGTTCTTCCTCGATTTCATCGTCTGAAGTGTCCTTATCCGCGATGATCTTATCCTTTATGTCTTCATCCCCTTTCATGAGAACGGGCCTGGGTTTTTCTTTCTCTTGAAATTCGGCTTCTTGCGCGTTTTCCAGGTCGGTCAATACCTTGGAAACGTCAGCCGCGTGTTCCGCTTTTTCTCTTTCTTCCATGATTTGAGCATCTGTAAGTTTAATGTTTCTTAATGCGAAGTTTTCCCTCATTGCCTTGATTCTCAATTCTGCCGTTTCAGGATCAAAATCAACCATGTCAGCACGCTTTGATAAAGTGCGGGTCCACAAATAAATCCTTCCTGTTTTCAACTGCCTGAGATACTTGGTCGCCATTTTCAGCTCTCCTTAATTAGGGTTTGGGACCGGCCCGATGGAAGACCGGTCCCTTGGGCGAGCCGTGCTTGGCGGCGAATCAAGGCAAGCCCAAACTGTCTAAAGGTTAATTAAAAGACCTTCCAACCTGCCGCCCAGGTATCGAAGATCGCGGTTTCCGTATCGGCACTTCCGAACGTCATGTCGATCGTACCGGCCGTGACGAAGACAAGACCATTAACGGTATCCCAACCCAGATCAGTATCAGTGACGAGAGTGATCTGGGTAGTCGCAGAATTAAGATTACAGGTTCCCATGAATCCGTCAGCCGCAGCGCCAAGTAAATGTGTCTCCGTTGCCGAGGCATTACCGATATCGGCCGTACAAGCTGCGCCTTCTGCGGTAGTCACTCGAACGCCCACGTTCATGAGCAAAAATCCAGCAGGCGGGTTGAAAAGCTCGAGTATGTCTGCAGCGGCAAAGCCAGTGCTCGGGAGCGTAACATCTGCTCCGGCAGCATTAGTGAGGCCACCATTAGCGACCAGATCGGGAATATCCACGTTGAGCATAAAAGGGGCATCGCCCGGAGCCTGATAAGGCATACCGACCCCTCTATCTTTGAATAGAAAAGTTGCCATTGATTCTTCCTCCGTATCTGAGAGTTTCTAATGTTTCGCGTGGAACAGTTGGTTAATTGCGGGCAAACGCTTACTGACGCTTGCCCGCGTTTAAGCGTTTACCCCTTTACGATGTAAACATCGACCAGGGCGGTCGGTTTCAGGACCGAATATCCATAGACATTGAGGCCCCTTACCAGGGTTCCGAATGTGCTCTCAGACCGTAGGGATTCCATTTTGGTCATCTGAGCGGCGAACGAGATGCCCTTCGGGTGACCGGCCAATGCGTGAAAAGCCGTGTCCGAACCATCGGTAACCGATGCGACCAGGTTGGAGCTGTAAATAGTCGCCGTATCGATCATGCCGAGCCTGCCGTTTCTCAGGATCGAAGTGCCATCCCCGGCGAGCGAGGCATCCTTGAGGTCGGACAATTTGATTTTCGCGCACGCCCAGGCGGGAAAAACAACCCACCTTCCTGTCTCGGGAATATTGTTCTCAGTAAGACAGAGCATGGCGTTTACGATTACTTCCAGAACATTAGCCGCTGTTACGGTTACCGCAGCGCTGGTTGTGCCCAGGGCAATATCGCCCGAAATAGCACCGGCGCTGTTTCCGGCATTGGACGAATCCACGTCGGCGTACACGTCTGCGAGAAGGGCGGTATCGATGGCGATTTTCATCTGCTCCCCGGCATCGTCCGACCAACTGTCCATAAGGGCCACGTCGGTCTGGTGCTTATCGATGTCGTCACAGATGAAATTGAAATACTTCGCCTGATCGATCTCGAGTTCCACATTAGCCGATTCCGGCCTCTCGATAACCAGGGTTTGATTTTTGGAATAATCCCGAATGGTGATGTCGGGCACCGTGCGAATGATGACTTTATCGCCCATATCCTTGATCTCCGATTGTTATCGGCAGGCTCTTTATCCTGCCTTCTGCCGTTTTCACGACAGTCCAGACTATCTCATCTTTCTACTTGCGAAATGAAGAACAACGGCGATATAATATTAGACATTCGCAAGGAGGTTAATTTATGCAGGGAAAAAGAAAGCTTAATGTTGTATTCACGAAGGAAATACTTGAGACTGAATACAATGCCCTTCGTTCTACCGCCAAGATTGCCGAAAAGTATGGGGTGAGTAAAAAGTGCATCCTGAATTACATGAATCGATTTGGAATTGAAAGGGGGCGAAATCTTGTTCCCGCGGAGAAAGTCAAAGAACTGGCTATACGAGGACTTTCTGCGCCTGAAATCGGTGAGATCTTGGGTTTTACTCAAAGCGCGATTTCCAAAGTTGGAAGACAACTTGGAGTCGAAATTGCTGACAAATTTCACCCGGGTCACATTATCACGCATAATGGATACAAGATGATCAGAAAGCCTGAGCATCCATACTCTGACGGCAAAGGGTATGTTCGTGAACACCGTCTTGTGATGGAAAATCATCTTGGACGCCTTCTGGATCAAGAAGAGATTATCCACCACATCAACGGCATTACGACCGACAACAGAATTGAAAATCTCAAAATTACTTCGTTGCCCGAACATACCAAAAGCCATCATTCCGGCAAAAAGGGTAGAGGCTCTGATAAAAAACCTCGAAAGAAAGCCCTGCGCTCGTGAGGATTTCGCCATATCGTTATGATTTAGGTTATTTTCCTTAGTCGTTGGACCTTCGGCCCGTTTCCGGGTCGCTTGGCTGCGGATTACCCAATCCGTGGAATTTTTACAGACCGCCGATGCGTTGCCGCCCGGTATTGTATCCTTGGCTTTAAGGGAGTCCCCGCAATTCACAGGGTTTAATGAGGGCCAGATCATTGATTAACCCTCGTAATCCGTATTGGAAATGGCGGCCCATACGGTACTGGCATAAAATTTCACCAGCAACATACTGGCCCACACTTCCGGAACAAAAGTGCCTGAATATTGAGGGGTTCCACTTGCAGCATTAACGGCCATGATAAATACCTCCTATAAAATGGCGCGCTTTGGACATGGGCCGTACCTGTTCAAAGTCAGGGAGTCGCCGGTCCTCCGCGCAGGGTTTGTTGAAATGCGATTTGAATTTTCCGAAATTCTTTAGGGTCCATGCGGCCCATGGCCATGAGCTTCGAGGCCTCGGAAAACTCTTTAGGTGTGACAATTCGTGGCGCAGGGTTCGTGTTTCCCTGTGGCGCTCCGTGCTGCGGCGCGGCGCCTTCAGGAACTACCTGTCCGGCCAACGGGTTTCCTTTCTGAGTTTGAGATACTTTCGGCTCATTGCCTTTTAGTTCGGCACCTGTGATCGTTTTCCAGGCAGTAAAAAATGAGGCCACTCCTTTTGCATTCCGTCGAGCTTCATGGGCTTTAAGGATGGATATCCTGGGGTATCCGCCGGTCATTTCGTCGGGCTGTTGCAGCCATGCCAGAAATCCGGGGTCTTTGTTGACCGTTTCCCAATCAGGGCACGCTTCATCCAAAACGGCAAAATAGGATTCCATTTCGCTTGCTTCGGTCTTTTTCGCCACTTGCCCTAATTGACCCCTGAGGGTATTGTTCTCAGCGATCAGATTGTTGACCACATTGACCAATTCGGTCATTTCTTCTCCGTACCCGTCCCATTTATTCACATCGAGGTTCGCTAATTGTTGCTGCTGCCTCCTTCCTTCTCCATTGCCGCCTTCAGGTTGCCGCGTTTCCTGTGGCAAATTCTGGGAGGTGGCGAGGATTAAAGAATTGAGGTTCTCTACTGTGGCCATAGCGCGGTTCAGTTGCGAACGAAGATCCGGGATTTCCTTATCGTACTTTCCCTTGAGCACATTGTATTTGTGCTCCCAATTCTCACTGACCGGTTGCGCCTGTGGTTCAGCCTGAATTTCCGGTTCCGGCTGTTGCATTACCGATTCTTCCGGTTTCTTGATATCCGGGTTGTGAACGGTAACATTCGCATTGGCTGAAGAGGCATCGATTATTGCCTTTTGCGCTTTCTTGGCCGCTTCGGCCTGTTGCTGTACTGCCTTGGGTAACTTCCCGTAATTCTGTGCCATCTTTTCATTCTCCTTCCCCCGAGTCGTCTGCCGCCGTCTCACGGTGTTCGGGTTTATCTTCGGCCCTCGAGCCTTGGCAAAAAGGTGTTCGAGGGGGCCCTAACCTATGAAAATCTTAACTGTATTCCCTGAATATGGCATAAACGAGTTTATGCGTGGTGCTCGGATCGGCCGACAGCACGACGGTCAGCGTGTTCGCGGTGAGAACCGCTTTTTCGAAGGTGTCGGTATCGTCCGTGGTGTTCCACTTGCAGATTGCGATATCGGTAGCGAGCGCACCGGTGATCGTGATAACTTCGGTGTCGTCACCGCCTACGGTCGTGTGCACACCTGCATAGGCAATGTAATGCGAAGGCTTGAAGGTGCCGCGTTTTCTGAATACCGCGTAATCCCACCCGTGCGTATCGTCGGCGCCCGGATCGGCAGAGGCCGTGATCGTCATGGTATCGGCCGTCATGACCACATCGGATACCAGGTCATTGTCGTCCGTGGCGTTGAAGGTCGCCATGCCGATATCACCGGCCAGGGCGCCCGTAACCGTAACGGCAATCGTGGCATCGTCGGCCGTCAGGCAAGCCCGTTCTCCTGCCGCAAAAACGTCCCAGGTCGGCGTAATGTCTTCCCGCAAGACGATGTAATTGTACTGCTTCGCCCCGGCTGTCGGGTCGGCAGTAAGGGTTAAGGTAATGGCGCCATCCGATACGACGGCCCCGCAAATCTGGTCGTTATCGTCGCATACCCCGTGCTCGACCAGGGCATAATCTCCTGCCGAGATATCTTTGTCGTAGAGGATTTCCGTGGCGTCACCGCCGAGTGAAACCGGCCCGTGACCTCCCGTAACGGCTCCCCAACCAATGACCGGCCCGATCGGCACGAACGCGCAGGACGATGCGCTCCCGATGTTCTTCCAATACTGAGCTTGCCCGAGAGCTGCACCGGACAAAGTGAACTCGCAGCCTTGAGCGAATCCGGCGGTTGCATCGGCAGGTACGATCGTGCCTTCACATCGCCTGATCGTGCCGCTGGCAGTCTTTTCGAGAGCCGTTACGGCACTTTGCGTGTGACCCGTAAGGGTCAAAAGTCCTAAAACTGGATTTTCTCTCCATCCCATAATATTCTTGCCTCCGGTGTTTTGTATCGCGCTCCACCACGGCGCGAGTGGTTTCTGCCGCCAAATTATCGTTTCACCCTGATTAGGGTGGTTTTTACCCTCATTAATGTACCGACGGCTTGATTTCCCCCCGCGGCACCGGCGCCGGCCGTTTAAGAATGATTTCATCACCAGGGCCGTTCGTTCGAATCAGCCAATGCAGGCCTTCATTCAGAATGAGCGGGCTCCGGCGCCTTGCTCCGATCGGAACGGAAATGAAGTAAGCGATTTCGTTGCCGTGATATAGGTACATTCCACGCTTCAGGGCGTCTTCGTCTCGCGGGTACTGCTTCGATTCCCGGACTTCCACGCGCACATCGTTGTCAGCCATTTCCAAATCTATGCGGAGGCTCATATCCTGCCGTTCCTTGGGCGTCATTTTGTTCGGGTCTTTCTTGTTGTCCACGAATGCCCTGCACCCGAGTTTCGCCATGCAGTTCGAGAAGACCTTGCCCCGGAAAACAATCGAGTGCTGCAGTTTGTCGAACCGGTAGGTCTTCATGCCTTTACTGCCGTACAGAAGGTGAAAATTGTCGATATCCCGCTTTTTCATGTCGTCTATCGACAGGTTGCGATTCGCAGGATCCTGAAGCAGGCGTTTGACCGGATCGGCCACGCCGCTGATCTTTTCCGCTTCGTCGATCTGTTGCTGAAAACTGCGGTTCCTTTCGATCGGAATAATCTTGCCGCCCATGTAAAACGCTCCTTTCCTTCTAAATGATTGGTTTCTTTAAAAACTTTTCTTTTGATAACGTCTTCTGTTCCATGGTTCGAATGCCCCTTACCCATTCACCGGCTTTTTTACAGATCAGCTCTAAATCCATAAGGATTTGCGTAGATCCCTGATGCCATCCGAGAACGACCTGGTTCTTTTCTATGGATGCCTGCGTCATGATCGCGTTCCTGATATCTTCCAGTTTTTGCCGAACCTGCCGAAAGTCTGTGTTCGAATTGAGCCGGTCGATAGCGGACAGAAAACGCATATCGTCGTACATTTCCTTCGGGATACGGTGCATCAATTCGTCATTTGCCATTTTTATTTTTCGTACTTTTCCGAGTAATACCGTCCGTTACGCTGAATGATTTTGTATCCTGCCTCTTTCTCGCCTTCGAGCAGCTTATCCCAGGTAGGATGCTTGCGGCCTTTCAGGAGCAGGCCGGTTTCCGGTACCCGGCTCGGCCAATGACCTTCCTTGTCTGGTTTCAGGCCTGCCGCTATGGCCGATTCGTAATCGTAGCCTCCACCTTCCGCATTGAACGGTTTTTGTTTCGGTTGCGTTTTAGGCATTATACCGGACCTCTTCACCGCCCATGCGGCCTCCGCTCGGGCTTAAAGGCGCCGGGCGCGGTGTTTGCGGGCCGCCAGGGGCGGCATTGGCATTTTCAGGCAATCCCCCGGTAGTGGCCAAATACTCCTGAAGCATTTTATCCTGCGCCCTCATTTGCTCCTTAGTCGGCACGATATCCTCACTCGGCAGCTTGAGGCCTTTCGCTTGCTCCCTGAGCAGGACGGCGCGGCCTTCCTTGCCCATGATCGCATAATCGATATTGTTTGCCGTTTCTCTCAGGAACTCCATTCGCCTGAGTTGAAGTTGTTCCTGGATGATCATGTATTCGCTTGCACGCGCTATGATGTTGATATCGCCCTGTTTAATGCTGTTATCTTCATCGTAGAGCATCAAATGGGTCCAGTGTTCGTGGATGGTTTCCTTGATAACCGATTCGTCTACGTGCGCCACGACGGCCTTGAGCGATTTGCTCGCGGCGTTCAGGAGCATGGCGAGGCCGGACGCGGTTTCTCCCGCGCCCTTGATTTGGGCCGATCCGTAGATGTAGGCCGGCACGCCTGTCTGTTCCGATGCTTGCTGGAAGAAATATTCATAGACGCGCATGAGCGCTTCGGTGATCGGGTTAGGTTGAAAGAATTGAATCGCTGGGCGGCTTCCGCCGTTCGGGTCGCTCTTGACCTTCCAGATTTTCCAGGGCCACATATCCTCCACATCCTCGCCCGGGTCAACCCGGTCCATTTCGATGGCCACCTGCGGGCCGGAGGCTATGCCGAGGTTGTTCACGATGGCGCGGGCCACCCCGTTGCAGATATCCTGGATGTCTTCCATGAGTTCCGGGACGGACGTGCCCCAGATAGAATCCACCACATTCTCGAATGATGCGGCATAATACGGCCTTCTGCCTAACGGGTGAGGGTTCAGCCGGGCGCATATGATCCAGTTGCCGACCTTCCAGGCGGTTATCTGGTAATCGAGCATCGGGTCAGGCACCATGGCGGGATCCATGCCCCATTCCAGCAAGAGCGCGCCCTGCGCGGTGCCCCAATACTCCAAAGCGTCGATCGGCTTGTCCGGGTCGGACCACTGTTCCGAGCGGCCTTCCGCTTCGGCCCGTTCCTGGTCCCAATCCCAAAGCCAATTCGTTAGTCCCCCCCGGCCATACTCATAGAGAGCCGCCCGAATAGCCTGCTCGTTAAAGCCCTCAACGCCAATCATTTCCTGTAAATCGGACCGTCTCAAGCGATGCCGCTGAATCAGGTAGCCGTCCTGAATATGTTTCGCGCCGGGGGAGGGGTACATATCGAACGGGCTTGCGCGCTCGTAGCAGCGGACGAACCGCTCTTCGATTGCCGGCGTCATGCGCCCGAACTGATCTTCCGTCCAGACCATGGTTTTCTTCTTTCTTATGATCGGCCCTTTCAGGAAAGCCGTCATGTAAGTCGCAATGTCCGTAATGAACTGAGAGAGAGCCCTGTAGTAGCCGCCCTGCTGCAGGTCGTCCTCGATCCGCTTTTCCATCTTGTCCGATACTTCTTTCGCGTCACCGAGTATTTCCTTTTCGACCTCGTTTTCTATCTCGCGCCGCCGCGCCTCGATATTCTCGAGCGGCACGGACTCGATCGAGCCGCGTTCCGTCATGATCGCCGCGACTTCCATCATGAGCTGGTTGTCTATCTCCTGCTGCTTGCTTCGAGGCATATCGGGCACCGGGGTAGGATCGATAGACCAGGGTTTTTCGCCCGGCGGCATGAGAATGTCCCGCACCCAGGACTCTACCGCCCGGCATTTGACGTTCGTGAGCATCATGAACACTTCCGACCCGCCGAACCGGCGAATGTCGGCCAGCTTGTCGGCCATGTATTCCCCGCGCCGCTGATAGAGGCACTGCAGGAGGCGGTCTTTTACATTCGTCGTTTCTTTCGCGTTGTGCGCCGCTTCCCAGCACGTCTGAAGGTGCGCGCTCAAGCCCTGGACCGAATCTTCCGTTTGAGCCCGTTGCGCATCGTTCCGGTCCGCCTCGGCCTGCCGCATCGCGTCCCGCTCAGTCAACTGATCCGGCGAAACGACTCGAATCAGGCCGTTTCTCGGGGCGATCGCCCCGCTCGTCATCTGCCCTGCTTCCGATATGTCAGCCATGGTAGATTAACTCCCCCTGCTTATTTAACACCCGCCTCTTAATACACTTTAAAAGACTTCATCGACTCTCATCACGTCCAGCCTCGAGGGTTCCGGCGATCCGTGTTCCGGCGGCCGCCCGGCTGCACAGTGGGGCGCCTTTCCACGCCGTCTTCCATGTTCAGCCCGAACTGATGCAGAAAAGCCAGGGTCTGAAACGCTTTCGCGCCGTGCGACGCCCAATTATGCAAGGGCACGTTCCGGTACGTCTGCAGCTTGTCGTTCCATTCTTTGCGGTAGTTTTCCAGGCTGCCCAGGCCGACCAGGTGATCCCCGTATTTCTGCACGCAGCCCGATTCGTCGAACCAGCACAAGTTCAGGATTTGCCGGGTCTGCTCGATACCGGCCTGATGGCTGAGTTTCGGGGCTACCCGAAAGTTGATGCCCATCTTCATGGCCGCCTGCAGCCGGCTTTTGCCCTGCAGGAACAGCTCGCGCACTTTGATGTCGTGAGGCGCCCCGTGCATCCGGTACCGGTAACCGTACAAGTCCTTGTAAGAGAGGAGAATGTCACGGTAATGATCCATGCCTTCCCCGGAGTTCTCGTAATACCGGAGGACATGGATTTCCCGGCCAACGTCCTGGGTGAACCAGATGCAGGTAGAATCGTCCATGCCCAAGTCCCACCACGTATCGACCAGGGCTGCGGACGTGTGAGGCACCCGGCAGATCCGGCCCTCTTTTCTGATTTTCGTAAACTGCGCCGTGAAATAGGCGCCCTCGACCGACCCGGCGAACGCCTCGTCCGGTGTGCTCGGGTGCTCCCGCTTCATGTCCTCGCCCTGCACGGCCCATTTTTTGACGTACCACGCCTTTTGCGCCCTGGTGAGTTTCACGCCAGGGAGCGTGTCGTCAAAATATTTCTGCTGATAACCCAGGATCTCGACCGGTTCCATGAGGACGTTCAGCGGGTTCAGGTACCACGGGAAAAAAAAGAACTTGTAGTCCATCTTCGTGAGGTGGCGGCCGGACTTCTGCAGGTTTTCGGCCGTTTTGCACATATCGTAAAACAAGCCCTCCCGGCCTTCCGCCGTGCTTTCGATAATTACGATCTGGCCGGGATGAATGGCGTTCAATGTGCCCGTCTTGATCTCGGTCGCCTTGTCCGGGTATGCGGCGGCGATCTTCCCGAGCTCGCTGATGTGAATGAACTGAAATGTGCCGGACCGGCCCGACGTGGTGACCTTGATGCTCGACCCGTTGCTGAAACTCAGCATCCTGGCAGAATCCGTCTCGGCACGGCGGGCTTCCTTGATTTCCTCGGGCAGGCTGTCATAAGCGAACTTGATGTTCCGGTCGAAAAAATCCTGCGCGTCCTCCTTGTTGTGCGCAATGATCGCCGCGTGAAAATTCGGCACCGTCAGCGCACTGTCCAAACCGAACAGGCAACTCAGGGTCGTCACCCCGTGCTGCCTGCTCTTCAGAACGATATTGCAATAGTGCATCCTCAAATACAAAAGCGTCTGCACATCATTCATGCGAAACGAAACGTCCTGGCCCTGCTCGTTGACAATACGGTACAAATGATCCATCCGCCACCGCTTGTCACCGAAATGCAGCCGGACTTCATCCAAAAATGCGTCGTAATCCCGCTGCGTCCATAACCCCCTCGGCACGGTCGCCAGGTATTCACTCGAAGTCGATGACGGCATATGCCCCCCCCGCTAACATTCCACGCCACTCGGTTAAACCCTACATTAGCCCTACATTAGCCCTACATTAGGCCTACATTAGGCCTACATCAGCCAAGAACCCCACATATCTCAC
>SMTZ1_10000995_pt1 | contig 27829 bp, 21 predicted proteins | sample DeeMarSWOR136_30_FD_25667 | JGI IMG/M metagenome (IMG submission 25667)
AATTTGAACTTAATGAGGAAACTGGAGAACAATTAATCGCAAACGCGTTAGAATATCCATCACAAGAAGGATGGGATATAGCAAAAATAATTTTCCCTGATATAGGTGATTATATTCCACCCATATCTAAATTGAGAGATAAGAAAGAAAACGAATTAATTTCAAAATTACAAAATTGTGATTCTTTTATTCAAAATAAAGAATATGAAAAATCCGTTAGAGATCTTGAAATTATATTAATTGATGCGAAGGAATTTAACCTTAATCAAATCTTTAAAGAAGCAGAAGAAAAGATTAATTTATGTAAAAATGAAATTCATATGCAACAGAAGTTTAAAGAGCAGGAGCAGATAAAGAATATTCTAAATTACGCATTTGAAAATCAAAAAAGTATAGATACTAAAAATTTAATTGAAGAATTACATTTTTCCTTTGACGATGCCGAAAAGTATGCTAATTTAATACATAAACCAATTGAGTATGATGAATCTGAAATAACAGAGTTGAAATTAAAAGCAGAAGAAGCTATTAGAAAGAAAAAATATCGAACTTTGTATGATTTAGTTAATACTCTGGCATATGATATTGAAACTGCAAAAAAAGTAGGTAAGTATCTAATTGATAAGCAAATAATCTTTGAATTTCCCAAATTTCCAAAAACTACAGTTCCCCATATTGAAATCCAAGAACCAGAGAGAACTGAAAAGAAAAAGCTCCTAATATTTATAAGTTATGCCATGAAGGATTCTGAAATTTTTAAAATAAGAGAAATTGCTGAAACATTAACCAACTTTATAGAAATTAAGGATGTATTATATTGTGAAGAAGATACTCGTAATGATTTTATTCAATACATGAATAAATATGTTGGAAAATGTGACATTTTACTTCTATTTTGTTCTCCAAATGCGTTGAAATCTGCGTTTGTTAATAAAGAATGGTCCGCAGCTGATGCAATGAATAAACAAATTATTCCAGTATTCACTCATAGCGATTATATTCCTCCATTATTACGATCTCGATTAGGGGTTCAATTTGATTCGTTTAATTTAAAAAAAACGATTGATGGTATTTACAAAATAATTTTAAAGAATATAAATTAAATCCATATCTATAATATTAGAGGAACTTATTCCAGCATTTATTTATTCTTTTTTTAGAGTTTTTTCTTTTTGAAGTGAACCCATATATTCGCAAGGGCAATCATAAAGAATTGAAATATTTTGATGATATATTCTAATAGGAATTGCATGTCCATATGGAGGATCTTTTAATAATTTCATTTCATAAAAGTATTGAAAAGTTTTCAGATTTGAATAAATTAAAGGCTGTTGGGGTAAGAATCATTTATGTTACTCCTCAGTAAAGTCATTTTACACTACTTTAGGACCAATATCTCTTGTCTTAGAAGTTGTAATATTACTTTACGTCCCTACCTCGACAGTTAACATTTTTCTAATACCCATATAGCATATATCTAAAATATTTAAAAAAACAAAAATTTCTTTAATAGGTTATAAAAAAATAATATAATTATATCATCCAATATATAAGTCCTCTTTTCTTTAGTATTTTAGTTCTTCTCTACCAATTCGTTCACTTCTGGTAAAGATTTTAATAATAAATGATACACATCCTCCAACGATTGGAGTATTCCAGGATCTATTTTGTTCACCTTCATTAAATTTAACTCATCAACGTCAACTATATCTGAAACACCAAGCAAGGAGATCGCTTGGATCTTGTATAGTGCACCCAGAAGATATATTGCACAGCTCTCCATATCAACCGAATTGCACTTATGTAACCTCCATGTGTTAATCGCTTCGGGAGATTCACAAAATAAAGCATCCGAGCTCCAGAGAATATCTTGGCGCTCCCGCTTGTTTTGCTCACCTATATTATTATTAAATATGGCATAAATCGATTCAGGACTGTCTGCCGACCAATAATTATCGTTTAGGATCGGATATTTCCATGTTTCTAAGCTATTTATATCATGTTTTTGAATTAACGGATTATCTTTTAAATCTGTCTCATTCTTTTGTAAGTATTGTAAAGAGGTTCCATCAGTCAGAAAAACAGTCTTTGGAATAACCACACTTCCGATATTCAACCCCGTGTCAATCGATTGATTATTCTCTAAAGTGATTTTTAATCCTCCGCAAAAGTCTATACGAATAACAGCCTTACAATTGGAATTTTTAAGAACTTCCATTATCATTGCTGTGCCAGGGCTCCCCATGTTCGTTTGGATTACAGATACTTTAATATTATTCAATATTCCATTGGTAACTTGCCCATGTATTCTCCTCTTTTTTAATTTATGGACGATGTATCGCATAACAGTATTGACAGCCGGAAGGATAACAATAGGTTGAATATTTTTGGGAAACGTCTCGAGGAACATATAGGAGAGTTTTGCTTCAATGGATATGAATTTTAGTGCCAAATTACCGATTCCAGCTTTTATCCTATTTAACATAATTCTCTAATTTTGATGTTTTTTCTATGAAATAGATCGTTTTTCTCTTTTTTAATTGAATTGAATACTTTCAAATAAAAAAGCTATTAATATTTAAGATTTTAGATAAGAAAAAGTATTTGGCTTCCGCTATATTGAATTCTTTCTTTTTTAATATATTTTCCCAAAAGCATTTTCTTGATATGATTGAAGCTAATGATGAGTTATTCAAAGCTATAGATCATAAACCATTCGCTAAAAAATAGAAAAATAAGCCAATTTTTTAATTTAGATAAAAAGATTCTTCAGTAAATGACTCTTAAATAACATGAGGTCTACCGGCATGAGTTAATAGTTTTTTTAACTTTTTTCTAAAAAATATTATACAAAACTCTATTTGAAATTTTAGTGCTTGAGCCTTTTCCCAAGAAGTAATAAATAAATCAATCTTCTCTTAATTTAATTTATTTTTATGAAAATAACTAAAATATAAATTATTTAATTTTAAATATATATGCTAATCATCAAAATGCTATTTGTTACCTCTTATAGCTCAATTGTTATTCTTAAGGAATTTTTAATTTTCTTTTGAAATTAAAGACTTGATATGGTTGATGTATTAAAATAATTTATGGATTGAAAGGGTTTTCTTTATAACTAATCGAAAATCAACTAAATTAATTTTATAATTTCTTTAAGATGATATTCTAAAAACTGATAAAAAATGAATTTAAATAAATTATTTAAACCAAAGTCGATGGCAGTGGTTGGAATTAGTAAGAAAAATCCAATAAGTCCTGGAAGAATTATATTTGTAAAGAATGTATTTGAAATGACTGTTAAGGTTTATGGAATTCATCCTGAAGGTGGTGAAATCGACGGAGTGCAATTATATACTCGATTGGATAAATTACCTGAAATACCTGATCTTTTAGTTATTGCACTTCCTGCAGAAGCTACTATTAAATATGTGGAAGATTGTGCTCATTTAGATATTCCTGCTTGTATAATTATTGGAGGAGGATTTGCAGAAATTGGAAGTGAAGGATTGAGCCTGCAAAAAAAATTAGAAAAAATTGCTTTCGATAATGATATTGCAATTTTGGGTCCAAATTGTATCGGTGTGTATTCTCCCCCTTTAATAGATACAATTTTTATGCCTACTGAACGAATAACTCGTCCCCCAAAAGGCTCGGTTGCTTTAATCAGTCAATCTGGAGGAGTTCTCGTTGATCAATTTTTCCATAAATTTAATGAAATTAAGATAGGAGTTTCTACTGCAGTATCCATAGGAAATCGGGCCGTTGTTGATGAAGCTATGTTATTAGAATATTTTAGTAAAGAAGATAAAGAAACATCAAATATTGCATTTTATTTGGAAGGATTTAAGCCAAATAAAGCTCGAAAATTTTTGGAAATTGCTAAACAATCAGAAGACATGGTAATTACATATTTTGGTGGGTTATCTAAAGAAGGAAAGGTAGCAATAAAATCTCATACAGCTAGCTTAGCAGGAAATGAAAAAATTCTATCAGCAGCTTTAAAACAAAATTTAATTATACAACCTAAATCAGAAAATGAATTGCTAACTTTTCTTAAGTTATTTAACATTTTATCTCAGAGGAAAAAACCTTTTAATGAAAATATGATTGTATTTGGGAGAGTAGTTATATTATCACTTTCAGGAGGTCATGGAGTTATATGTGCTGATCTACTTAAAAAATATGGTTTATCTGGCGTAACATTTACTGAAGAACAACAAGAAGAAATGAGAGGATTAGTAAATCCAGTTGCTCGTAACATAGCTTCATTTAATAATCCAATTGATCTTACTGGTTCGGCACAGGATGAGGATATTGTAAATATTATACAATATATTTCCAAAATAGATCAAATTGAATGTATTATATTACTTATTCTTCCTTATACCCCATCAATTTCATTCATGATTGGAAGAAGAATATCTAATGCATTGGCTCAACCAAAAAAGCCTATTGTATGTTTTATACCCTATATTGAGAAGTATGGACTAATAATTGAAGCTTTGGAGCTTTCAAATATTCCAGTTTTTCATAGTATTAAGGAAACAGTTCAAGCTGTTTCAGCTCTTAAAATTAGAACAAAAATTTACAATTTAAGGAAACAATTCCCTCCAATTTATTGGAATGATCGATAACTTTATGATTATATCCCAATGTCATAATTTAATTGTAAGATAAGAAAATAACAATAATTTTAACTTCATTTAAAAGAAATATAAAAAAAATGATTAAGAAGTAAAAAAATTGATTTATACTTCTGCTAAATCAAATTCTTTCTTAATTAATACTGGCAATCTATCCAAAGACTGCTCAAGATTATTAGCTCTTTCTTTAAGAACTTCTTTTAATTCAGAAATGCACTCTTTAAATGCATTTCTATATTCACTTAAAAGAGGATCTTCAATTTTAGCAGATTCTTCTCTTTTTATTCTTTCAATAGGATCTTCTTGATATCTAATACCATTTGTTTTTATTTGATGATATAAACTTTTTAACATTTTAATTTCGCATTTGAGAAACTTGATTTCTCTAAGGATTTCTTCATCAATTTTATTTTTTTCCTCTAATTGTTTAATCTTAAAACAAGTTCTTCCAAATCCCCTCTTTTTACTAATTGGATTTGTTAACTTTCTTCCACATCTTAGACAATTTTCATAACTCATATTAATAGTTGTAAATTCTATTGTGTTTTTAACTTAATTTTTCACATAACTATTTATTATCCACCTAAACATAAACATAAAGAAAATTCACCTTAATATAATTATTTAGATCTTATTCTGATACTAAATATAAATTAGATGATTTTATTCTTACTAGAAACTTATCTCTTATAAGTAATTTCTATTAAATCATTTCGGGATTGTTTAATGTACCAATCAGAGATAAGGTTAAGATCAAGAATTAACCGAAAATATTCTGTTTTATTTGAAACAATCTCGTATAAAATCTCTCCTTTAGGGCTTATAACCATTGTAGGGGACTCTTGATACGAAGCAGCAGTGTTTATACTAATCACAAATCTTTGATTTTCACTAGCTCGACTTACTAATTGACTCTTCCATACTGCTTGAGCAGAAGAATCTCCCTTAGCATTAGTTAAATGGAGAAATATTTGAGTGCCATTGATTGCAAGCCAACGCCATTGTTCGGGGTATTTTAAATCTCTGCAAAGTTGAACTCCAATGTTAACCATATGATTATTGATGTTTAATGGGAATGTTTCTAATGCCGATCCTATTGTAAAGACACCTCTTTCATGAGTTGCCAGATTAACTTTATTATACCGATATATATTTCCTTGAGGAGAATAACCAAATGCTGCATTATACCAATTATATTGTTCAAATAAACAGGACCCAACCCAGAGATGAACTTTTCTTTTTATCGCTTCATTTCGTAATTTCTTCAAAGCATCTCTTACCTTTAAATGATCAAGTTTTTCTAAAAAAGAAAGATTGGTATCATACCCTGATATAGAACCCTCGGGAAACACAACTAGGTCATTCTCTTTTGAGAATTTCAAAACTTCCAAAATTTCATTAAGGTTATCTTTAACATTAAAAGAAACTGGAAATTGAGCCCCTAAAATTGTAATAAACATAATTTAAGAATAATTAAAAGTTAGAATAATATTTTAGCAAAAAACATATTCTATGTTTATTTTTTAAAAAAAATATTTGATAATCCATTTCTACATATAAATACAATAAATAAAATCTCTAACTTTTGTAATCAGTTCGTTTAATAACCTTTTTTTATATTTTAAATTAAAGGAATAATTAATATGGTTACTCTGGTTGTTTCTCTGATATAAAAATAATAATTTTGAAACAATTTTTAAGTGATAATAACATGAAAGAGAAGGATAAAATGATTTTTTGCTTTTATTGTGGCAGACAATTATTAGATTATAAAATTGGAGAAAATAGTAGATGTCCTTACTGTGGAGTTGAATTGAATTACTTAGATAACAAAGATATGTCAGAAAAAGTAAAAAGTTTTAATTAAGAATGTTAGAAACTAATCTTCTTTTATTAAGATATAGAATAAATAATTGAAGTTGATTATTAAGCTTAAAATCCTAAGAAATTTTAAAAAATATCATCAACTTCATAAAAAAATAACTATTATTGAATTTGATTAAAATGCAAAATAAATTTGATCTACTCCAGAAGATTGTCGTAAAACTCATGCGCAAATTCAAGGTTCCAGGATTAGCAATAAGTATTTTATACAATGGCGAAAATGTCTATGAAAAAGGATTTGGTGCCCGTAATCTTGAAGATAATCTCCCAATGACACCAGACTCTCTCATAGGAATAGGAAGTATCTCAAAATCGTTCACAGCACTTTTAATTTTAAAATTACGAGAAAAAGGTTTATTGGCTTTAGATGATTCAGTTAGCAAATATATAGAAATTGAACCATTTTTAAGCCATCCAGATATTAAAATCGTCCATCTTCTATCACATAGCAGTGGAATTCCTTCAGTAGATGCCCAGTGGCTTCCTATTGCGATAACTTATGGTGATTACCAACGAATTTACCCAGTAGGATCCCTTGATGATTATATTTATCATATTTCCGAAACGAAAAATGAAATTTTCTTTAAACCTGGAGAGAAATTTTTCTATAATAATGATATGTTCACAATTCTAGGAATGATAATAGAAAAATTAATAGGAAAAACTTTTGAAGAGGTTTTAAGTGAAGAAATATTGAAACCTTTACAAATGGTTCGTGCTACAGTTAATCGCGAGCTACTTGAGAAAGATCCAATGCATGATTATATTACAGGATATATCCATAAAGGAACAGAAGAAAAATTAGAATTTGAAAAACCAAAATTACCTTTTGCGAAGTATCTTCAAGCTCCTGGAGGCATTTATACATCAATGCATGAGATGTTGAATTATGCTACTTGTTTATTGAATAAAGGATTATATAAGAATATGCAAATCATTCAATATGAATCTCTTGAATTGCTCTGGACTCCTCAAATCAATTCTCCCTATGGATATGGTAAAAATCCAAAATATTGTTTTGGTTGGGTTCGAGAGGAAGATTTTCTCGGTTATACACTTATTCATCATAGTGGAGGATTAGGTGTGAGTACTTCCTTTCTTGGTTTGATCCCTGAATTGAATCTTGCCGTGAGCGTGGCAGAAAACGATGATAGTGGTATATCTGGAGTAATTGGAGTTTGTGCATTAGCTTTGATGGTTGGAAAGAATCCTGAGAAAATAAATGAAAAAGTAAAATTATTAGATATCTATGAAAAAATCGCAGGAAACTATAAATCGTCCTTGGGTTTGTATAATCTAGAGGTAACTTTTAAAAACTGGTCGATTCATATAAAAGTTGAATCAGATGATGGGACCTTCAATTTTCCCCTTATTATTAAAGACTACGATGAATTAACTTTTGAATTATTTTCTACAATTCCCTTACCACTTCAAAAAGTTAAATTTTATCAGAATTCTGAGACTGGAAAAGTGGAGTATGTAACCTATGATCGATATCTCTACCATAAACTTTAATCTAAAACACATACTTTTTTCGCAAAAATAAGCATTTATAGATTGTTAAGTATAAAGGGATATATCTTTTCTCCACTAAATCTATGCCCTTCTTCTTGTACATGTATTAATAAATTTTCAGAATAATTGGCTTCCTGATAAGCCTTTTTGATTATTGGGATAGAGAATTTAGCTCCTTTATAAGGGAATATCTTATCCTTTTTTCCTATCGTAATTGCTAAAGAGCGGGGAGCTAAAGAAGCATATACATCATATAATTCAAAATATTTTCTTAGGTCTGCTACATAATTACAGCCGCAATGATACATCGCTAGAATTGATTGATCCCAAGTACTTAGATATCCAGATGTTGCACATACTTTAATTCTATTATCAAAAAAAGCAGCAAATAAAGAAAGAGTTCCCCCACCTGAATGACCAATTATTCCTATTCGCTTAGAATCTATATCATCATGATTCTCTAAATAATTTAATAATGCTTTTACTTCAGTTATACGAAGACCTAGCATATCTAAACCTATAAACCTCAACCAATTAGTTCTTTGCCCCTCATCCTGAAGAAAAAATAGAAATTTATTCTTAAAAGATTCTCGAACCCCACTACCAATCCAATCAAAGGAAAGAGTTATTAATCCTAACTTTGCCAACTCATATCCAAAATATTCTTTATTCTTGGATTTCTTAATCCCAACAGAATTATAAATACTTTGATCATGTCCGTGTATACAAATACAAACAGGTGTTTTATGAACAAGGTTTTCAGGAATACACATTATTGCTGGTACTCTCAATCCTGGAATTGCCATTAAAGAAAATTGTACAAATTTAATTCCATTTGATATCGTTTCACCATATATTTTTAGTTGTTGTTGTTCAAAAGGCAGGGGTTCTAAAGTTGGTATCTTATTGAGGATTAAATCTCTAACTTGTTGTTTCCATGATTCAAAGCTCATTTCTTGTGGCTTTGATGTATAAGTTAATTTAGGGGGGTGCTTCTTTAACCATTCTCTGACAAAAGGTTCCAAGGAATAATTCAAGTTATTGTTTTTTCGATTAATTTTTCCTAGCTTTTTCTTAATTTTGGAAGACATTTTGAATGGAGGCATAATAATCATTAATTTAATTCTTTATATGAATAATCTTCTCTTCTTTGAGAGATCGATCTGCAGCAAAAGACATTAAATGACTTTGCAGAGATTCTCGAGCAGTTGTTAAAGGTTTTTCTTCACCGCGCACTGCGGCTAAAAATCTTCTTATTAAGGGATAATCTTCATATTCATGAGGATTTTTTGTAAACTTTATTTTAAAATTAAAAGATTTTCCTGTCAGATGGTCATAGAGGGTGACAGGCATTCCCATTAGTGTAAATTCTCCAATTAAACTTGCTTTTGTTCCATCAATTCGAATAAATCGTCCCTCTCTATATGAGTGCCCATGCATTGTCAATGTCGCAACGATTTGGTTTGAAAACTCAATATTAGTTATTTGAGCTGAAGGTTGATCATTATTACAATCATATACACATCGTCCATAAGGACCTTCTTTTAGTGCTTTCATGATACCCTCATCTGAGAGATCTTCTGAGATCGTATTAATCGGCCAACCACGATACGGTGTATTTTTTCTGAATTGAGGTATTAACAGATTTGCTATTTTAGGATGATTTTTCCACAATTTAATAAACCATCGCATTACTTTTTTTTTAGTTTGTATAAGATCATTATGAAATTGAACTGCTTTAAGATAAAAATTGACAGCATTATAATGACATAAATTTTGGTAAGGACATTCATCAGTACATCTTCTAGTGGCACCTTTTGGACGATTATCACTTTTTAAATAGGTTGGTCGAGCAAAAGAGGAAATTTTCAGAGGATAAGCACTTGCAAACCAGTAGAGAATATCAAAATCATGACAAGCTTTGGCTAAAATTATGGGAGATGTCTCTTTTTGGTTTCTCCAGCTCCCTCGAACAAAACTATGTGCATAAATCCAATGACCAAGGTTAATTGCATAATTTATATTGATGATTTCTCCCAATTTTCCGGAATCAATAATTTTCTTTAAAGTACTAAACAGTTTTGTATACCTAAGAACATGGCATATTTGTAAAATAACACCCATCTCCTCTGATGCTTTTGCTAAATTTCGACATTCCTCCTCTGTCGTAGCCATTGGTTTTTCTAAAAGTATATGATAACCTTGCTTCATAGCACTCATTGCCGGTTCGTAATGCATTTTATCTTGTGTAGTGATAATTGCTATATCAGCAAATTTCGGTTCCTCTAAAATGCCTTTCCAATCATTATATTCACAATCTTTTGGAATATTATGATTAGTTGCTAGCATTTCGCGTCTGATTGGATTTGGTTCTGCAACACCAACAATCTTTAATTCTTTGGGATGTGCTAAAGCATAGGATGCATATGCATCTGCTCCACGATTACCCGCCCCTATTACAATACCTGTTAACTGTTGCATGATTTATACAGCTATTTACTTATTGAAGATCTAATTAATATAAAAATTATTTTTTTAAGATAAAATGCTTTTCAAAATACCTGATTAATATTATTTCTCCTAATCACAAATTTTACTAGCAATATTTTTGAGATGTTCAATAGAATTGAGAATTTCTTGGTCCAAATCATATTGAGAAGGTAACATTCCAATATCTATGGCAATAAAACCTGTAAATTTATGTTTTTTTAACGCTTTTAGCGTTCCTTCCCAATCAATATTTCCTCGACCAACACCTAAATGTAGATTAACGCGACCATCGTTATCAGAAGCGTGAACAAAAAAAATTTTTTTCCCTAATTTTTCAACAGAAAGTGGGATACTCTCTTTTTGAGCATGTAAATGTCCACAATCTAAAACCGCTCCGAAATTATCTGAATTAACCCAATCGAACAATCTTAACATTGCATCAGTATTGGCGATCGATTCATGAACACGGGGTTCCAAACATAACCTCAAGGCTCTCTCTTGAGCAATATAATCACATTTCTTAATAGAGCTCACAATATTATTCCAATGACTATTCCAATTAAACGAATCAGGACCGTCCTCCACTTTTATTTTAATTTCTGCATCATACTTTATGGTTTCATCATAAGGACGTTCAGAAATATATTTTAAAGGAGGCATGTGAGAATCTACTTGAATTGTGTCACATCCAAAATATGCTGCTAAATCAGCAGATTTTTCGAATAAATCAATATTATTCTCCCATTCTTTTGTCATTAATTCTGGAAAAACAGCGCACAGGTTATTCACTTTTAAGTTTAATTTATCTAAATTCTCTAAAATTATCTTTCTATTTTCATACATTTCTTCAAAATTTATTCTTCGCATTACTTCTAATTCAGTTGTGTCAAATCCTAATTTCTTAATTTGTTTTAATGAAATCAACACATCTTCAAGTTTAAAATTCTCTGCATATTTATTATATTTTGAAATGGCATAAAGCCAAGCACAACTAAATTTTAATTTCAAGAAAATTCTCTCTAAAATATTTTTAATTTAAATAAACTCCAATTACATATAGAATATCTCTAAATTATAAAATTTCTCTAACATTTAATCACTTATTGGCCACGACTTAATTTTCAGACTGGTATCTGGGCGATATTTTTCTTTTCTTGCAACATTACTTTTATATAATTCACTTTTTTCAATATAATATTTCATCTTTTTTAAATCACTATAATTTAAGACTAATTCAGAGAAATTGGGTAGCCATTTCTTCTGATAATATAGCATATTTATCATTAAAGCTTCTATTTTTTCTTCATCTTCTATAAAATTGCACATTGGATCAGCTAGTAACGCTTTAATCAAATCATCAAGATTCCCTGATAATGCAGCATCTACAACTAATTGTTGGTTCTTCGCATGAAGCGTAACCCAATCTTTAATTGGATTTAATAAATTCCCTATTTTGACCTTGTGAATTTCTTCATTCCTAAAATAACAAGGAATTTCAATCACGCAATTATTTGGTAAAAATGATATAGTTCCATTATTTAGTACATTACAAACATGATGTCTTGGAATATTCCTCTCTTTATCTTTTGCCATTAATAGTGCTTTTTCTATACCTTCTGTAGGGCGTAAGAATATTTTAATAATCCAACTAAATCTTTTTTTCTTTAAGGCATTAATTAGTGAATACATCAATTTTCTTTCCAATTGAACTCTATATACACTCCTTAACTCAGTAATTTTAAATGGTTTTTCCCAATGGTTAAAATAATTATAATATTTAGGTAAAAATTCTGCTACATGCCTAGCTTCTACATATGTTAAATATCCTGTTTTTTTTAACAGATAAAAATTAAATGGCCAACTAAATTTTCCAGATTTATAGAGATAATCTGCGCTCTCTCGGAATATTGGGTAAAGATCTTTATCGCCATATTCAAATTTAGTTATCCAGCCAAAATGATTTAAACCTCCATAAAGGATTCGAAATTTTTCTTTTGTCGACGTGTCTATTCTACAATATTTCAGAACTTTACTAAATTTTTTGGATTCTAAATAGAATAATTCATGGCATAGTCCTACAGATTGAACTTTTGGAGTTATTTGATATATACTAAGCATTGTAGTACTTTGAGGGTTTGTATAGTTTAATATTAATGCATTTGGGCATAGTTCTTTAATATCTTTTAAAATTTCAACAATAACAGGAATAGTTCGAAGGCCTCGGAATATCCCACCTGGACCAATAGTATCACCTGTGTTTTGTGGAATTCCAAACTTTAATGGAATATGAATATCAAACCATTCAGATTTTTGAATCCCTACTGATATGGAAATTAACACATAGTCAGCATTGGAAAGTGCTCTTCTTCTATCAGTAGTGGAATATACCTTTATTTTCTTTTTATGGAGCTTTACCATACGCGATATTACACTACTTATCATAGATAATGAATAGGCATCAATATCTACTAACCATAATTCTATTGGATTGAAATCTTTTGCAAAGTCAAGTATGTTCATTGCACAAGGAATTGCAAACCTATATGAGCCTGCTCCTATATATACAATCTTATACTTACTTTTGACCATTATTATCGTTTATAACATTAATTGTTTCAGGAACTCTTAAGAAAAAAGGAATCCCAATCCATAATATAATCCCTGCTACAAAAAATACCCACAAAATACCAAAATTATCTGCTAAATAACCCGCAAGTAGTACCCCAGGTACTTTTCCTAAGGCATTTCCTATATTTATAATTCCCAAAAATCTTCCACGTGATTCTTCAGGAAGAAGATCTAATGTCCAAGCATCAGTTGCTAACCATAATCCAATGTTAAAAGGCATCATTATCCCAAAACCTAATAACAATAAAAAATTACTTGAACCTGAAAAGGTTATAATCAAACAGCCAATTGGAGAAATTGTCAAACACAATATAGCCACTTTTCTTCTACCCATTGTGTCGACATATTTTCCAAGTAGGAATATTCCTAATCCAATGCCAGTACCTATGAATGGTAAATAGATTAATATTTCAAATAAATCTAAGGGAATTTCTTGAAGTAATATTAATAAAAATGGAAAAAATGCGTATTGACTCATAATTAGAAATAACATCGCAACAAATAGACGCAAAAAATCATTATGTTTCATCATTTCTTTGCGATTTAATAAATTTTTAAGATCCTGAATCCAATTTTTTTTAGGAGTAGTAATTTTCGGTTCTTTCACTAAAAGACTTACCATAATCCCTATAATAACTAATATTAAGGCTCCCCCTCCAATAAACATATTATGAACGCCTCTTGAATAAGCAACATCTCCCTCAGGTAACAGAATGATGGCAGGGATCCAAACCATCATAGACCCCATATTAGTAGCTACAAATAGAATTGAATTAATTCTCCCTCTTCGTTCTGCTGGAATTAAATCTCCTATTAAAGATTTATTCGTGACATGAAACATATTTGACGTTATAGCTAACATAATCCCTCCAACTATTAGTAAAAAAACAAAATAAGTTGTTGAGATATAAAGTATCATCAAACATGCTGTTGATAACATACCAATAAGAATTATGGGAATCCTTCGTCCTATTTTCGTTCGTAGATTATCAGAAATTGCACCCCATATTAGGTAAAAAACAGTGCCCAAAATTCCGGTTAAAGCAACTATAATTGAGACTCCAAAATAACTTACATTTGCAATTACCCTTGCAAAAGAAGAAAACCATTGACCTTCGATTTCTGAATAAAGAGTTGTTCCAAAAGCCAAAAAACATAATGCAGTAATCCAAGCTTTATGTATTTTTGATTTACTCTTTTTTGAATTCGTCTCTAAAGATTCAACATCTAAATTATTTTTCATAATTCTAAATACAACATCAATGATTAAAAAGATAGACTTATGAAATTTTGTAAAAATCCTTATTCATGATAAAAATAGTAATTTTATTTCCCACTGAAAAATTATACATCAAATTTAATTTATTTTTAGTAGTGTTTTGTCCATCGAGATAATCCAATATCAATTCGATATGAATTTTCTTGGGTTTTTCTTGTTTGAATCGGATCATCCCAAATCAATTTTAATACAATGAATTTTTCATCAGGAATTCTAAAGCTTATTTGTCCAATTTCTTCAACACAATCAGGTTCAAGAGAAAATAATAAATTTCCTTCTTCAATAACCTTATTTTCTGGTGTCAATAAAGACCATATGAGATTTATCTTATCTATTGGTCTCCAATAATCATTACATATATAAATAGGTGATCGAAATATTTCTCCATGGTTATAGACTTTTTTTGGCCAATCTACCATCGCATAAATAGGTTCAAAGGCATTCTTAATTACATGATATCCTTTTTTGGGTGTACGATAAAAATCTATGATTGACCAAGTAATAGAAGGGAAACAATCAATACCTAAAAATGTAATAAGGCCTGCAAGGGGTCTATATTTAATTTGACGAAACATTTCAGTAGTAGCTTTTAAACATTCCGCTTGCCATTCTTGAGTTGTTGTGATATAATCTTCCAGAGAAATACATCGTTTAGCTTTTATCCACTTATTCTGAACTTTTTTTTGAAAACAATGATCTTTCTGCAATAATTTCCACCATTCTGAAGGAGGTGGCCATGATGTGGGAATATCATAAAATTTTCTAAAATTTTCTAATTTTGGAAATGATTGAGCACCATACTCAGTTACAAAACGAGCAATATCTCTTAATTTTCCATTAAGCCCCCACCATTTAATATGATATCGATAATCCATTTTATGATTCCCATTATACCAACCAGCATAGTAATGAAAATCAGTATAGAACTTCTTAAAACCGAATTGTTCCTTATCTAATTTAGGAGATCTAAAAATTGTAAAGGGTAGCTCACAAATACCCGAATACGGTAATACTATATTTTGGCTATTTTCAACTTTTTTAATTAGTAAATATAACTCAGGATCGAGTTTTACGCTATTAGAATTAAAAAATAATCCGAACGGATAAAGGTCAAAGAATTTTCCTGCTATCCATAAAATAAAAATTAGAACACTAAATCCAATGATAAAACTATATATTCCTGCTATAATAGGTAAAGATATCTTTAAGGTTAAGAAATTATAAAAAGAAAATCCTAACCAAAAGGAAAAGAGAATTGATATAATAAAGATAATTAAAGAAAATTTAACTATTTTCATATTTGGTACGTAAAATGGTTCATTATGGGCACACCATATTGCAATAGAAGGATGTGATTGATGATTTTTTATAGCAATTTCTGCTTGTCTTTTTATCTCCGGAAAAACTGCTTTACTGTAAACCCACTGCAACGGTAAATCCTGCCAAAGAACAAATCCTTCTTCATCGCAAGCTTCATAAAATTCTGGACGAGAGAGATGTGCATGAACTCTTAAAGAATTCATATTTGCATCTTTAAATAGTTTTAAATCCTTTATGAAATCTATTTTCGTAGCAGTTGCTAATCTTTGCCAAGGTGGATAATTTGTACCTTTGAAGAAAAAACGATGTTTATTGAAGGTTATTGTCCATTTACCTCCATGCTTACCACTTCGCTCTAGATGAATTTCTTTAATACCAGTAGTTAAATTATAAGAATCTAAAAGGATATTATTAGGATCAGAATCATTAGAAAAGCATTCAAATTCTAATTCATAGAGATTCTGTGGGCCATAATCATGAGTCCACCATAAAGCAGGATCATTTATTTCTATATCATAATAATATTCGTGAAGTCCTGGTTTAAGAGTTGTTTTAAATTCCTTTGAAATCAGACTCCCCCGAAAATTTTTCTGTCTATATATAATTTTAATCGATACATTTATTTTTTGAAACGCTGTAATTGAAGCATAAACATGTTCTTTTGCTAGATTAATTGATTCTAATTGAGTTGTCTTTCGTACTGAATTAATAAGAACCTTTTCAGATACTCCTATATTTATATCATTCCATACTCCTCCAGGATTTGCATTAGGATCTGAAGCATCCCAATGGCCAAAAGTCCCAAGAATTTGCTTTTTATTCCCTAAATCCTTTTCATTCTTACAAACTACTTTTATAGCAATTACATTTTTAGATTTTAAATATGGATTAATTACAAAACCAAACTGTTCGAAATAACCCTCATGGTGCCCTAAAAAACAACCATTAAGATAGACCTCTGCATGATAGAATATTCCTTTAAAATATAAACAAATTAATTTTGATTCCAGTTGGATTTGCCCTCCAATATCCTCTAATAAAAATTCCTTACGTATCCATATAATTTCAGGATTTGCTTTATAATATTCTGGAATAGCTAATTCCCATTTACAAGGAATATTTACTTTTTGCCAAGATGAACAATCAAATTCAGGAGAATAAAAGCCTAATTCATTACCTTGATCCCCCTGATCAGCTTTTATTCTCCATTCTCCATTTAGTGAAAAAATAATTTTCATCTTAAAAATCTCCATGCTATAGTAATCATTTATTTTTCAATTGGCTGTGAGTTCAAATTAAATTTTATGAATTATTTTTTTGTATTTTTGAGAGAAAATAGTCTCATTTAATCTATATGTTATTTTTATTAATAAAAATAGATATTTTATTTGAATATCTTTAGTATTTGGTTCTTATTTAAGTTAAAAATAATATTCTAATCATTATAGGAATAGTAAGATTGGGTCCAGTTAAACAATAAAAATTTATTGAAATTTAAAGATTAAATGTCAATTTTTATGGTAAAGATATTGATCATAGGATATATAATCCAGTTTTCCTGTTTCAGTAATTTGATAAAATTTAACTTTTTGAAGTAAATAGGAAATTGTTGAAAATAACTTAAAAGTTAAATCATCGTAATACTCAATAATAAGAAGAAAATTAAAGTTCTCAGTATCTGATCTCTAACTTCTATAAATTATTCTTTATAAGAACTCCAAATTGCATGACAATTAAATCGGGATTCATACCTAGAGAAAGAAATCACTCATAAGATAGTATTATTATGTGCATAATTAAGTAGCAAAAATACAATAATTTACTTGTTATTCTTAAAACTTCGAAAAATAGAATATTAAATTGTAAAATTATCGGATGAAGAATTGAAAAAGGATATTTTTACTTCATTAAAACTTTAAATTGGCAGAATAAGAGAAATTCCTTTTTTTCCTATAAGAATTATGAATTTTGTAATTTAAAAAATACCGTTCAATATAGATAGATTTTTTAGGGTGAATTTTCTCTATTTTTGTGGTTGAGGCAAAGGATTAAGAAAATGATTCATAAATTTTCTTAACAAATGTAAAGAATGGTCTATAAAAATTATAAATAGTAATTTCAATTAATTTAAATTAAAGAAAAGTAAGTATCAATTATTATATAGGGTTGAGGTATAGTTATGAGAGTTAGTATAAATTATCATGAAATTTTGGAAGAATTTTTAACAAAAGAATTAGATTGGTTAAAAGAAGAATTCGAAATCTTATTTAAATCTAAAATGGAAAGATTTACCATAAACGATAAAAAAATTGCAAATGATATCATAAACTATATTTTAGAAAACACTTACGTGTATGATAATTTGATTCTACTAAATTTATTGAATGAAGCTTTAGAAAAAATTGAGAAAAATTATGTAAATTTATTTTAATTCATTAAATCAAATATAATTCAGAAACAAGATAATAAATTCTGAGTACTATATATAAAATTCTAAGGTAAATTCAAAGGTTTCTGAATGAAAAATTTAGGATGCAAATAATTTAATATTTTATTTATCCTAAATATCATTATGAAGTTATCCAGTAATGATTTTAAGAATAATCAACTATTAGATAGTAAATTTTCATTACGAGGAGGAAATAAATCACCTCATCTAAAATGGGAAAAAGCACCTCCAAACACCAAAAGTTATGCAATTTCATGCAATGACCCCGATGCTCCGGCAGGTGATTGGATTCATTGGCTTGTTATCAATATTTCTAAAAATATCACTGAAATCCCACAAGGAGGCCCTATTCCGGGAGATCAACTCCAAACTGATTTCGGAAAGTCTGGTTATGGAGGTCCGGCACCTCCAAGTGGTACACATAGATACGTTTTCAAAGTATATGCGTTGGACATAGATAAATTAAAAGGGGTTAATAAAAAGAATTTCTATGAAACAATGGAAGATTACTCTATAGTCACAGCAGAACTAATTGGTTTATATAAGAGTAAAAAATAAGACAAAAAACAAATGCTATATGTATTTTTTTTTTTACTTTTTTTAATTTAAAAATTCAGCAATAATTTGGATTTTATCCGTAAAATATTATTATTTTATGCTCATTTTGATAATATAACTCGGACATTAAAGTGAACTAAATTAAGAATATGCTAGCTCAAATTACTGATATTGAAGCATTATTTTATGAATCATTATTAGCAATTATAACCTCAATTTTTTGTGGTTTTTTAATTGGAATAGAAAGAACGAGAGCAAAAAAGTTATTTGGTGCAAGAGATCATATTGCGTATGCAATATTATCAACAAGTTTAATAATAATATATGAGAATTTTATTATAGATATAGGGAGAATAGTCATTTTTCTTATTTTTGGAGCTATGATTGTATTTCTCTCTATTGGTAGTGTTTACCGTCTTTTTTATACAGAGGAACCAGGTTATACTTCAACTATGTCAATGCTTTTGGTAATAGTTGTAGGAATTTTGAGCTATTATCTCCCCTATTTAGCTATAGCAATTTCAGTTATTTTTTTAGTAATCTTGGCTACTAAAAAAGAATTTGAAAAAATAAGAGAATTAAAACAAATTGAATGGACTGGAACCGTAGAATTTCTTGCAATAGTTATACTTTTATTTATTTTAATTCCTGAAAATATTCGAATCGCAGGAGTTAATTTACGGGCTATTATAATTATTTTTATAACTATTTTAACTATAAAATATTTCAGTTATTTTCTTTTAAAAAGTTCATCTAAGAATAACCTTTACTATATTTCATTTTTAGGAGGTTTTGCCCACAGTGAAGCAACTACAATCGAATTAGCAGAAAATGGTGCCCCTTCAACATCAATTTGGTTGGTTATTCAAACAATGCTGTTCCGTATGTTATTAATAATATTGATTGGAAGTATTAATTTATTTTGGTATGCCTTAATCCCAATCCTAATTCCTACAATTATTGGGTTATCTGCGGCTTTTATTATCTTAAGAAAGAAAAAAATTGATTTAACACTTTTAAAGATAAAAAATCCTTTATCTATCAAAGGTGCTTTAATCTTTTCTCTTACTTATTTATTAGCTATTTTAATAACATTAGGTTTAGAGGCATATATAACTAATGTTTCCACTTTAAATTTGTTTTGGTATTATTGCGTAGCTTTTATAATAGGTTTGCTTTCTGGAGGCGCATCTTCTTTATTTGTTGTAACTTCATATAGCGTTTCTCTAGTCAATGAAGCGAATTCTTTAATTATGCTTTCAGTTGGTTTATCTGCTGCCATAATTAATAAAATATTTTATTCACGAAAATATTTGCATGAAAGAAAAAATAAGAGGTTATTTACGCTCCATTTATTAATATACCAGAGTTTAACCATAATCTTATTAATATTTTTTACAATTATTACTATTATAGTGTTTAATTTACCAGTTTTTTAAATTTTTGCCTCTATAATAGCTCTATATCAATTTAATCTTTAATTTGAGTTAATTGAGCAAAAATTATCATAAATATTACTCAATAATTTTATTCTTATTTTGAAACAATCTAGTTATATCCCATTAAATTTATATATGTACAAGTATAATTACCATTTACACATTCTTATTTGAAATTTTTTAATACTTATGGCAACTGTTGAAAAATTTGGTTGGCAGTGGCCTTGGCGTTGGCAATAGAGCCAATTTCATTGGATTCAATTAATCTTATTTTTTCATATTAATATTTTTCCTTCAGAATATTAAAATCTCTTTCTATTTGCGCATTATATATATTGATTTCCAATATGTTAATGATACACATCTTAAGATGTGAAAAAATAATCATCAACGGTAATTAAAATGGTAGATAATTTTAATGGAAGAATATTATTACAACCAAATGAAATTCCAAAGAATTGGGTAAATATTTTACCTGATTTACCCTCTTCTATGACGCCCTTACTCAATCCAATGGATGGGAAACCAATCCCCCCTGAAATGGCTTACGCAATATTTCCAAAAGAATGTGTAATGCAAGAATTCTCTTTAGAGCCCAATATACCCATTCCTAAGGAATTAAGGGAAATTTTTGCCAGAACTTATCGACCAAGTCCGCTCCATCGCGCTTTAGGCTTAGAGAAAGAATTAGGTATCGAAGGGAACAGAATTAAAATTTTTTATAAAAATGAGTCATGTTCTCCAACAGGGTCACATAAACCTAATACTGCTATAACTCAAGCATATTACGCTAAAAAAGAAGGTATAGAAGAATTGGTCACAGAAACAGGTGCAGGACAGTGGGGTTCAGCTTTAGCATATGGATGCAATTTATATCAACTTAAATGCACTGTATATATGGTGAGAGCAAGTTTCATTCAAAAACCTGGGAGAAAAATTTTGATGAAGGCTTTTAACGCTAAAGTCTATGCAAGTCCTTCAAGTCTCACAGAATCTGGAAAAATCTTCTTAGAAAAAGATCCAGAGCATCCAGGTAGTCTAGGAATAGCAATTTCGGAAGCATTAGAGCATAGTATGAGAAGTGATACAATAAGATATTCTCTCGGAAGCGTAGTTAATTTTGTACTTTTGCATCAAACAATCATAGGGCAAGAAGCGAAAATTCAGTTGGCAAAATTAGGTATTAAAAATCCAGACATAATAATTGGGTGTATTGGAGGAGGTTCAAATTTTGCAGGGATAATGATTCCATTTATCAGAGATAAACTTGATGGTACAGCTCCAGATATGGAATTTATAGGCGTAGAACCTCGCGCATGCCCAAGCGTATGTAAAGGAGAGTATAGATGGGATTATGGTGATTCTTCGATGAAAGGACCAATTGTAAAAATGTATACTTTGGGGCATTCTTTCGTCCCAAGCCCTATTCATGCGGGAGGATTAAGATATCACGGAATGGCTCCGATTATTTCAATTTTATATAATAATAAATTTATAGATACAGTTATGCATCACCAAACTGAAGTAATCAGTGCTGGTATTCAGTTCGCAAAAGCTGAAGGTATACTTCCTGCACCAGAGACAGCGCATGCTATACAAGAAACTATTAATCAAGCATTGAAAGCTAAGGAAAACAATGAGAAAAAAGTAATCTTATTTAATTTTAGTGGTCATGGATTTTTTGATATATTAGCTTATAAAGAATTTATGGCTGGAAATTTAAAAGAATATGAATTACCTACTAATGAAATTCAAAAAAATTTAGCCTCTGAAGAAATGCCTTTAATTGATGAGACAAAATTTTAATAAATAATTTTTTTTTTTTTATTTTATATTCAATCAATTTTTCTAAAATAATCAATGTTTATCTCTTGAAAACAAGAATCGATTGATTCAATGTCTTCTAGCTCCTTTAATGATATTCTCTCCTTATTATTAAAATCTTTGGCAGCCCAAATTAATTTAAGAAATCTTTGGTGATGATGATGGAATCTTTGATTGGCATACTCTTTTGCTTGTTCAGTATATAGAAGGAATGGCCAATCACTACCTTGCATTAATAATAGTTCTCTCGCGATTTGTTTTAAAATTCTTTTTTCCCATTCATTTGGATCTGGATGGCATTTTAAAACATTCTCAAATTCTTTAATTGATCCATTAATATAGGGCCAAATCCAATCATGTTCAGGATTTTTCCAAACCCTAAAGTCTCCCGATTTACCCCAACTACTTTCCTTCATTCTAATAATGGAAAAACGTTCCTTAAATTTTGAAATATAATCAGAAATAGTTATCATCTCTACATTGCGGTTCTGAATTATTAATTCAAAGACTTTTTTCAACCAATCAATACCTTCCGCAAACCAATGACCATATAACTCAAAATCAAAAGGGGATATTATTATCCCTTTCTCATTATAATTCTCTGAAAATGCTTTTAACTCAGTTTCTATAAGATTTATGAAATGATATGCCTGACTTTCAACTGCTTCTTTCGCTTTTTCAATATCATAGAGTTGTTTTTCATCCGCCTTAACATTCTTTCCTGTAATCCTCCAATAATGTAAACCAGATTCATGATCTTTCTTATGAAATTCTTGATAATATTCATTACCAGGATATCCAATTTTAGAATCCCATACTTGTCTGTTAATGTTCTTGTTTCTTCCAAAAACAGACACGTTTGTTTCTAATTTATAACCATAATTTGTATTTAATCCAATACTATTTCGTTGTTCTAACATTTCAGCATCTAAAATTCCATGAGAATCAATAAAAAAATACTCTATTCGTGAATTATTGAGCCAATAATCTAAGCTTTCCCTCACTTTACCATCCCTAAATTCTTTAGGACGATAAGCACATTCAGGGAGCCAAATTCCTCTCGGTTCTTGATCAAAATATTTCCTATGAGTATCTACGGCAGTTTGTATTTGTGAAAATATCCCTGAATCACTTTCAATTAGAGGTAAAAATCCATGAGTTGCTGCACATGTTATTAATTCAATCATACCCTCTTCTTGAAGCCATTTAAATGATCCCAATATATCTCTATAATAATTATGATAATAGGTATCAAGCACATACTCCAAGTTACTTAAAATAGACTTAGCAATCTTTTTCTTATGTGGGTTGTTTTGAAATCTTTTAAGGTCTGATTTTGCTCTTCTTATTAAATCCTCCAAATATTCTGAGAAGCGTTGTTTCATATAATCATCAGCCATTAATTCTGCTAGGATGGGAGTTATGTTAATTGTAATTGCTGTTTTTATATTTTGTTTTTTCAATTCTCTCAAAATATTAAGCATAGGTATATAAGTCTCTAAAGCGGCTTCTGTATACCATTCCTCCCCTGCAGGCCACACACCGCTCTTTTTACACCAGGGCAAATGACCATGTAGCACTAAACTAAAATAACCTAAACTCATCTTTATTAGATTAATAATTTTTGTTCTATTTTTTTTTAACTTTCTTTTTTAAAGATAATTATATTGAATGTAAATTATGTTAAAGATAGAACAATTTTATTTTTTACCTTTAAAATATCATTCATAATAAGCTCCATTGCCTCTTTGATATCTGGATTAGATATGGGATGCTGCAACTAGCATTTAAACTAGCCATTAATACCTTCATTTAATATAGAAATAAAAAAAATTTATTAATTATTTATTTTGAAAGGTTTTAATAGCATTTAATGAAGAAGATTAGAAATGTGGGTCAAAAATACTCCATTTTTAAAAAATTATTCAATTAAGCGTCCTACTTCAGCTAATTTTTCAGCTACATAATCTAATCCAAGTTTCTCTAAGGTTTCACGAGTTTGCCATCCAGTCGTTTTATCCCACCCCTGAAGCTCATAAAATCTATCAAGCATGGAATTGTACTTATTGATATCTAATTTCTCACCTTTATGGGGTCCCGATTGAATTGGATCTTCAAAAAACCTTCGATGTGGTAAATCATCCTCACGTGTGAACCCCACATGTAATGTATTAAATGCTTTTTCTAAATTATATGATCTCTGCCCTAATAACATGAATTCTTCTTCGGTTAAATCTATATCAAGAGCTAAGTTCGTTAAATCAACATAATCGGATGGTTCAAGAGCATATACACCTGACCATGTACCAACATAGACACAAATTCCAATGATATCTTCAATTTCTTTTGATCTTAATTCCCAAAAAACAATTGGTGGTTGGTCTTCATAAGAATAAGGATTAAATTTTGCTCCTTTAGGACCAAATGCGATTGGAAGATTAACACTGCCTCTCATATGGCGTCCTGCTACAGGCGAAGTAGCACATGCTAGAGACCAACCTTTAGCAATTCTATAAGGATCAAGAGTGTCCTGTTTTTTTTGGTGAATGGCAAATCTTTCTGACCCTTTTCCGAGTTTTTTTGCAGCCTCAACTACTCCATCTGCAAGAAAAGCTCCAAATCCTTCACGATTAGCGATTTTTTCTTGTAGTTCCATCATCGCATCAGAATTTCCCCATATTAATTCTAATCCATCAGTATCATCTTTCGTTAATAATCCCTTCTCATATGCCTCAAATGCCCAAGCCATCACAACAGAAGAATTATCTCCATCCAAACCTAATTGATTAGCGCGAATATGATATTTTAGTGATGCTTCTGGATCAGTAATATCCATTTTGCCTGACCACATTACAGAATTTATCCAATATCCAAGTCCTTTAGTTCCTGTATATTTTCCTTCATTAATTTCAGAATACGGTTGACATCCAACTGGACAAACATAACAGGCTTGAATTTTTTTGAAAAATCTACCTACACCATTCTTTCCCATTATTTTTGATCTTTTTTCACGAGACCAGTGTACGTCTTGAGCATTTCTGACTGTATGCATCATTTCCCAAAGTGCATCGAATTGTTCAGAATCATTATATACTAGCCCTCCAAGTGTTTTCTTTCTAAATAACTTTGCTGTAGGACGTTTCATAATTTTCTGATATGCTTCATATACTCTTTCAATAAATTTATCAGGATTGGCTACCTTAACCTGCATATTACCACGAACAGCAATTGATTTTATTTTTTTATCTCCCATAATACACCCAATACCAGAACCTCCAGCTGTTCGGCCACAATCTGCTATAATCGCAGATCCACGAACTAGATTTTCTCCAGCTAGCCCTATTGAAGCAACTTCGATTTTTTTGTCCTTTAGCTCAGATTTTAGAATATTTTCTGTTTCATATGTTGTTTTTCCCCATAAATGATTAGCATCACGTATTTCTGCTTTCCCATCATTTATAAAAAGATATATAGGTTTATCAGATTTACCACTAACGATAACTTGATCAAAACCAGCAAATTTCATTTCAGGACTGAAATGACCACCAAAATTAGACGATCCTTTACCATTATTGAAGACATTTAAAGTATCTATGTTCATTCGGCATGCTGCGGGTACAATCGTTCCTACTAGAGCTCCTGCACCAAAAATAAGAAAATTTTCAGGATCATCCCATTTTACATTGGGCATTAATTCTTTTAAAAGAATCCAGCTACTTAGAGCTCTCCCTCCAATCCATCTCTCTGCATATGTGTTATCTTCAATTCTAATTTTCTCGTCACTTAGATTTATTCTTAGTATTTTTCCTGTGATTCCCCCTCTGATATTATATTTCTTCATTTTTTTAATCACCCTCTTCAATAATAATTGCTTCATAAAAACAAAATTTTACACATAAGGGCTGTTCTTCACCTTGACATTTATCACATGTATCTTTCAAGGACCAAGACCAAATTCCATTAATATGATCTCTTTCAACAGAAATACTCGAAATCGATGGTTGGAACGTTTTATTATGATGATAAGAACATATTAGTTCACAAGTTTTGCAAGCATAACATTTTTCAGTTATATGTTTAATTTTAAAATTGTGTATTTTAATCAACTCATAAATTTATTTTTATTATTAATCTATTTGTTATAAACTATATTTTCTTGATAAAATACTATACTATTGTAGTAGATCGTAAAATTTTATTATTTTTATTTAGATTTTGTGAAAATTTTACAATTTTTTTTACCCTATTAATTTCTACAATTCCATTTTTCCTATCAGATCCACTGCATGCAGCACCCCTGAATCCAATAATATCTGCTCCTAAATCGTTTATTTTTTTTATATCTTTTAGCTCCAGTGACCCTGCTAAGGCTGCTAATAAATTACTTTCATGAGCTTTATTAACAAATTTGCTTAAATTTTCCGAATCTATGAAATCAAATAATTTTCTGCCATTTTTTATGTATGTATCTAACATTGCAATGTCTGCTCCCGCTAATTTGCATATTGTGGGGATGTCTATTGAATTAATGCCATTAAAAGACTTAAAGTCTGCATAACCTGCTCCAACGACTGAAATATCTTGATTTACATCTTTTGTCGCTTTTACTACACTTCTTAATAATTTCACTCCTTCATTGAAAGTACGAGGTCCATATAGTCCTACTTTAATTATATTTACTCCACAAATTGCAGCACCAGAAGAAGCAAGAGCAGCAGTACCGGGTAAATTTGGCATATCTCCAATAGCAACACTTAACGGAAAATTATTATCGTAAGCTCTAACTTTTTTTATTACCCATGGGAAAGAAGCACCTAGTGAACCTTCATTAGGATTTTTCAAATCGATAATATCAGCTCCTCCCTCAATTGCAGGAACCAATTCTTCGAAGGAACGGATACTTATCAGGACTTTCAATAACCTCCACCTTATTAAACTTAAAAAAAAAAAATTAATAAAAAATTTTAATGAACAGGTATGCCTATTCCAGCGCCCCCTATAGGTAAATCTTCTCCGAGAGCTTTTTGTACTAGCATAATAATATAATAGGGGTCCATCTCCATATTTTTTGCTGTATTTCGCATTACTGCTGTACAGATTGGACAAAATGTAATATAAGCTTCAGCACCTGCATCTTTAGCATCTTGAAGATTTTGCTTTACGTACCCCATAGCCCTATTTCTCTGTGTTGGAAAAATACCAGAACTACAGCACATAGAATTCTCTTTCTGATATTTTCTTTCTAAAAGTTCGCAACCAAGTAGTTCGAAAGTTTGTTCTATCCAATCATAAAAGTTCTCTTTAAGTTCTCCATGGGGGTTATATCTTGAAGTACAAGGCCGTTGATAGGCAATCTTCATATTCAATGGAGTAATAAGATCTTTATGATCCCGGAGCCAATCCCTAATATATTCCATTAAGTGTATTGGTTTAAAAGGGACTTCAATCATCATAGCTAATGCTTCTGATGTAACAAATCCATAACAAGCATCATGGTAAAAAATTATTTCTTTATAACCTGTATCTGCGAGATTTTTGACTAGGTTAGGTAAGTTATCTAAACAAGAATTTGCATCGCACATATGAGTTTCAGGAGCTCTACAAGCGTACGATCCTCCCATTATTAGGGAAAGACCCTCAAATAATTTTCCTTTAAACACTTTTTCATATGGAAGAGCATCAGCAAACCCTCCTAAAGATACTGCGGGTTTATCAGGATCTCCTTTGATTATCTTATCTTCTTTTTTTGCCCATCCTAATGCAGTTTTTTTAGCCTCCTCTGGATATATATATA
>SMTZ1_10001657_pt1 | contig 27827 bp, 24 predicted proteins | sample DeeMarSWOR136_30_FD_25667 | JGI IMG/M metagenome (IMG submission 25667)
ATCCATCGCGAACACTGCCAAGGAATACACCAGGACTGCGACGCATGCGAGAAGGGAGCGTAGCTTGGCTTACTTTGATAATGCGAATTCCACCCAAGTAGATGAACGTGTAATAGAGGCGATGCTTCCCTATTTTCGGGAGCACTACGGGACCGCTGGACTAGAGCTTAGTCATTCCAGAGATGTTGCTGCACTGACGGGACTTGAGAATGCTAGAAAGACAATCGCTCATAGTCTCAACGCCGATCCTAGGGCCATCGTCTTCACTTCAGGAGACACAGAATCCAACAATCTCGCAATCCGGGGTACAGCTTTGGCTAACAAGAGCAGAGGACGGCACATCATCACAACTGCAATTGAAACTCAATCAGTTCTAGCCTCGTGCCGCAGGCTTTCGGATGCCGGCTATGAGGTGACCTACCTGGGAGTTGAAAAGAACGGACTGATCAGTCTGGACGACCTCCGGGATGCCATCAGAGATGACACAAGCCTCATTTCAGTGCAGCATGCCAACGGAGAGATAGGGACAATTCAACCTATTGAAGAAGTCGGGCGAATAGCAGTCGAACGCGACATCATGTTTCATACCGATGCCACTCACTCATACCTCAAAGTACCGCTTGACACCGAAGTAATCCCTACCAATCTCATTACCATTGACGCACATCACATTCACGGGCCAAAGGGAATCGGAGCACTCTTCATCAGAAGGAAGACTCGGATTGTCCGTGTTTTGGAGGGAGGAGATGAAGAGCGAAGGTTGCGGCCCGGTGTGGAGAACATACCGGCCGCTGTCGGCTTCGCAAAGGCTGTGGAGATCTGGGGAGAGAAGGAAACTGAGTACTTGATGAGTCTAAGCGACCATCTCAAGAAGAGAGTTTCCGAGAGACTTACCCACTACAGGCTCACGGGCCATCCGGAGAAGAGGGCACCACATATCTTTAGCATGGTAGTCGAACAGATCGAGGGGGAATCGATTCTCGTCCAACTCGATATGGAAGGCTATGCTATTTCAACTGGGTCTGCGTGCTCATCCAAGACTCTGGTTGGAAGTCACGTTCTCAAGGCCATTGGGCTGCCTCCAGAGATTGCACACGGGTCTCTTAGGGCTTCTTTCTCACGGTTCAATACGAAGGATGAGATTGACACCTTCATCGAAACACTGGTCCCTACAGTTGAGAGACTGAGAGAGTTTAGCCCTCTGCGTGGTGGGAACTATGAGGCATTCATGTCGGGTGATGACGACCATCATCATGACGTTCCTAAAGAGGAATGGTGACCGCCTAATTGCAACAGTTTAAAATCAGACTACGAAGCGGAAAGTGAGGCAGCACGGTTGTACAGCGACAAGGTGAAGGAGCAGTTCAAGAACCCACAGAATATGGGTAGGATTGAGGATCCAGACGGTGTTGGTACTGTTGGCAATCCGGTCTGTGGAGATCTCATGAGGGTCTATATCAAGGTCGAGAACAACATACTTGTCGACATCAAAGTAGAGACCTTCGGCTGTGTCGCCGCTATAGCTAGTTCTTCAATGACAACTCAAATGGCCATGGGAAAGACGTTGGAAGAGGCAAAGGCCATCACCCGCAAAGAAGTCGCTGAAGCGCTGAATGGGCTGCCACCGCAGAAGATGCACTGCAGCAATCTTGCAGCTGACGCTCTTCACAAGGCGATTGAAGACTACGAATCACGTCAAACATCTTGAACTTCTGATTCTTGATGCTTTACTCGAACTAGCTCCACTTCTCCTCTTCAAGCGAATATCTGAACAGATGTAAGCTTGACTCTGAATGCAGTCTTATATGCAACCTCCCCCAATTTCAAGGGAACTTGCCGCCACCGTCGGAGGAGGAGGTTCCAGTGGAAAAGCGGAACTTGTACGCTGCCGTTGGGATAGTGGTAATAATCGTTGGAGTGAGTGGTCTCTTCTGGGGTCAGATTGACGTCTTCGGTGGTCAAGTTCCTGCAAATATGTTCGTAGTGGAGAAATACGGCAATCCAGACAGCATGGATCCGCACGTCAACTACGAGAGTTTTGGATCGGGTCTGCATTTCAACATCTACGAAACTCTTTACACGTATCCTTGGGGTTCAAACAACACCGAGCCTTCGGTTCCATTGTTGGCATCTGGACCACCTTCGATATCGGCTGACGGTACGCAATACAACATCTCTCTCCGAAGCAACGTGATATTCCATGATGGGACACCATTCAATGCCAGCTGTGTCAAGTGGAACATCGAGAGAGCCGTCAAGATGTTTGACACTCACGGCCCCGTGTGGATGATAGTCGAGCCGCTGAAGGGCGGGGAGCTAGTGGAAGCCGAAGCCTATGTGAACGGTACGAGCTCACAGGAGTTCATTGCCGCATTCGATGACTGGCAAGCAGACTCAGGCGCCATTGTTGTTCTGGACACATACACTATCCAGTTCAACCTAGACTATCCGTTCGCACCATTCATTGCGGCTACAACCTACGAGGTTGGTGCTCAGATGAGCCCCAGCTATGTACTCAGCAACCCCAACAACGACACAGGTCCAATGGACTCCCACTGGGGTGTTGACTACGGTGAGGTCCACACATGGATGGAAACCCACACATGCGGCACGGGCCCCTATACTTTGGATGAGTGGAGACCCAACGAGTTCATCATGATGGCCATCTTCGACGATTACTGGAGGGCTGACGCGACTGAGGCTGCAATTGAGCCTCCTTCTTATGCAGGGTCCATCACTGAGGTTTGGTACAAGACAAACGAAGACACAACCGGGAGGCTCTTGAATCTGAGATCAGGCTTCGCAGATTCTGTCTATTGGCCTCATCAGAATGCCTATGAGATTTGGGACAACGTAACAGGAGGCTCCAAAGACCCTAACCTAGAAGTAGTCACGGACACTCTCAGCTACACACTGATGGCATGGACATTCTGCTTCAACCCAATCAATATCTGGCGCGGCGGAGTTGAGAAACAGGTTGAGTCCCCGTTCCGGCATAGGGAGCTCAGGAAATGTTTCGCCTATGCCTTTGACTATGCGGCGGCTATAAGGGACCTCTTCTGGGGCTTGGCCGTAAAAGCCAAGGGCTTCATTCCACAAGGGATGTTTGGACACAACTCGTCAATCTGGACAGAAACCTACGATGTCGAAGAGGCCGTTGAGTGGTGGAACGCGGGAATGCAGAATGCCTCCTTTGTGGATGACATAAATGCCATGGAGGGATACATAGACCTCTGGCACAACCCTCCTGGAAACTCAATACGCATGAAGGCTATTCAACTTGTAAAAGAGGGCTTTGACTTGGTGATGTCGCATCCAGATGTGAACTTGACCGGAATCAGTCTGGTCCCAGAGGTGAGAAACAACCCAGTCGAATGGGCGGAATACCTTCAGAGGATGGACAACAAGGAACATCCAATGTGGCTTATAGGGTGGGCACCGGACTATGCAGACCCACACAACTATGCATGGCCGTTCGCGCACTCCAATGGCACATTCATGAACGGAAGCGGTTATGAGAATTCCACCGTTGATGAGTGGATTGTCAACGCCAGCAGATCAACCGACTCTGCTGAGAGATTAGGACTATACGGTAAGATACAAGCACAAGTTGCCTACGATCAACCAAGCATCTACATGTGTCAGCCAAGGCAGTTCACCGTGCAAAGAGCATGGTTGCAGGGGAGTGGCTTGAAGTACAATCCTATGCATGGTTACTACTGGTACCACATCTACAAGGACTATGAGAACTACTAGGCAACTCAAGTTCCTTGAATCTCATGAGGTATTCCTACGATATGCGTGGTTTGTTGTGCGAAAGCCTATATTCAGGTGCCCCGATGTAAGAGCTACTCTTTCGCCGGATGTGCTCCATGATGGAAGGTGAGATAATCGTCACCAGGACAGACCCAATCGCAACTGTCACAATCTCGAGACCTAGCAAACTCAATGCAGTCACGCGAGAGATGCTCGAGTCCTTCGATGAGAAAGTTGGATTGCTCACAAATGACCCTCAGATTGCAGGCATCATCTTCACGGGAGTGGGAGAGAAGTCATTCACAGCAGGATTTGACCTTACGATGATGGCCGGCCTTCAGGGCAAGGATAGGACCGAGTTCTTCAAGCTTCTCGAACGGTCCATGAAGAAGGTGAAAGAGGCGAACACATGTCTCACCTTGGCGGCAATAAACGGATATGCCATAGGATTCGGTGCCATGCTGGCGGTCGCCTGTGATTTCAGATTCTTCTCGAAGAACGCCGCCCTTCGATTTCCTGAGGTGGATCTCGGCATATTCCCAGGAGCTGGCGCATCATCAAACCTTCTTGGTCTGGTCGGTCCTTCACGAGCCAAAGATATCATTCTCTCTGGTAGAATGGTACATCCAGAAGAAGCATATGAGATTGGCCTCGCAAACGGTATCTTTGAGCATAGTGAGCTTCTGGACAAGGCCATGGAATACATGAAGGCCCTTGCAGGAAAGGATCCGAAGATCTTGCTAAGAGCGAAGACTCTGATTGATGGAATGACTGGCAAGACCGTCTTTGGCGCTGCGGAGATGGAATCCGCATTCACGGAGGAGTGGCTTCTAGAGCTGGAGAAGGAGTAGCTAGGATTGTGAACGAGGCATTGCTGGCGCTTTTCCGAGAACGGGCATATCTCTTCCCTTTCACTAACGTGTGCCTGTGATGGAGAAGAATTGGTTTGAGCATTCAAAGCAGATACCTGTGAAGCTCACAGTAAACGTGGCCTCCCAAGTCGAGTTGCTTATGAAAACACCGAAGAGCGTGTAGAACTCATTGCACGTGCCTGTATAGATGCATTCAACATTGATCTGACCGTTCTTGGCGGTTGCACCGGTCATGAAGCATCCGCCGTCCATGGCTGGCTGAACGATCAAACTCGTGCCGTCGTCTACGAAAGCGAAAGAAGTGTAGAACAGACTAATCATTCCAAGAGCACATTCATACGCAATAGGAGGGGATAGGCTGTAGGTACCGCTCGGAGTGTAGGGTTGGATTGTTATCGAATCGTTACCCGGGAAACCATAGTCTGTCCCGTCAAAGGGAGTGACGACACAGGTCCAATTGTCATCAACGGAGGTTTGATTCGCCCGAACCGTATCCCCATCAATATCTGTCGCGGCTCCATTTCGGAGCCAAGTGTATTCGTATGTAATCGAATCGTTGTCAGAATCATGACTGGGGGCCGTGATATTGCACCAGATTGAATCGTGACTGTAGGCCACGTCTGGTTCAATCTTCACCATAGGCGCTGTGGGTGGTGAGTTGGCGGGTATGCTTGACTGGATCGTGATTGTATCGTTCCCGGCCGGTCCGTAATCCGTCCCATCGAAAGGAGTAACTACACAGGTCCAACTGTCGCCTGTAGTAGTCTCGTCAGCTGAAACTGTACTGGCTGTGATAGCCGTCATGACCTCATTCCGCAGCCAAGTGTAAGTGTAAGTGACAGAGTCACCATCAGCATCGTAGAGGCGGTCTGTTGACAGCCTCGGAGGGTATGTTCAACACAAAAACGACTCCCACTGCAATGACCACAATGATGATGATGACGATACCGGCAAACGGTCTCTGCAAATTGCTGGCCAATCTATCACCCCCAAGCAATCTGTACATCTCAATAGAGAAGGGAACGAATAGGCAATGTCTTGAAGTTGCCTATATACCTTGGCAGCCACGCTACGACTGTTCTTCGACGGACAATGCACTCCAGTACGTCCTAACCCAGGACTGGCGTCAGCCTTAATTAGGATTGATGATTCTCTCCTGACCTTCATTCAATTGGGTTGATTTCCATGTCAAAGAAGGCTGTTGTCGCTATTGGCGGCAATTCTCTAATCAAGGACAAGAATAGAAAGACTGTTCCAGACCAATATGCAGCCACAGCAGAAACGTGCGCTCACATTGCAGACATGATTGAGGAGGGCTGGGACGTAGTAATCACCTCTGGCAACGGCCCGCAGGTCGGGTTCATACTTCGACGATCCGAACTGGCGGAACACGAATTGCATCCGGTACCTTTGGACTATTGTGGTGCTGACACACAAGGTGCGATTGGATACATGATCCAAAGAGCCCTCTATAATGAGTTCCACAAACGAGCGCTTACGAAGCACGTTGCAAGCTTAGTCACTCAGGTCAGAGTAGACAGGGAGGACCCCGCTTTCGAGAACCCAGCGAAACCAATAGGTTCGTTCATGGACGAGAAGACAGCCAAGGACAGAGCGGAGGCCGAAGGATGGCAAATCAAAGAAGACTCAGGAAGAGGCTGGAGGAGAGTTGTTCCCTCACCGATTCCCCAGGAGATTGTTGAGTTGCCAGCAATCAAGGCCCTCAATAGCCAGGGAATAATCGTGTATGCTGTTGGTGGAGGAGGAATACCGGTCTTCGCCAACCAGAAGGGGGAACTTGAGGGAACAGCTGCGGTGATTGACAAGGACCGTGCTTCTAGTCTGCTTGCAACAGGCCTAGACGCAGACCTACTGCTGATCTCAACAGCGGTACAGAAAGCATATCTCAACTTTGGCAAGGAGAACGAGGAGCCCATTGATAAGATGGACCATATCGAGGCACAACGATACATCGAAGAGGGACACTTCGCACCGGGCAGCATGCTTCCCAAAGTTGAGGCCTGCATCGAATTCGTGAAGAAGGGCAGAGAGAAGGCTGTGGCCATCATCACTGATCCTCCGAACATCACGAGAGCGCTGCGTGGTGAAACTGGCACCAGAATTGTCAAGGGATATGCAGTGCCCCCACCACCCCCTAGACGTTAGTTTAACCACTAGATTAATCGCTAGGGGAGTTCCAGCTTCTCAGGAGCTACAATGAAACGAGAAGTTGTTTCAAGTGAGCATGCGCCCGAGGCTATTGGTCCGTATAGCCAGGCAATCAAGGCAGGAGGATTCGTCTTCTGCTCGGGTCAGATTCCCTCCAATCCCGACACTGGTGAGCTCGTACTCGGGTCAATCACGGACCAGACGCGGCAAGTACTGACAAACCTCAAGTCGGTCTTGGAAGCGGCTGGTACGACGATGGAGAATGTGGTGAAAGCAACCGTGTTTCTCAAGGATATGGACGACTTCAGCGAGATGAACTCCGAGTACTCAAAGTGGTTCCATGGAGAACCACCAGCGAGAGCTGCAGTCCAAGTTGCCAGACTCCCGAAGGATGTTGGAATCGAGATAGAATTGATAGCCTTGGTCAAGTAGCAGACTTCCACGGAAAAGTGCTAAGAGAACAAACCTTTTCTATGCTAGTCTTGGGACGAACACCAAGGTGGACAGAGGAGAAGACTGCGAACTCATCAAGGGGTAAGACATTGACAGAGAGGACCGAGCCAATTGAAGTGGGCCAGATTCTGAATCAGGCACAGCACCTAATGCGAAGATCTCGCTTCACTGAGGCCGTCTTGACCCTTGAACAAGGGCTGCTTCTTGAACCCAATAATCGAGACTTGCTGGAACAGCTAGTCAGCTGCAATATCGAGCTGAAGAGGCCAGGCAGCGCACTACAAGCGCTCGACCGCCTCACACGACTCGAACCCAGCGCGATGACAGCTTGGGCGGACAAGGGCTTTCTTCATCTTCTCCTCAACGAGAACACCGAGGGCATCAAAGCAATCACAAACAGCCTTCAAATAGATCCGAAGAACGGTTGGCTTTGGCAGCTACTAGGAATGGCATTCATGGCTGAAGAGAATTGGGAGAGCGCGCTTGAATCATTTGAGAGATCGCTTCTGCTTCAACCTAACTCCTCAATGGCATGGTACAACTGTGCCGTGTGCTTGTACATGCTAGAAGACTTTGAATCGTCACTTGAGGCCGCGGACCAGGCAGTAGCTATTGACCCAATGTTGTCTGAGATATCGGACGAATGGGTTGAGAACTTGAAGGCAGCCGTAGACATCCTCGAAGATGTCTATGATGAAGACCTCTTGTCGGCCAGCTGATTTGTCGTACATACCACTGTGTACTTCCCTCAGGATTCGCTCTTGGCAGATTTCTTTCGCTTCTTTGTTGGCTTTCTTGTGCGTTTCTTGGGTTTTGGAGGACTTAGCCCGTCAAGCATCTCCTGAATCAGTTTCTGTTGGTCCTTCAGCTTGTAGTTCTTTGCTGTTTCAAGCGCTTTATCCAGAGCACCCTTCAGCTGCTCCATCTCGAGCTTCCTCTCTTCCGACTTCTCTATGGCAGCAATCGCGTCTCTTCGTTTGGGAAGAACACGAAGGAGGCCTTGGATGGCAGCTTCCGCCTCCTCCTTGCTGACGAACTCCTCCCTAGGCTCGACCTCTGCTGCATCTATGATTCGAGATATCTGCTCATAGACTCGTCTGTGTTCTGAGAGCGCTCCTTTTAGTATATCCTCAACTTCGCTTTCAGGCTCCGCCTCTTTCAAACGTTGACCAATCTTTGACATAGCATCCTCAAGAAACGCCTTGCGCTCCGGTAGACTTGTCTTCTTTCGCTCCATCCACCGCCATTCGTTCATTATACCATGTGTAAGCGTCAAAGCCTGATTGACTGTCTCTCTGTGGGTGTTTACTCTCTGCATCGCGGCCTCTAGGTCAGCCGCCAACCTATCGGCGACATCAGTCAACTGATAGCTCAAGATGTCACCCCCTTGAGCCTCTGAGAGTACACGGCTTTCCTTGATTGCCTTGGCGGTGTCGTCCCATAGCTTGTCAACTACGTCATCTTCTATGCGAGTGCGACTTCCCGGGCGGAATAGCTCGGAAATCTCCCGAATTCTCTTAGATAGCACATTCAGATCCTGAATCTTGGCTTTCAGGAGTGCCCGCCCCAGTCTCTCGTTGAGCTCTTCAGTAATCTTCTGTCGCTCTTCAGGCACTTCAAGGAGAGCATGAGTGTTGTCAATCAGGGTCTGTAGCGCATCCTCGTATGCGGCGACAGCATCGTAGTGCTTCCCCTCTTCAAAGCGGGCATCGCCCTTGCGCTGAAAAACAAGGACCGATTCCAAAACATCATAGGGAGATGTTCTCAGCAGGCTGATTCCCATCTGCGAGTCACCGGTGGCACTCAGATCGAGTGGCACTTCACCCAGCATGATAGAAACCACTTGGACGCCTGTGGTTGACGCCACGTACAGATTCGAGTGGTCTGCATCGATGTGCTCTATCTTCCCCACTTGGAGCACGAACCTCCCTACTTCAGTTGCCTTCATGAGGTCCCAGATCGCAATGAGTCCTGAGTTCATAGCTGCAACCAAGAACAAGTCGTTGGCCCACATTGATACGATATCGTTGGAGGACTTTTCCTGTAGAGAATGCATGTGATGCCATTCTACTCTATTCCAGACTCCAATCTCGCCTGAAGTGGTGCCTACTATGATGAACTCACTGTTGCCGACCAGAGCGGCTGGACGAATTCTTGGGTCCAGGCGAGCAAGCTCAGTCGGTCCAGAGTTGGGCCTGTGTAGCCAAACGCGAGGCTCCTCCTTCTTGCTCCCCGTCACAATCACTTTGTCGTCAGTCCAGAGTGTTCTCAACGCATTCTTGTGAAGTTGCCAACTCGATGTTTCATGGGTGTCTTTCTTGATTGATACAAGTCTGCCTTCCTTCGCGCCTACATAGAAGAGGTTTCCCTGAAGAGATGATGTAACAGCTGGATAGGTCAACTCGAACCACCCAGTCATCCCCCAAGTTTCCTTGTTCCAGACATAGACTCGGCGTTCACATGTTGCGAACACTTGCTCCTCATCAACATGAACAGCAATGGGCTCTGTGATAGTGTCACCTAGCTCTGCGACTATCTGCCAGTCATCCTTTGACCACACCCGGATTTTCAGGTCTCTACAGGCAGCGTATAGATACCTGTCGTCATGAGTAACATTGACAACCTCGGCTTCAAGGTGGGCCGCAACTTCATGACCTAGCGGCTGTGTTTCTCCTGCGCTGCCTCCTGCCGAAATAGGCATGTTCGAGTCCCTCTACCAAACCCGTCACCGTTTAAGATACTTTGTCTTTCCTCAACCAGTCATATAACTTACCTCGATTGCGCAATCTATAGGCACAGAAAGCACATCGGGGGATTCATTCAAGATTTCTTGAAAAGGAGTTGTCACTCTAAGTACCAATGCGCGAAACATACTTTTATAGCTCGAAAAATAGAAAGTAGCGAGCTCCTACCTAGGAGGAAGCCGTCTTGGATAGTCATGCATTTAGACGCGAGATAGACAAAATCGCGGAGATAAAAGGTAATCTGACCTCCCTCAATAAGGCGTTGGAGGACCAGACTGACAGAACCGTTCGCCATCTCTATGATACCTTGGCAAAGTTTTCGCAGCTCGAAAGCGACGCCGGTACTGCTGGCTTCATGAAGAAAAGGAAGATCATCTCTCAGATGGAGAAAGTGCAGAGCAACCTCGAAGAAGACTTCATGAAGGCCGTGAGAGACTTCTCAGATCTTCTAAGGAAGGAACACAGAGACACAAGAGCAGTGCTTCCGAAACTAGAAGCTCAGAAGCCCAATGTAGCCAAAGCGATTGATGCTTTGACATTCCCAGCGACGGGTACTGGTGATGCAAAGGACCTGGAATCGCTCCGTACCTTCTCCAAGAACTTCACAAAACTCTGTATGGATGTACACACTGACCTAGCAAAGGAAGGCAAGGAGCTCTTGGACGAGAACAAGAGAATTGTGGAAACCTATGAGAGGCATGTAACAATCGACCGAGGAGAAGTCGCATCCACCCTATCCATCGATGAGGTAGCTCCTCTCTCCGTTGGAGATATTATGTCACTGATGGATAAGCTAAGATCTGAGCGTGCGTACCTCGACGGCCGTAGAGAAGAGGTAAGCAAGATGATTGTCACCTCCCTCGTAACAGAGGTGGAGTCGCTTCAAGCGTCTGTCGAAACCGCCTCTCGTCTTGGCCTCGAGCTACCAATGGACTTCTCCAAGCAGCTCAGGATTATCGGGAGGGACGCATCCAAGACATCCAATCTCACCTCGCTTATTGCTCTTGAGAACCAGCTTCATTCATCAAAGGTGAAAGTGGCAGACCTACTGCGCGATCGAATCATCAACATGAAGCACGAAGTCACGAGTAAAATAGTCGAAGGAGGCATCCCAGTCACTGCAGATGTCATCCCTGAAGCACCCTCGGTCGCAGTGGAAGCAGATGACGTTGCGAGTCTGCTTTCATCGTATCAAGAAATGACGTCCTGGGAGAGCCAAGTGAAGCTCTCAATCAACGATCATGTGGAGGACGTGCTGACGGAGATTGAGAAGGCAACTGAAGTGCCCGATGACACTGGCATCACAGACGTTGTCAAAGTCAGAAAATGGCTAGCCGACTCCAAGAAGGAAATGAAGAAGGCCGGCATTGACAACATGGTCAAGACATACGTAGAGGCCAGTGCCATGCGTGATGAGTATAGGAAGAACCTCACTGATACGATTAGAACCTACATCACTCGATTCAATGAACTTGCGACCTCGGCAGACAGAGTCCTTGACTATGCACAACTGAGCAAGAAAGCTCCGAAGGTGGAAGACCTCGAAGGTGGTGTAGTCTTCCTGCTACAGTCTCTGGCGAATCTGCGGACAGCAGTTGAAGACGGAGTTGCTACCTTCCGAGATGCCTGCCAACAAGAGATCGAAGTGATCGTGCAGGACCTGCAGACTATCAAACCAGCATACGCTGAGATATTCATGCCAATCATTACTGAACTGGACGAAGGAGCGGCTCGAATAGCGAAGATGGAGGAGTTCTCCGAAATCAGGTCGGAGATGAAGACCATCAAGGAAACAGTCCTGGCATCGGCGAAGGATTCCCTAGAGAATCTAAGGTACAGACTCGGAGTCAAGATACGGCTCGCTGCAGCCAAACTGATGGGCGCGGGGGTAGAAATCCCCGGTGAGGTTCAAGAGGCAATCAGCGAACTCAATAGCGTTGGCGTTGCAGCTGACACAGTGTTCAGTCTGCCTGCGATCGCCAGGAAGATGATAGAAATCTATGAGCAGAAGATTAGCGCAAAGGTCATAGAATCTCTCACCGAAGAAGTAAGCAAACTGGAAGACTCCTTTGACCAGGCGAAGGCTATTGGAGTTCCCGTGGATGAGGAGCTTGCGTTACTTCAGAATCTTAGGGACACGCCTCCCGATGAACTGGAGCAGGCCGCGGACTCCTTCGATAAGCTCATGAACTTGACAACATCTGCGGCAATCCATAAGAAGGTCAGAAACAGGGCCGATGAGGCGCACAGACAGATTAGGAGCGCAGTTTCAATCTTCGAGGATGAGGGAATGTCAGACTTCGTGTCTAGATTGAAGGGGCTTCTGGAACAGGTGCCCGATCAGATGGCCGAAGACTCCAAGCATGTACACGAGATTCTGGAGGTCTGCCTTACCTTGGCCAACATCCAAGAAGAGATGCTGCAGATGATAAAGAGCATAGCTACCAAGGATGCTGAGCAGCACCTCAAGAGCATACGGGAGAAGTCGGAATACTACTCGACCATAGAAGCAGTCTATGATAAGCATCCCAAGGACTTCAGCAAACTCATCTTCCCACTAGACAAGCTGAAGAAGCTTGAGACAGAGCTTAACGACTCGAAGGTTCTGGAAGAGGCGATTCAGAACTACAATGAGGTGAAGGGACTGAGAGCTGAATGGACCGACAAGGCCCAGAAGATGGACGACTGGCACAAGTCAATGAGGGTGTTTATGACTGGATTCAGTCCTGCCGCGAGTGCTGACCAGCGTGAGGCTTTCATTACTGACGCAATAAAGAAGGTAAAAGAAACCTACACTAGGGACGACATCAGTTCGTACCTCACGTGGGCAATCAGAGAGATTGCCGATCGAATGGTAGGAAAGAGAGGTTAAGAATAAGGAGAAGCAACCAATGTCAAGAGGTACACTTAGCGACGATGAACTCACCAAGGCCGCAGAGGTCTTTGCAGTTGGAATTGGAGAATGCGGCTCAAACATTGTGGGCTCTTATCTGAAGTCTTCAGTAGACAAGAAGTTGCCCTCAAGGGTCAGAGGATACCTTCTGATGAACACAGACAGGGCAGATCTGACCAAAGTCCGCCAGAAGTATGAGATTCCCAAGGAGCACACGATGCTATATGGGGCTTCGGAAATTGGTGTTGGTGGACGATTTATGGACGGGTACAACGCGGTGCACGAGTCCAAAGACATCATCTTCAATCAGCTTGCCGACCTGGGCTTTGAAGGCGTTTCAGGATTCTGCATCTTCACAAGTCTTGGAGGTGGTACTGGTTGTGGTGGCACACCGGCAATCATTGAGCTCTTGAAACAACGCTTCCAGGAAGAAGAAGGACGCCGCATATTCGTATACGTCATAGGCATCCTTCCGTTTGAGGGCCAGTCCAGCGAAGCTCTGAACTCTATCTGGGCAGTTTCTAAGCTCCTGAGAGCACAACTCCAAGAACGTGGTGCAGACCTCACGATACTCCTCAGTAACAGAACTATGCTGAAGAGGATTCTCCAGTCCAGAAGGTCAGACAGCGTTGAGTACCTTCAGCGTGAGCTCGAGATAGACATAGCCAATGTTGAGCAAATCGAACATATGGTTCCATCAACTCTTGACGAGGGTGGCGAACTCGAAGCACGAACCGAACAAGCCTTCGTTGAGCTTGTGAACCCACTGGCCCTAGACGTTGTGGAGGCTATGCTGTCGCCAGGAGTCTACGAGCCCAACAAGGATGTTTTCCCGACAACGGACCTTGCCGACTACGCTAGGAAACTTGATCCGGTCGTAGTTCCGGCCTTGTACACGGATGTTGGTCTGATCCCGGACGCAGGAAGCATGCCAAAGCAGCTTCGTACAATGATGGACTATGCGGTCAAGGAGTGCTCCTACGCAGACGTTGGAGAGCAACCAAATGCGGAAAGCGTGTACTATGTCTTCTCCGGGCCGAGGCACATCTCTAAGGCCGAGTACGGTATGCATCTGAAGGAAGCTCTCGACGGTTTCATTGCCCCCGGGGCTGCGATTACACCATGCTATGTCCAGTACTTCTACCCGGATCCAAAAACCGACCTTCTTGTGTTGCTTGGTCTTCCCAAGATCCCTGAATTGGTGCAAATCATAAATGAGGCAACTCAGCTGGTCAATCTGCACAGTGGGTCCTCGCCTTTGAAGCAAGGCTGGTTCATGCGTGCAAAGGGAACCACTCGGAAGGAGCTTGTTGACGCAATAGCCGACTTCAGAGAACTCTTCTCCTACTATATGGCTCCGGGTGATACAGCAGAACCGATGTAGTGCTAGGAGGGTGTCGACTTGACGGAGGAAGCAAGAATCAGCGACGACCTAATCGATAGAATCCTGCTGATGCAAACATTGAACTCAACCCTCGTTCATTTCCTCTTAAGCACTCAAGTAGATGGAACCGTAGACCCTGACAGAGTGGACTCGCTCACCCAGGGTCTGCTTAGAACGCGCCGTTGGATGGAAGAAGCGACAACCATGAAAGGAGTGAATCCATCGACTCAGAACATCATCAGTCTCATCGTCAAGAGACTCTCACAGATCGAGAGCCTTCTTCCAAAACTGTCTGCGAAGGCGAAGGAAGCAGAGGCAAGAGGCACTCCCGCTCAAGAGATATTAACACTGCTTGATGGCGATTCCAAGGTTTCTACTTCAAAGCCACCGTCCATGAGAACGGCTCCGGAGAACGCCGCTGCTGACAGTAAGGTAATACCCCTTGTGGGAGAAGAAGCAGAAGTTGTCGTTGAGCCATATAGGAAGGTGGAAGTCGAGAACGACGAGTGGGGCCTCATAGGCCAGATGCAGCGAATGATAACTCAATATTCAAAGCGTTGCCACGTACTACTCCCCACATTCTGGGTTGACGCACTCAGAGAACTCCACAGGTATCGTTCAGACTCCGCCTACTATGGCGACGTCGTAGAGATACCGGGCAGAGTACTAGCTACGATAGTAAAGGGTCTCCTGACAGAGGCTCCGGGAGCTAGACTCCTACAGGATCTATCAAAGAAGCGGCCTCAGGAGAACCACCTGAACTCGTCTGAAATGGAAAGAGTCGAGCGAGCAGTCTCAGTGTACTTTTCCGGGGTCTCTAATGTCCTCACCGGCAAGGAACTCAAGGTTGAAGACAAGTTGAACGAGGCTCGAAACAGCTTCGATGCCTTTGGCTGGGGAGGACCTGAGCTCGAAAAGCGGATAATCAAGAGGATAAATCAGCAGTGTGAAGAGGCACTACAGAATGCCGAATCTGCAAGTGATCCTCAGAGACAAGTAATCTACTCCGAGATCACTAAGCTCCTCACTAAACTCCAACATGCTATTCTGGCTGAACCTAGGCTCAGGGAAATACTAGCACAGATGAAGCCATAGAGTTGAATGCCAGGAGTTGGCTCTCCTCCGGGTGCCTCAATACAGACATACATCATATAAGGGACCAGTCGGTTTCGTGTCAAATTGGACGTGAATTCGACATGTCTGGTCTTGCCACAATGCTGAATCCAAAGTCAACTGCCGTCGTTGGAGTCTCAACGACCAATCCTTTCTCGCCCGGAAATGTCATCTTCCGAAAGCTGTGTTTTGAGAATGGGCTTCCGACCTATCCTATCAACCCAAAAGGGGGGAAAGTTGAGGGGCAGAAGGTCTTCAAGTCAGTAACTGAGACTCCGGACGGGATTGAGCTCGCTGTTATATCTGTGCCCGCAAGGTTTGTGCCTAGCGTTCTAAGGGAATGCGGCGACAAGGGCATCAAGTCAATCATCGTGGTCTCTGGGGGTTTTGGTGAAACAGGCGAATCAGGTGCAACACTACAGTCAGAAATCGTACGAATTGCATACGATTATGGGATTACTATGGTGGGACCTAATTGCATCGGGGTCTTTGTGCCAGACCGTGTTGATACTTTTTTCCTTCCTAGCGAGAGGGTGGCCCGACCTAGAAGAGGAAGAGTGGCTATCATATCCCAGAGTGGAGGCTGGCTGGTTGAGAGACTTGAGGAGTTCGCGGCTAGAAATGTTGGAATCGCGGCGGCAATTTCGATTGGGAACCAAGCCCAGACCAATGTTACTGACTTCATAAAGTATTTCGGCGATGACGATGATGTGCATGTAATCCTGGCATACATAGAGGGTTTTGATGAAGGAGGAGGGAGGAAGTTTGTGGAAACCTGTGCCAAGGTCGCACCTAAGAAACCAGTCGTCGTGCTGAAAGGAGGTGAGTCCGAGGCCGGCCATCGCGCTACGCAGAGTCACACATCCTCGCTGGCTGGCGACATGGCAGTGACTGCGGCGGCATTCGAGCAGTTCGGCGTGATCAGAGCAGTTGATGAGGATGAGGTCATGGCATATTCGAAAGTCTTCTCGTTCAAACCGAAGCCGATGAAAGCTCTGGGTGTAGGCGCGCTGACAGTCAGTGGAGGGCATGGAGTCATTTCAAGCGACGAAGCATCTCACTATGGCCTCCATTTCCCACAGTTTTCGAAGGAACAACAAGACGCGTTGAGGAGTGTTATGACTCCAGCGTACCAGGGCATCGCCTCATTCCGCAATCCGTGCGATCTGACAGGAAGCGCCTCGGACATAGATTTCGAGAGAGTGCTTGACAGGATGCTCACCTTCGACAGTATCGCGGCTGCGCTCCTTTTGCTACTACCATATGCCCCTGGAATCTCTCTCCAAGTAGGTACAAGACTTGCAAACGTGGCCAAAGACCACGACAAAACCGTTGTAGCCTACGTACCTAATCTGGACAAGTATGAAGTGATAATCAGGGGCTTTGAGCTAAACGGCATTCCGGTAGCCGACACGATAGAAGAAGGCGTCCAAATGCTGAACGGAATACGAAAACGATCCGCGTACCTGATGCGTATCGGTGCGATATGAGCAAAGGATGGCAAGGCCTGATATAGCAAGCCATCTCGTTTCTAGCCTGCGACCTTTCTGTAGTCTATGTCCAAGGACTTCAGTGCCTCAATAAGAGGACCTCCGAGGAGTAAGGGCTTTTCGCCTAGCTCACTTACCGCGCTACATCCAGTAAGATACATGGCAACCTTAAGACCCTCAACCATTCGCTCTACCTGTACAATGACGTCAAGTGGAGACCCGAGGACCGCGGGTCTGAGCAGGGGGTGCGCTACTCCCGCTGACATAGCCCCAAGAGCAATGGACTTTGCCACGTCGAGGCCCGTACGAATACCTCCGGTCGCGATCACCTCTAAGTCTGTAGAATCCCGAACCATGATGACGCTCAATGCAGTGGGTATGCCCCAAGACCAGAAATCCAACCCCAACTGTGCCTTCAAATCGTCATCTTCGCGCAAGGCCCTGTAGTATTCCACCGCAGACCAACTTGTCCCTCCTACTCCGCCGACGTCCACACCAGCGACTCCAATCCCCTCAAGGGACTCAGCAACTTCTCCAGACATGCCAGCACCTGTTTCTTTCACGATGACAGGGACGTCAACAGAGTCTACAATTGCAGCTATGTTGTCCAGAACACCTTCTGAGTTGCAGTCACCTTCTGGTTGGACTGCCTCCTGCAAGGGATTGAGATGGATAGCGAGTATATCTGCGTCAATCATCTCAATAGCAGAGGGTGCGGCTTCTACGTGAGTGGCCCCAATATTCGCGATAACTGGTACCGAGGGTGCTTTCTCTCTCACCACGCGGAATGTATCGGCGAGAGATGGGTCTTCGATGGCCGCTCTCTGACTACCGACTCCAATCGGAATCCTGAGCATCTCAGCGGCCTCAGCAAGCTTCCGGTTGATCTCGTACGTACGGGGATGGCCGCCCGTAATCGCCGCAATCACTATGGGAGCATTTGCTCTCAGGCCAAGGAAGTTGGTTGTCAGGTCTATCTTGTCCTTGTCGATCTCAGGAAGAGCATTGTGAACGAAGTTCACGTGCTCAAACATCGTCGAAACGCGTGTCTGGACATCTTCATCCAGACAAATCTCGATATGTTCTATCTTCCTTCTGCGAGTAAGGGCAGCTTCAGAATCATCGTCTTCGGATGTATCGTTCGTACTGAGCTCTTCCCTGGCCATTTGAGTGCCTCCAAGTAGAACAGAGAGTGTGTCTTTTGCTTGATAGCAGTTGTGGTTCCTCTTCGGGAATGACGGGCCTAGTCCAAGTCCATATCAAAGAACCTTCCGGACTTGGCCATTTCCTCCTTGGTCTTGAGCCAGTTGTCGTAGCCTTTGTCCCTGATCTCTCGCAGACCTGGAAGTGCTCTTGGATTGCCACTCAAGATCTCACAATTTTCCATTCTGATGCATTCGACGCATGTGGAGTATCCTCTATCCGAAGCACATGAACGAACGTGGCAGTCCTTCTTTCCTCCACCTTCTTTGCAGCCTTTGCAGCTTTGGTAAAATCCAGTAGCGCCGAATGGGAACATATCCATTGAATCGCCAGTACTATCAATCTGAGTCTCCACTGGACTCTCGCCGATTCCGATGACACTGTACTGGTCGGAGATAATCTGGGGAACCCTAATCCGCTCTGCGGTTCGGTCTTCGAACCGTGCACACCCCGGACAGTAGAGTCCACAGTAGGATGTCAGGTCTCTTGGGTCGTGCAAAGCGGTTACCTCCAAGAAACATACGTACAACTGTGAGATAAGTATTACACGAAGCGATAGAAGACGTTTGAAACAGCTATTCCACACGGTTAAAAGTGCGTTCCACCAGATTCTAGAGAGATTGGTTAGGCAGTATACTGAGTGGAGGATGCACTCTGTGACGATTGCAGTCGTCAAGTTCCCGGGCACGAACAGTGAGAAGGACGTTATCCGAGCATTGCAGGCGATTCCCGACGCTGAGCCGCAAATCGTATTGAGCCGTGAAGATCCTGCTCTTCTACTAGACGCTGACGGGGTGATCATACCTGGAGGACTATCCTATGGGGACTACGTCCGTGCAAATGCAGTTGCCATGATAGATGACATGAGAGATGTCATCAGGGAAATCGCAGACTCAGGAAAACCCATGATGGGAATAGGAAATGGATTCCAGATACTCTCAGAGTTCAAGATTCTACCAGGCAGTCTGAAGCCGAACAAGACGGGCAGGTTTGTCTCCAAGTGGGTCTATCTTCGTGTGTGTGAGAATCCCACAATGTTCACTGAGGGTCTTGAGGGGAAGATTGTTCGCATCCCGGTTGCTCACCTAGAGGGGAGGTACCAGATTGGGAAGAAGGGGCTAGAGAAGCTGAACAGCTCGCATGAAGTCGTAATGAAGTACTGTGATGTAGATGGCGAGATGACCTCAGATGCAAACCCTAACGGTTCCATTGAGAATATTGCGGCTGTGGTCAACGAGAAGGAGAATGTGCTGGGACTCATGCCGCATCCCGAGCGGGCTGTGCGAGGGGAAGTAGGGTCCAACGATGGCCTACTAATCTTGGAGAACTTCGTGAGGGCCGCCGAAGAACGCTAGGGTGTTTACGATGCTAGATGACCGCGAACGTGACCAACTGACCATTGCACTCGGGAGAGAACCCACGGAGACTGAGTTGCACATTGTTAGTGTCATGTGGTCGGAGCGGCGCAGCTACAAGAGCAGTAAGCGATGGTTCCAGCTCTTCAAGACAGATGGAGAGAGAGTCGTTCTGGGCCTGGGTGGGGGAGCTGGCCTAGTGGACCTTGGTGATGATGTGATTCTTGGCATCGCCCTCGAGTCCAACAATCACCCTTTTCAGGTCAATTCGTACGGAGGCGCAACTAGTGGTGTCGCCGGTGTAATCAGCGATGTAATCTCGCACGGATGCAGGCCAATCGGCCTTATGAACTGTCTTCGTTTTGGAGACCCACGGAAACCCAAGAACGCAGAGAACCTTGGCGATGCAGCAAGAGGAATCTCGGAATTCGCCAATAGTGTGGGGATTCCGATGGTGGGAGGAGATTTAGAGTTCGACGAATCCTTCGAACGGAACAATCTCTTCAACGTAGCATGTATCGGTGTCACCGAGTCTGACAGGATAGTCAGGGGGGTCGTTTCTCAACCGGGGGATTCGTTGATTCTGTTCGGAGCCAAAACGGCAAATGAGAGACTCTCCGGACCTTCGAAGTACACAACTCCCATGGGAAGTCCTCTGACAAAGAGAATCCTCATTGACACCCTAGAGCAGCTACTTGAAGAGGGGTTTCTCGCCGGCCTGGAAGACCTCGGTGGAGGCGGCTTAGCTTCCGCTGGTGCCAAGTTGGCGGCAAAGGGTAACATTGGACTAAACATCCTTCTTGAAAGAGTGCCCTTGAAAGAAGAAGACATAGAGCCTGTCGACATATTGCTCTCGGAATCGCAAGATCGTATGTTGGCTGTCGTTGCGCCGCAGAATCTTGAAAGTGTGCTGAGAATCCTGGATGAAAACGAAGTGCCAAACGCCGTCATTGGTTGGGTCACGGATGATGACATGCTAACCATACGCTACTACGTTGACGAAATCGCGAAGGTACCCGTTATTCTGCTCCTCAGTGGCTTCCCAGAACCCAAACGATATGAAGAGTACCTGGAGGAAAGGACTACTTCCACTGCATGGGTGAAAGAGCCCGACGACCATGCAGAGGTGCTACTTAGACTCCTCGAATCTGCCAACATCACTAGCCGAGAATGGCTCTACAGTCAGTTTGACCAGCATATTCAGGGAAACACACTTGTCGATATTGGAGAGAACTCGGGCGTTCTGGAGCTACCCAAAGGCAAGAGAGTTGCATTTACAGCCGCCTGCAACTCAACGTGGTGCTCTCTAGACCCGTTCACTGGTGCAGCCAACTCAGCCGCCCTGGCTCTGAGAAACCTGGTTTCCATGGGCGCGAAACCAATACTAATCGCGGACTGCCTCAACCTAGGGAATCCAGAACGTCCTGAGCCTTACTCACAGTTCGTAGAAACTGCGAGAGGAGTCGGTGAGTTCTCACGCCACTTTGACATCCCTGTGGTCACAGGGAATGTATCACCCTACAATGAGGCAGATGTAGACGGTGTTTGTTTGAGAATCAAGCCAACGCCTCAGATAATCATGGCCGGGCTGCTACCTGAAGGTCGTCTGCCGCTTAGAAGGAGCCTATGTACACCTTGGGCCAACGTATTTCTAGTCGGCGAAACTCACAGAGAGCTAAATGGAACCGAGTTCCAGCGATTTCAACTTGGGAGAACCGAAGGCATTCCACCAGGTTATCAACCAGAGGCTGAGAAGAGGACTATGAACGCAGTTCTCTCTGTGATTGAAAAAGGCTTGGCCAGATCCTGCAACAACGTCGGGCGAGGGGGCCTAGGCGTGGCCTTGCTAAAGATGGTGATTAGAGGAAACTACGGATTCAGACTCGATCTCTCAGACGTTCCAGGGACTGCCAAGAAACAATCGGCGATACTCTACTCCGAGAGTTCTGCAAGGTACATCGTAGAAGTGACAGAAACCAAGCAGCCTGAATTCCTCAAAGTCATGAATCAGCACCGTGCGGCTGTATGCGAGCTCGGACTAACGATGGCTGAACCGACAGCGAGTTTCGGGAGCTTTGTGATTCAAAGGGAGAAAGCCCGGAAGAGCTATGAGAACGGGCTCCGTCAGTATATGAAGAATCTGTGAGGTTGCTTCATTTTGCCTCACTCTTGGGTGGCAGTCGACGCGCATACTCAATCGATTTCGTCAGGAGTCCCCTAAAGCTGTTTCTGTTCTCAGCAAACTCAGGGGGAGTCTGCAAGTATTCTTTCATCACCATGCCTTCTCTCGGCTCGAACCTCTTCAGCTCAGGATGTAGCGACATTTCCTCAGCTACGTCCTCCTGAGCCAGCCTGAGAAAGAGATTCGACTGGTGGACACCGCAGAACATATTCCCATTCATGAAGAACGCGTATTGTCCAAACATCTTTCTCATTTCACACTCCACTCCTTCAAGGTTGTCTTTCAGGAGTTCTAGCAGCGCTTCCGAAGGTCGTTCCCAGCTCATACTATACACAGTTGCACCTCTCATCATACAATGAGTTATCGATTTCGGCCGAGGTGTGATTTGCGCCGTTGTCCTAAGAAAATCGCTGGGATAATAAGCCCGTTTCCAAGAGAAATCTTGAGTGCTCACAAAATGAGAGGGAAGCTGCAATACCCGTATTCCGAAGCCCTGATGAACTATGAGTTCAGGACTGATCATCCACTCAAACCCGATAGGCTTCGTCTTACCTATGAGCTATCAAAGGACTTGGGTCTCTTGGACTCTGTGGAACTCTTCGAACCTACAGTCCCGACAAGAGAGGAGATAGAGCTTTTCCACACACCAGATTACGTAGATGCAGTCATCGAAAGTGGAGAGTCCCTGACTTCAAAGCCTGAATATGGACTTGGCACTTCAGACAACCCTGTGTTTCCGAACTTGTATGACGCAGCGAGCAGATATGTCGGTGCCACGCTTGATGCAACGAAGGCAATCATTGGAGGTGCTTCGAACACGTTTGTCATCTCCGGTGGACTGCACCATGCGCACAGCAACATGGCCTCGGGTTTCTGCATCTTCAATGACGTCGTCATCTCTATCAAACATCTCCTTCAGAAGAAGAAGGCCAGAATCCTCTACTTTGATTTTGACGCACATCACGGTGACGGAGTTCAGAACGCATTCTATGATTCGAAGGATATCCTAACGATCTCAGTACACCAGACGGGTCGGACGCTCTTCCCAGGCACGGGTTTCATCCACGAGATGGGGAAAGGCGAGGGAACGGGATACGCTATCAACATTCCACTGTTGCCAGGAGCTGGAAGTGAGGAACTAATCAAAGTGGTAGACGAACTCGTGGTTCCGCTCTTCGAATCCTTCAAACCAAACCTTCTAGTGACTCAACTAGGAGTCGATGGCCACTTCATGGATCCGTTGGCCTACCTAGCCTATACTACCCACGGCTTTGAGGTCGCTCTTCAGAGGCTCAAGAAACTATCAGATGACATCTGTAACATTGGTTGGCTGGCAGTCGGAGGAGGAGGATACCATCCAGTGAATGTCGCCCGACTGTGGTCGCTGTTTCTTGCAACAATCCTTGGGAAGGATGTTCCTAGGGACATTCCCAAATCATTCCTCGAGAAGTGCCGAAATCTCGGCTACGCGAACCTTCCAGAAGGAATGAGAGACGAAGAACTGGTTGTACAAGCGTACCTTCCGCGCGAACAAGTAGCACTTGACTTGGACCGTGTTATACGTAGACTAAAGGAAATGGTGTTCCCCTACCACGGAATAGCCTAAGGCTCTAGATTACTCACCCATGGCCTCGGCAACTGTGTCTATCCATTTCTTGACAATCTTGGTGACCATGTCTGAAGCAGCGGCGAGTATTATTGAGTCTGCGTCGTCCGACATAAGCGAAGAAGGGTCGACTCCGGAGCGTGCCATTCGAAGTAGAGTTGGATAACACAGGAAACCAAGCGCTTGAACAATGTCAGTAGAATCAAGCCCGGATACTGACACGGTTGAACCCAGGGATTCGATCACAGAAACGTTAGGGTCTGCATCAAGAATCTTTGCGAGATGCTCAAATGTCGACGTGATTACAGCGTCTGGCTCTATGCACTCATCGAACACTTTCACCCTGCCCCTATCGAAGGCTAGTGAATAAGCCTCTTTGGTATCAGTAGTTCTGAAGCAGAAGGAGATGTCTTTGAATGAGCCAGCTGACATGCTCATGTGTTCCTCGAATTCAGAGTCGGACATCTTGTGGAGATCTCGGGCCCTTTGCAGACTCACGTTGAGGGCCGCGCAGCATCCATCCACAATTGGACCGAGGTATTCCATTAGCATGAACCTGTCAATGTTGATGTCGTGAGCAAGCTGTGAGAGACTCCTCTCAAGACTATGGATACGTTCCTCTTCATTCAACTGAATCCAGTCCAGTAAGAAATCCTACGCCTTTTAGAGATGCTGCTAGAGCCCGAGTATCAGTGAACGCAGAAGACTTCCTAGCCCGAGTTGGAGTGGGAAACCGGATTCCTGGACAACACACACTTTTCTTTTATTAACCTAGGAACAGTCTAAGAACCGGCAGAATCGCTACAAGCTATAGATGATACTATAGAAACCACAGTGTGTTCGAAATGACGACTGACATCCACACGCATTTGGGAGCAGATCGTAACTCGCTAGATCTGGTCAATTTTGACAACTATGTCATGCACACGGAAGCGCTAGTCAGTCGTATGGATGCCTTCGGGATTGAGAAGGCTGTGCTTAGCCCAATTGAGCCCTCAAAGGGAAATGAACTCTATCGAGAGGCCAGCGCAATCTACCCAGACCGCCTTTTCACCGCTTGCATAATCATGCCTAGACCAATTGATACAGCGCGTCAGAGACTCAGAGAATATATTGACAAGGGCTGCGTTGCGCTAATGCTGGATGATAGCCTATATCATCCTCAGGACCCAGCACCTCTGATCTTGGCCGGCGAAGCGGTTGAGAAGAACATCCCTGTCTATATTCACACTGACGTAATGACTACTGATGTGATGTCGTTTATCGATAAAGCATCCACTATGTTCCCGAGCGGCAAGTTCGTCATCATGCATATGGGAGGCATCTTCGGTTTCCCGCAGCTGATTCCCCTTATGAAGCGCCAGAATATCTGGCTCGAAACCTCCGTCACTCTAGCAAGGATTGTCGAGTCGCCCTTGAGAGTTTTCCTTGATGCACTTCTTCAGGACATTGGAGTTCCGAAGCTAGTCTTTGGGTCGGAGCATCATAGCGAATATCTGTATCTAACCGGGGCGATGCACGACATAAGCCTCAATGTGGAAACAAGCCGCATAATAACCAAGGAGAATCCTTGGTTGCTACTTGGACTGAGTTTTTCCTAGAGAAGTATTGAGAATGAGGAGCCACTGCCTATTTCAGCTTAGAGTGGAACATCTCCTGGTGTATCAATTGCTCCAACTCATCTGCGTGTGGCAAGCCAACGATTCTGGAATCTGAAACGACGATTGTGGGAACTGCCAGTATCTGGAGTCGCTCAGTTAGACGCGGTCTTTTATCAACGGGAGTCTCTACCACTTCGAGGAAGGGATGGTAGTAGTCTAGTCGGCCGACAGCTTCTTCGACTATCTGGAGTGCGATGTTGCAGAACGCGCATTGCTTGGAAGTGAAGACTTTGATCTTGATCGGTTCGGGGTTATAGGTAGTATCACTAGCTTCGACTAGCGACTTGTGATGCCGGATGGAGCTTCTTTGCATCCTATCTCAACTCCGAGCTTCTCTACTCAGCAAATGCAGGAGGCTTCAGCCTGACGTAATCTTCCACTCTATCAACCGCTCTGAGCGGGACTGCCTCCCAGGTTAACGGACGATTTTCCGTTGCGCCTCGTTCTATCACCACGAAAGGACCGTTATCCTTGTCGTACCATACTTGCTTGATTCGGCCAAGGGGGAAGCCTCTGAAATCACGAACGAGCTTCCCCTTCAGCAGCCATTTGAAATCCTTGCCTTCCATTGTCCTCATCGGAAAGACTGTGCCAAATCATTCAAGAGCGTGTGTACAACGTACGTATTGTACGGTCAATACTCAGGATCAGAATCTCAATCTTAAAAGCGAATAAGCCCACACTGGACTCCGAGAACATATGACCGATTTTGCCGAATTGGCGCGTACTCTAGACGAGATTTCAAGCGTGAGTGGAAGGAACGCGAAGACAGACCTAGTTGCGTCCTTCCTAAAGAAAGTACAGCAAGATGAATTGACTGCTGCAGCCCTGTTCTTAGGAGGTAGAGTCTTCTCAGAGAGAGACCCACGTGTCCTGAATGTTTCTTGGAGGGGCGTGAAACAGGCCCTCAGGCAGGTCATCGATTTCACTGAGAAGGAGTTTCGAGAACTCTACGATGGAGATGCCGGAGAGGCAATAGCCGCTCTTCTGAGTACTGACGGTGTGATTCGACAGTCGGGGTTGTTCTCCTCTAGTCTTACCATCCTCTCTGTGCAGCAAGGGTTCCATGAGATTGCTGAGGCGGAGGGCAGCGGTTCGAAAAAGAGGAAGGAGGCCATTCTCTCACAGATGCTGCGAGAAGCATCTCCAAGAGAAGCTAGGTACATTGTTGCCCTAGTACTTAGCGACATGAGAGTTGGCTTGTCAGAAGGGCTACTGGCTGATGGAATAGCAAGAGCATTCGGGATTGACACAGACTTGGTGCGCAGGGCCTGGAGTCTATCTGGAGATCTCGGTAAGGTGGCCCATATTGCAGCCGCTGAGGGTGAGGCGGCGCTCGTCGGGATGAAACCGACTGTCTTCAAGCCTGTCAGACCAATGCTGGCGACACCAGTTGACAGCCTCGCTGAGATACTAGAGAACAAGGAGTCTGACTTCTCGTTTGAACTGAAGTTCGACGGTGCCCGTGCCCAGATTCACAAGGATGGCGATCAGGTAAGAGTCTACTCTCGAAGGATGCAAGATGTTACCGAAGGACTTCCGGATATTGTCGCTATTGCCAGAAAGGAGATTAGTGTTGACAAGGCCATTCTTGATGGGGAAGTTGTCGCAGTAGACAGTAAGGATCGACCCTATCCATTTCAGACAGTCATGAGAAGATTTGGAAGGACTCGCGATGTAGAGCAAGTCAAGGAAGAAGTGAGTCTGAAACTCTTGGTCTTCGACGTCATTCTTGTCGATGAAGAGTCCATGTTAGATGTGCCCTACCTTCATAGAAGAAAGAGATTGGAGGAAGTCGTTTCCTCTGATGTCCTCGCTGAAACCCTTATGACATCAGAACCCTCTGTGGCCGAGGAATTCTTCCGTAGGAGCAAAGAACTTGGACATGAGGGGGTGATGGCCAAGAGGACAGACTCACTCTATGTCCCTGGCGTGAGAGGAAAGAACTGGTTCAAAGTGAAGCACACTCTAGATACGCTAGACCTTGTCATAATTGGAGCAGAGTGGGGACACGGCAGGAGAAGCAAGTGGCTCTCCGACTATCATCTTGCTGTTAGGAATGCTGAAACTGGTGGCTTCGCCATGATTGGAAAGACCTTCAAGGGTCTGACGGATGAAGAGTTCAAGGATATGACCTCAAGACTTCAGGCAATTAGCATGGGCAAGAAGGGTCACGTAGAAGTCGTGAAGCCTGAAATCGTTGTTGAAGTCCTAGCATCCGAGATCCAGAAGAGCCCCACCTATGAATCAGGAATGGCACTGAGATTTGCCAGGATAGTGAACATTCGTCTTGATAAGGGTCCTGAGGATGCCATGACACTTCACGAGCTAGAGCGAATTTACGAGGAGCAATTCAGGTACAAGGCAAGATAGAAGCGCTGTGCAGAGCCTGTATTACTACTCACCCTGCGATTCTTCGACGTCCTGTTCTTGTTCATCCTGGGAATCAGTCTGCTAGGTTATTCCTCTTCTGATTCTCCCAATCACCTGTAGGACCTTCTCATCGCGAGGTCTGCAGAAGATGACGATGCTTACTCCCCCTTTGACACACGTTTGCCTAGGATCAATGCAGCCAGCAATGTGATTACTACAAACCCAGTGTAACCTACGAACCCGAGAAGCAAAAGAACTCCAGAACCAGACGCCTCGGTTCCGGACTCGTCGAATACAGTCTCCTCGGATACATACTCTTCTAGTATATCATGTTCAGTGTTGCCCAAGCAGGTGTTGCTATCAATGGTGTTGTAGTCTGACCAACCTAGCCGGATGCCAACGGTATTGTAATTGCAGGTGTTGTTCGCCACGAAGTTGGAATCTGAGTCATAGAGGTAGATACCAATCCTATTGTTGTTGCAGATGTTGCTGGCTACGGTGTTCGAACTCGAAGATTCGATGTAGATGCCAATCTTGTTATTGCTGCAGGTGTTGCTATCAATGGTGTTGGAT
>SMTZ1_10012035_pt1 | contig 27824 bp, 24 predicted proteins | sample DeeMarSWOR136_30_FD_25667 | JGI IMG/M metagenome (IMG submission 25667)
TTGTCAGCAGCTACGCCACCCAGGTGGGTGGGCGGGAGCAGCTCGCGATCGAGGCCTTCGGGGCCGCCCTGGAGGTCGTGCCCAGGACCCTAGCGATCAACGCCGGCCTGGACGTCCTCGACACGATGGTGGCGATAAAGGCCGCCCACGACAAGGAGGGCGGGTGGTCGGTGGGCGTCAACGTCTTCGATGAGGGCGTCGTCGACATGCTGGAGCAGGGGGTCGTGGAGCCCATGGCCGTGAAGCTCCAGGCGATAAAGTCGGCGGTCGAGGTCTCCTCGATGATCCTCAGGATCGACGACGTCGTCGCGGCGACGGCTCCAGAGATGGGCCCTGGAGGCGGCCCCGGCGGTCCGGGCGGCATGCCCGACATGGACGAGGAAGTCTGAGACCCATCTTCTGACTGGGGCCGAGGCCCCTGACCCTTTTTATGGCAATCCTTAACCGCTCCAGTGGCTACTAGGGGTGATTTGGTATGTTGAGGACCAACGTGGATCGGCTGGTCAAGATGTCGGTCATAGGGGAGGTCGTGAGCCCGACTCTCGGCTCCTCCATCTACAGGGTCTCCGCCGAGGGGGAGCCCATTATCCTGCCGGGCGTGGGGGGGATCACCTACAACGTCCGGGTGGGGGACCTGGCGACGGGCTGGATGGCGGATCACGTGGAGCCGGGGGTGAGCCTGGAGAACAGGGTCTCCGACTCCCGGAACCCCCAGGGGCAGAGCAGGGCGCTGAACGTGCTCAGCTGCGTGGGGAACGAGGCCGTCGTGGTGAAGGGCGACGCGAAGGGGGAGAAGGGCGTCGTCGTGGGGAAGCACGGCGGGATAGAGCACGTGATGGTGGACTTCCAACCCGAGGTGATGGAGAGGCTGGTCATCGAGGACAGGGTGATGGTGAAGGCCTTCGGGGTCGGCCTCAAGCTGCTGGACATACCGGAGGTGGCTGTCTACAACCTGGACCCGGGCTTCCTGGAGGCGATAGGCCCTGAGATCGTGGGGGGCAAACTGAGGGTGCCTGTGACCCATTTGGTGCCGGCTGCGGTGATGGGCTCGGGGCTGGGGAGGAACCACGTGAGCTCGGGGGACTACGACATCAACCTCCACTGCCCTGTGACGGTGGGGGAGTGCGGCCTGGAGGACCTGAGGATGGGGGACCTGGTGGCGATCACGGACGCGGATCAGACCTACGGCAGGATCTACAGGAGGGGGGCGGTCTCCGTGGGGATCGTGACCCACAGCGACTGCGTGACGGCGGGCCACGGGCCGGGGGTGACGACGCTGTTCACTTCTAGGACGGGGATGATCGAGCCGGTGGTGGACGCCGGGGCGAACGTGGCGCGGATCCTGGGTCTAAGTGACGATCTCTAGTCCCTGGGCCCTATGTGGAATCTTTTTATTTTGCTTGTTGGGTAGTGTGTATAGCATCCTGTGCTCCTGTCGTCTAGTCCGGCCAAGGATGCGGGCCTCTCGAGCCCGAGATCCCGGGTTCAAATCCCGGCGGGAGCACCATTCTCCCCGGGTATATTGTAGGTTGAATGGGCTCCAGGGCGGTGCTTACTGTGGTTGTTATGTTTGGTTTCCCCTGAGTGGAACCCTTTTTACCAATAATAACAAGCTACCTGTTATCAGAAAAGCCCCCAATAGAGAACTATTAGATAATTAATTATTGACATTATGCACATGAAAGCCCTGAGAATAGAGGCATTTTAAATAAATGGTTTAAAAAGTCCTTTTACTGAATTATTTTAAAATACGAGTTTTGTACAATTATTGCAGGTCTTTGTGACATTGTTCCACACATTGTAGATATGAATAACAAAGCGTTGAAATATATTGAGGCTCGCGCGCGAAGCTCATTTTTTCTCCTGATCACGGCGTTTTCTTTCTTCATAGCTTGAGAAGCTTAGCGGCATTGTCTCCGCATATCTTGGAAAGCCAATCATCGGGATACCCAAAACCGCGGATGTCCTCGAGGGAGTTCTTCTGGCTGTTACCAGGATAATCGCTGCCAAACAACAAGCGATCTTGGCCTAGCAGCTTTGTGATCCAGAGGAACTGATCTTGGAACGGAGAACCCTTGAATAGGGAGCAGGTGCTGGTGAGGTCGAAGTAGACATCCATCTTGAAGAGGGGGATGCCCTTCAAGTAGCCGAAGATGAAGTAATCCATGAAGCGATGTAGGCCTACATGGGCGAAGCAGATCTTGGTGTCGGGGCAGGCCAGGGCGAGGTTGAGGAGCTTGGTGTTTTGGGTGGCATCTCGGGCGTCGCAGGAGTCTATGAGGACCGGAACGTCCAGTTCAGCCGCTTTTCTGCAGATTTCCATCATAATGGGCTCTCCTATGTCGAAGTCTTGGGCGAACGGGTGAAATTTGAACCCGTTGAGACGCAGGTCTCTTACGCAGCGGTCCATCTCCTCCAGCACGATCTCTCCGTTTAGAGGGTAAACCGAACCGAAGCCGACGAACCGATCCTCTCCCTGACAGATCTCTGAGAGCTGATCATTCATTCTCCTGGTTTCATCCAGATCCCCTCTCTTTGCCATGACTATAAGGACTGAACGGTCGATCCCGGCATCATCCATCGACTTCAGTATGACTTTCTCGTCGACGAACTCTGATTTTCCCATTAGATATGAATCGATTCTCTGTGCATGAACGTGGAAGTCCATCACTACCATAAGCCCACCTCGATACAATACGCATAAGGTAATTGTATAAGTTTTATCTCAATATTTCACTATGTGATCCTTATTTCGTGGGGATTAATTGCAGTTGTAGACGCGCGCTCGAAGGAGATTAGAGGAACGATGAATGAAAACGTCAAAACAAAAAGGCGTTGATTCTTCATTTGCCAATTCGATTTGAGAAGCCCGTCCGATACTCGAGGAAATAATGTAATTCGAAGGCCAAATCTAGACCCTTAGCGAGCCGCGGAACCCCCTGGCGCCGTAGAAAGAGGGCGCACTATTGTGATACAGGAAGACATGGTCATAGCGGCGATCCATGAAGATGGCGCCGCCGAGCTTCCTAATATCAGAAGGCGTCTTCACCCAGCTAGAGGTCTTCGTGTCGAACTCTCCAAGTCTCTGCAGCTCTCGATACTGTTCCTCCGTCAAGAGCTCGATGCCCATGGCAGCCGCCATATCGACGACATTGCCTTCGGGATAGACGCCCTTCTTCTCCCTCTCCTCCTGCGCCTCACGGTCGTAAACGACATTTCTTCGACCTCCCGGGCTCTCCGCTGAGCAATCAACGAAAATGTACTCGCACGTCCTTTTATCAAGACCAACGACATCAGGTTCGCCGCCGGTCATCTCCATACCATTGAGTGACCACAGTCTTCCCGGGAGGACTTCCAGCTTTGTCTGTACTTCAGCCCATTCGAGGCCTTCATGTCGGCCCATGTTCTCCTCGAAACGGGCCTTCAACGCTCTGAGCAGCTCCGCACGTTGTTCTTGTGACAGCCCTTTATTGAGTGCAGCAGTCGATGGCTTGCTCATAATCACTCACGCGCGCGAAGCAGACGATCGTTCTTAAGGGTTGAGATTTAGCTCCTCCTCATCGAAATGGAAGACCTCCTCAACCCTTACCCCGAAGACGCGCGCGATCTACATGCTGTACCAGACTATCAAGCGCGCTCGCGCGGATCTAAAATATTTAAAACTATAAGATATTGTAGAGAATAAATGGTAGATTTTAACATTCTTATAGAGAACGCGACAATTGTCGACGGAACGGGAAAGAAGGCCTATGAGGGCTCCATCGGCATCAAGGATGATAAGGTGGTTTCAATCGGTGCCATTAGTGGTGATGCCGATAAGAGAATAAATGCGGAAGGATTAACGGCTGTACCCGGCTTCATAGACTCCCACAGCCACGCTGACTGGAGTATACAGTTCTTCCCCCGATGCGAGAGCTTCCTCCTCCAGGGAGTCACCACATTCATCGGAGGGGAGTGCGGAGGCTCCCCCGCCCCCATCGGTGAAATGATAGCGCTACCCGGCATGGCAAGGCAGTACGTACACGAGCTCATCCCATACAAATACTACCCGGAGAGGAACTTCTTCCCCCGAGAGCAGGTGAACCAGTTCATGGAGAAAAAATTTGGCTGGACAGTGGACTGGCACACAATGGGCGACTTCTTCAAGGTTATTGAGAAGCAGGGCTTCTCGGTGAACTACGCTCCTCTAGTCGGGCACAGGACAGTGCGCTCCCATGTCATGGGAGAGGACTTCCAGCGCCACTCTACAAAGAAGGAGATGGCTGAGATGGAGGAGCTCATCAGGCAGGCAATGGAGGACGGCTGCATAGGGATGTCCGTGGGTCTGGACTACGATCCTGACAACTTTGCCAGCAGAGAGGAGATCGTCGAACATGTGAAGATAATGAACGACTATGGCGGTGTTTTTTGCCCCCACTCTAGGCGGACTGGCCGCAGGAGAGATATAGCAGCCGGCCACCGCCAGCACGACAAGATCGATGGGATCTTGGAGGTTCTAGACATAATCAGGGCCTCTGGAGCCAGGTCGAACATAGCTCACCTCTTCACCGGGTGGTACATTAGACCTCAGGGAGCCCCCGATATGCTGGAAGAGACCAACCGTAGGGCGACCCTGACATACATTGATGCAGCCCTAGAGGAGGGCTTGGACATCAGCTTCGACGTCATCCCCTCGGTAATTCCCTCCAAATTCGAAGGCTGGCAGTACCTCTCCGCTCTTTTCCTCCCCTGGCTCAGAGAGAAGGGCTCCAGGGAGGGTCTAGCAGAGTGGTTCAAGGTGAAGGACTACAGGGAGGAAGTGAAGGACGCCCTACGCAGGGGAAAGTGGTTCATACGGGTGGCCTACAACCCAAACACAAACCCCCGGTGGGCGGAGAACATCACAGTCCTCGAACACAAGGAAAAGGAGACAGAGGGCAAGAGCATAGCCGACATTGCTGAGGAGAGGGGAGTGGATCCCCTAGATACCTGGTTCGACCTAATAACTGAGGACCCAGATTCTAAGGCGGGGATAAGCAGAGGGGACGACCCCGATGCAGCCTACCATTCCATCTTCTACCAGCACCCCGCAAGCTGTGTTGGTCTAGACACAGCGGTTGTGGACTACAGTTATCAGTCGGACGTGCCTCCATGGTCTGTTCCTGGCATGAACACATACTCGGCGTTCGTCGGCTTTTTCGAGAAGTTCGTCGTGAAGCAGAAGGTCTTCACCCTGGAGGAGGCCGTTCACAAGACCTCAACTCAGGCGGCTGAGCGGCACAACCTTGAGGGTCGTGGCGTCATAAGAAAAGGAGGCTTTGCGGATATCACCCTCATCGATCTTCATAAAATGAAGGTAACAGCCACCCCTCTCGAGCCAAGGAAGCAGCCCGGAGGCGTCGAACACGTCATCGTTAACGGCGTCATTGCGGTGGAGAATGCAGTGCACACGGGAGTAAAATCTGGGAGAGTGCTGAGAAGAAAATAGAAAACGCGCACATGCGCCAATTTACATATGAACAGGCTAAGAGAATACAAACGATACGCGCGAGTAGTGCCTAGAAGCCTTCCCGTTAAACGGTAGACATCGGACCAAGGTCGGAATCTACCGCTAGGCGGAAGGCGCGCGTACAAGCGACGCATGATACTTAGTAATCAGTTGTTTTATCTCCAATCTTCTTTTTCAACCTCGCATTATGTCCTTAAATAACGAATTTAATACTACGCAAGACGAGAAAAAGGGGACTTGGTTATCCGTATAGGGCGGTTATTCCTGCTATGTCGCCTTTGTACAGGCTTCGTTTGTTCATTTCTTCGTAGTCTGCGTAGCCGTACATTGTCTCTTCTGCGGCGTCTGTGTCGTAGAGGTCTGCGAGTCCGAGTCCGTGCCCAATTTCATGGGTTGCGATGTTCTGGAGGTCCATGACGTTTTCTTCGGTCTCAGCATCTCCCCAAGCATAGTACGTGTTGAAGAGTATGTCGAACTCGATGATCTCTCTAGTCTTGGGGGGTCCTCCGAAGTACCCCCAGATTATGGTGACTGCAATGGTCCCCGGCTCCTCCCATCCGAAGAGTATCTCGTTCTTACCGTCAGGACTGTCCTCATCGAAAGTTGCGCCACTCATTGTATGGTATTCATCGACCAGGTCGATCTCTACTCCGCCCCAATCACTGCATGCTCCATCGTCCCATTCTTCAGCTGCTATACGTACAGCCTCTTCAACAAATGACTGCGTTAAACCGGAGTTGCTTGAGTCGATGTAGAGCGCGATGGTTTCAGCCTTCCACTTAACACCCTTCCCGAGGAGTTTGTATTCACCCGAGTCACCATTGGGCTTGCCCACGCCGGGGGGCTTGACATGCCCCTTCTTATGATGGATGAAGACTATCTTCTCGAGGGGCGGAGGTGTTTGATCAGGCCTTTTTGCTAGGACTGTGATTATTGTTGGAGTAGTGAAGCTTATGATCAGTAAGATGCAAAGAAATATGCCTGTTTTATTCTTCATTTTTATCTCTACTTTTTTAATGTTATTTACTTAATAAGATTTTACTTCTAATAATTATGGAGCCAGAGTTCTGAATATAATTTTCGTAAAATCTTTGTAATCATTAAAACATACCTTTTATGAAGATGAATCTAACACTTAATATTTTCTAAAGACTCTTTTCAGAGCATTTGAGAGCCATTGCTAGTGTACCGTTTCAAGGTCCGCTGTATGATGGGTCTTGAGTCCGCCTCCGGGATCGATACAGCGTCAACCCCCTGCCTAGAATTGATTTGGGCTCAAGCGCGCGCACGGGACTCTCTCGAGCGGATGCCCAGCAGGATGCCTGTGGGAGTGGCGCGGAGCAGCACCGCCGTGATCGCGACCGACCCAGCGAGCGAGGCGGCAGTCGCAATGAGCGCCTTCGGTAAAAGTCCGAGCGGCCACGTTACCACGATGCTTGAGACGAGCAGGACGATTGGTTGGTGGAGTATGTAGAGCGGCAGCACCGCCTCACCCACCGCCCGCGGCAGCGGTCGATGAAGCACACGGAGCCGCAGCCCCACATTGAGCATCACGAGGGTCCACGCCCAGCCACCAACAGCGTACAGGACGACCATCAGCAGGTAGGTGGCGTCGTAGACGTATCCCACGCCCTCATGGGACGCGACCCAGCCATTGAAATCCAGGACGAGCAACCCAGCAAGCGTAGCGAGTGCGACAAAGAGAGCTGGAATGACATCGCGTCGAGCCGCCGCAATGAGCCTATCGTCGCCATAGAGGACGTAGCCTACGAGGAAATAGGCGCCGTACCATCCGAACTGCCACCAGTCGAACTCTTCCGGTGCCAGTGCGAGGAGCACCAACGGCGGGAGGACGATCGGCAGTGCGAAGGAGAGTGTGGCGCCCGGCCATCGAGCGGCACGCCCGAGTGCCTCGAGGAATGCACGACCGCGTACCGAGGAGAGAAACTTGAACACAGGCAACCCGAGCGCAGAGAACGCGAACAGGTAGCCCAGGAACCAGAGGTGGAAGCCGACGCTGAACAGGCGCGGCGAGAATCCAGTCTCGAGGGCCCAATTGAACGCACCCGCAGGCCATGTCATGAGGAAGGTCGGAAACGACTCGGAGGTGCTCCCATTGTGGACGGCGGCGAGATACATCATCGGCGGTGTCAGAAGGAGCGTCCCGACGACGAAAGGAACCAGTATCCGCCTGCCTCGCTCCAGGAGGAACGCCCGCGGGGAGCGCCTGCGGAGCGCGAATCTGGCGCTCGCTCCCGCGAGCAGGAAGAGTAGGCCGATCCCGAATGTCTCGAACACGAGGAGGGCTGTCGTTAGCAGCCCGCTCCGCTCGGCGTTGTTGATGTGCCACTCCGACGTCCCGAACGGCAGCAGGGAGTGGTACACGACGACTCCGACGACCGCCGCAGCCCGCAGCCAGTCGATGTAGTGTAACCGCCTCCCTTCTATCCAGCTGGTGGTCATCTGTGCTCCCGGCTCTCCTACCCCCTATTCCTCCTCTACCTCGATCTCGATTGCTCGCTTCGCAAAATCTCAGAAAAGGGAACAGGAATTAGAGCCGTCATGTTGCTTTTCACGGTTTCCTCTTCGATTCATAATGGTCTTAAATTTTCCGAATTCAAATCCAAAACGAGCTTCTCCCGGATCCAGATACTAGGTTCACTTTATGACACATGACATATCTGCGCTCGTGGTGTCTGCTGATCGGTTCGCTCGCGCACCTAGACGCGCGGTTTTTGAGTGAGTTCATCTCTCCTAAACTGGTGCAGATTGAGATACGCATGGAAGTACACCGGCCCCATCTTTGATGCTCACACACACATCGGAGCCATCGACAACATATCCAGAATGATCGCCATCGAAGATGACTTCGGCGTCTCAGCGCAGATCGGGATCGTACACGATGAGGGAGGATTCCAGACCGCCAAGGAGCTGTACCCAGACAGGTTCGTGTTCGCAAAGTACCTCTCCCTGAGTGATATAGCGCGGTACAACGTGGAGCCCGTCCTCGACGAGATATCGAAGCTGCAGGATCAGGGCTACTCCCTCGCCAAGTCATGGTTCGGCCCCCGATGGCGTGACTATCGTGATGTCCCAAAGGATTTCCGCATCGATCACCCCAGACTGGAGCCCATTTTCCAGGCCCTCGAGGACAACGGGATACCACTCATCATCCACATGGGTGACCCAGACACCTACTACGCCTCAAAATACCAAGACTCGGAGAAATACGGCACCAAGGACGAACACCTCAAGCAGTTGGAGGATGTCCTGTCCCGGCACCCTAGACTAAGGTTTCAGGTTCCTCACTTTGGTTCACAGCCTGAGATACAAAGGTTTCCAAATCTCATAAGGTGGATGGAAAAGTTCCCTAACCTAGTGGTCGATACGGCGTCGTCGAGATGGATGGCCCGAGAGTTGAGCAAAGACACGGAGAAGGCCAGAGATTTCCTGCTCAGTTACTCAGATAGGGTCCTCTTTGGGACTGACCTGTTTGCTGGCAGAGGGGACAGTGACTACTACTCCGGTCGATATGTTGCCCAAAGAATTTTGTGGGAGACAAGTGAACGAGACACCCCGCTGCCTTTCCCAGACGATGATACTAAGGACTCGGGGGGCACGTATATCAACGGTCTAGATCTACCTATCTCTGTACTCAAAAAGGTGTACTGGGAGAACGCGAATCGAATCTATAAGGCGTAGAGCGCTCAGGCGATGCCCCGGCCCAGCACGCTGAAGGCCTCAGTCAGGAACACCTGCTCGAGGTCGCCCCCCTCCCCGATCCCGTAGTAGTAGCCACCTGTGATCCTGGGAATCTCCATGAGGAGCTCGGTGGGCTTGAACCACCTCTTCACGACCGTCTGTAACGCCCTTCCCTTGTAGCTCGATGAGGCGGCCCTTCCCAGGGGCAGGTGGGAGGGATTGATGATCATGGTGGTGACGCCCTCCCTGCCCAGGAGCTGGGCGACGTCGATGACGTCCGCCTGGGCCGTGTTGAGGAAGAGCGAGCGAGTACGGGCCGAGAGAGGGCCCTCCAGGGGGATGTTGGCTATCCCGTCGGAGACGATGACGAGGACGGGGATGGAGTCCCTGTTCTTCGTCTTCTCGTTCCTGAGGACCCTCCAACCCTCGTACATCCCGGAGGCGAGGGGGGTGAAGTCGCTCGCCCCGATCTCCATGACCCTCTTGACGACGAGGCCCAGGTTCGTCGTCGGGCTCTGCAGGGTCGAGGCACCCTCCCCCTTGAAGACGACGAGGCCCACCCGATCCCGCCTCTTGAAGGCCACGTCCCTCATGCTCATTATGGCGTTCCTCACGTTCACCAGGGAGGGGACGATGGACTCGCTCATGTCGAGGAGGAGGACGACCGTGAGGGGCGCCTGCATCTCCCTCACCTTCACACTGATGTCCCCGACCTCGACCCTCAGAGCGAGCTCACCCCTCTTCCTCGAGCGCTGGTAGGGGGCCGCGGCCCTGAACGTCGGACCGAGGGCCACGTCCCAGGGGCGTCGCTTGGGAAACTCGTAGGAGACGTACCTCCCGCGGTCCGCACGCGCCTTGGTCTTGGACGCCTTGCCGATCGAGCTCCTCAGATTCCGGTCTGCCACGGTCTTGAGGGGGAACTTGTACCGCCGCCTCTCCTCCCTGCGCACATCGAGGAGCTTCGCCCCCTTCTCTATCAACGCCTTATAGAGACCTCTGAAGGAGGCGAAAAGGGGGACATTGATGACACTGATGTCCTTGATCGCGCTAGCCGCTGTCCCCTCTTCCGGGGGTCCGGACCGGACCTGCTGCTGCATGATCTGCATCTTGAGCCCCGAGCCTATGTAGCGGTAGATGTAAAGGACGGGTCTGCGCACCCTCCAAGAGAGGAGCGATAGGACCCCGAGGGTGAGTGTCGTCACGAGCAGGTGCAGGAGGAACTCGCGGAGGGTGAGACCCTGGATCAGGGCCTCCGGGGGCAACCGAAACACTATGGCCCTCAAGTAGAGAGTCGTGAATGTGGCCATCAGACTGAGGAAGACTATGAGCCCCGAGATGACGAGGGTGAAGACGATGTTGTTCATGGGTTTCGAGAGCCTTCTCCTCTTCGCCCTGAACACTTTGGGCTGGTCTGTCGACGGCGCGTAAGGCTGGGACGGCTCGGCGCTTTCTACGCCTTTCATGGGGATCTCCCCGATGAGGGCCTCCCTCACCCTCTCCTCGATGGATGCTCTCGCCTGGGTCTCGCCAGCCTTCCTCTTCAACCGGTGGGCAACTGCGAGGTCGAGCACCCTAAAGACGTCGTCTTGGTCGACGGCCCCCTTCTCTTCGAGTGATGCGAGGGCGCGGGTGGCCTTGACGATGGCAATGTCAGACCTCAGCCCCTCTACGCCGAGCTTCGAGCAAGCGACGGCGACCCTCCTCATCACCTCCTCCGGCACCCCAACGCCTTCAAGCGCCCCCCTTGCTCCATTGATCTTTCTCCGCAGGTCCTCTTGTTCCGCCTCGAACTCTCCGTAGAAGGCCTCCGGGTCCTCCTCGAAGGACAGGTTCCTTCGGGCTATCTCCGCCCTCTGTTCCGGGTCCATGATGCGGTTCATCTCGACCTTCAGGGCGAAGCGATCCAGTATCTGGGGCCTGAGCTCCCCCTCCTCGGGGTTCATCGAGGCGATGAGGGTGAATCGGGAGGGGTGCTCGAGGCTCAGTCCCTCCCTCTGGACGACATTGCGGCCGGAGATGGCGGGGTCGAGGATGCAGTCCACGAGGTGGTCCGGCAGGAGGTTCACGTCCTCGACGTAGAGGATGTTCTGGTTGGCCCTACCCAGGAGGCCAGGCTGGAGCCGCTTTACGCCGCTGCGAAAGGCCGCCTCTGCGTCGATGTCCCCCAGTAGCCTGTCCTCAGTTGCGCTGAGGGGCAGCTCGACGATACGCATGCGCCGACGCCCGACCGGGAGGATGCCCTCGACGGCCCGCTTTTCTAAACATGTCGTGCACAGGTTGAACGCATCGCTGGGGTCGCAGTTGAACTCGCAGCCCACGACGTACTCTGTAGTTGGAAGCAGATCCTCCATCGCCCTGATGATGGTTGTCTTCCCGGAGCCCTTCGACCCTGTGACCAGGACTCCACCGAGACTGGGGTCTATGGCGCTGAGAATCAGAGCCGTCTTCACTCTGTCCTGGCCGACGATCGCGGCGAAGGGGTAGACGGGCCTCTGAGGCTGGGGCGAGATCTCACCTCCCCTTACCGGCGACGAGGTCCAGTGCCTTCTGGAACTCCTCCCTTATCAGATCCTCCGAGGCCGGTGGGTCCATTCCGAGGTTCCTCGTCCTGTGGCTCAGAGCGAGGAAGGCGCAGTCCAGCACGTCCTGGGGCTCGACCTCGGCGCTCCCGTTGAAGGCCGCGAGGGTCCTCGCGGACTTGATGGTTATTATGTCGGGCCTGTGGCCGTCCACGTTCAGGGCTATGCTCATCCTGGCGACGACCTCGAAAAGATGGTGGGGGACGTCGACCTTGGGCAAGATCTCCTTCGCCCTCGTTATCCTCTCAAGAAGCTCCGTCTGGCTCTTCTGGAACCTCTCTCTGAAGCCGATGGGGTCGTCCTCGAACTCGAGGTTGAGCCTCATGACCTCCACCCTCTGGTCTGGGTCCTCTATCGTCGAGATCTCGGTGTGGAGGGCCATGCGGTCGAGGAGCTGGGGGCGGAGCTCCCCCTCCTCGGGGTTCATGGTCCCGATGAGGATGAACCTGGAGGGGTGCTGGACGGATATCCCCTCCCGCTCTATTGTGTTCCAACCCGAGGCGGCGGCGTCGAGGATCACGTCGGTGATGTGGTCGGGGAGCAGGTTTATCTCGTCGACGTAGAGGACGTTCTGGTTCGCCGCGGCGAGGATGCCGGGCTCGAGGGCCTTCATGCCCTCCCTTATCGCCCTCTCGATGTTTAGGGAGCCGACGACCCTGTCCTCCGTGGCGCCTATGGGCAGCTCCACCAGCTCCATCTTCTTCGACGCCGCAGGGAGCTCCTCCCCACCCTCGAGTCGAGAGCGGCAGACCTCGCACATGTTCGTCAGGTCAGAGGGGTCGCACCTGAAGGGGCAATCCTTCACGACACTGACTGCGGGCAGGAGGTCCACGAGCGCCCTGACCGTGGTGCTCTTCCCAGTTCCCTTCGCCCCCCTTATCAGGACTCCCCCTATTCTGGGATTTATGGCGTTGAGTAGTAGGGCTCTCTTGAGGCGCTCTTGGTCGACGATCCCTGTGAAGGCGAAGACCGTCCGCGCTCGCGCACCGAGAGACAATTCGATTACTGTTTCTTTCATCTGAAAGCTGGTGTAAAAATCTTGTTGAAGGCAGGACGCGAGAAGGAGCTGGGATAATAGTCGCGGCTCGACCTTGAACGCGAAGGGTCGGGGTTCAATGTCAGGGTCTGGTGTCCGTGTCAGGGTTCGATGTCAGCGTTTGCGCTTGGTACCCAAAATACTCACAGCGCAACTCCCAAATGGCGGCTCTCATGATCGACACAATTGCACCCGTGTTTTCATGGTATGAAGGGGAGGCCGATAATGATTGGGATCTACTCCTCAGATAAATTTCTAATAATTGCTGCTTCACCCGTGTAACAAGGAGCTTGGACAATGAAGCGATTCGATGGTAAAGTGGCGATCGTCACGGGCACGGGAGCGGGAAGTGGAATAGGTCGACGCATCGCGATTGATCTCGCCGCAGAGGGTGCCAAGGTCGTTGTCGCTGACATCGACGAGGCAGCCGGGGAGCGTACCGTCGCGGAGATCACAGCGGACGGCGGAGAGGCCCTTTCCGTGCCAACCGATGTCTCCGACGAGGCTCAGGTTGAGGCCATGGTCGAGGTAGTTCTGTCGAAGCTGGGGCAGATAGATATCCTGGTGAACAACGCGGGCATCACAGTGCACAAGTTGCTGGTCGACCTTGAACGTGATGCCTGGGACCGCCAGCTCGACGTGCAGCTCACCGGACCGTTCCTGACAACGAAACACGTAGGCAGGCACATGATCGCCCGCGGTGGCGGAGGAAACATAGTCAACATCTCGTCAGTCGCCAGCGTCATGGGACGCATCAAGTGCGGCCCCCACTGCGTCTCGAAGGGCGGCGTGAACATGCTGACCAAGGTGGCGGCCATGGAACTAGCCGAACACGGGGTCAGAGTGAATGCGGTGGCCCCGGGGCTCATCGACGTCCCCTCCCAGAGGAATGAGGAGACGCTGTCCACGGAGTACAAGACCAGCTACCTTCAGCAGGTGCCACTGGGCCGTATAGGCCGCACGTCGGACATCTCCAGCATGGTTCTCTACCTGGCCTCCGAAGAAGCGGAGTGGATAACGGGGCAGGTCTTCCTGGTGGACGGGGGTCTTATGTCGGGTCACTACACGTTCCAGGGGACCCACGACCACACGCAGCTATAGGGTCACGGGAAAAGAGTCGTTAATCTGTAGAGGGCAACCAGATAGACTTCCACCGATCGACACTTCGCCCGTGAAGCAGACAATCGTTAAGGGTCGAGCTCCAGCTCGTCCTCATCGAAGTGGAAGACCTCCTCAACGCTCGCCCCGAAGACGCGCGTGATCTTCACCGCCAGCAACAGGGAGGGGTTGTACTCCCCGTTCTCCATGAAGCTGAAAATTACGTTCAATTTTACGGAAACAATGTGCGCGCGAGGTGCTTTTAATCTATGTGGATCGTCGATAAGCCAGCACCGACATAACGACAGCAATCACTGCAATACCGATGGAAACATAGTTCAAGTTCTTCGAGAAGCTAAGTGCATTCCGTAGATCGACATTTTCTCCTTCAAGGTCTGATATTTTGTCGTCCAGCATATTGATCTTCGTTTGTTCTTCATCTAGCCGACTTTGCAGGCCTTCAGTTGAGTCTGTTGTCGTTTCAAGCTGTGTTTCCAGGACGCGAATGTTGCGCCCAGGGTCTTTCAACCAAGTGGCAAGGTCCGAGAGAACATAGTCCTCAGGCGGACCGAAGAGCTGTAGCCATCGATCCACGGGGTAATACGTGTGGCCTAGCCCGGGATACGTGATCAGAGTGTGATCGGGGTGCCCCACCTCGGTCAGCCTCTGCTCCAGAAGAAAGGCCTCCGAGACCGGTCCCTGCTGATCCCCTTCACCGTGAAGGATCAAGACGCTGGCTGGGACGTCGCCTATGACTTCCAGCGTGCCATCCAGGGCGAAGTGCGACTGATACCAGTTACCCTGGAACTGGGTCTGATTCATGTACTCGAAGTACATGGCATACCGGGGTCTCAACTCGCCCGTCGCGTTGAGGAAGCCATCCCCATCAAGGTCAAACCCGGGTCTCCAGAGCCACTCACCGGTGCTGTTCTCGACCATCGCGTTGACCAAGGTCGGGTGGAGCACCTGCACCTCTCGCTTCGAACATCACCATGTTCCTCTCGACGACCTGGTACCATAACATGTCGTAGAGATTGTGTGCGCCCGCACCCATGAGCACGACCTTCTTGACCTCCGGGTTTTCTATCGCTACTATGGGCGCTATTATGGCCCCCTCGCTGCGCCCTATGATCGTGATGTCACCCTGATCGACCTGGCTCTGATGCATCAGAACCTTAAGCGCCTTCTCGGCGTCCCCTATGAGGTCCTGAACGGTCTTGTTTACGACGATATCAGCGTCCAAGGTCACACCAGTCAGACCCACACCTCTCTTGTTGTATCTGAGCACTGCGAAGCCCCTCTCAGTGAGGTACTCTGCAAGGAGGAGGTAGTGTCTCACGGGCTCTCCCGTTCCTGTGAGCTCCGCCGGGATGTATCCGTCCATGTCGGTGCTGCCTGAACCGTGTATGATGAGCACGCCCGGGAAGGGGCCATCACCGACGGCGGGGAAGGTCAGTTGAGCGTCCGTGGTCAACCCTTCTCCCAGGTCTATCACCAGGTCTCTGCGCGAGATCGTCTCTTGGTCCAGAGCCCAAGCAGATGGTAGGGAAGAGAGTACTACCATCAGCAGAAAACCAACAAACACCGAGTATTTCGCGATACACCTTCTTTCAAAGACCATTTTTTTTCATCCCCCCCTCAAGCAGACGGCAGCTCTTAGAGGTTGAGCTCCAGCTCGTCCTCATCGAAATGGAAGACCTCCTCGACGCTCGCCTCGAAGACTCGCGCGATCTTCACCGCCAGCAGCAGTGAGGGATTGTACTCCCCGTTCTCCACGAAGCTGATGGTCTCGCGCCTGCAGCCCACCCTCCTCGCCAGGTCCTCCTGCCTCAGCCCGTCCCGCGCACGCAGCTCCTTCATCCTCGTCCTCACGGGGGTCACCTTGAGGGCCTTCTACCATAGTACCACCTGGACAGGCCGAAGAAGCCCAGCAGGAATATCGCCGACACCGCAAGGTAGATGGCCGCATTCTTGGTGGGCAGGGCGATGAACTGGGCGGCGATGTCGTAGAATGTGAGCGCCATCATGAAGTATATTCCCACGAAGAGGGTGAGCAGGGCCGCCTTTCCGTTGACCAGCTGGCTCCTCTCGTCGGCGATGGGGAATCCTGTCCCCCTCTCTCTAATTACCCAATAAATCACCCCGACTCCGCCGACCAGGTTCCCCACGATCACGGGAAGCACTATCGAAGAAGCACCAATGCTGAAACCCTGATACAGGCCGACAGCGACGTACGTCAACACCACCGCTATGACGGTGACGATGATCCATCTCCGGCTGAAGTTCTCACTCATCCCGAATCCACCCTTTGTTAGCTTCAACACACACCATGTGATTTTCACCTAACATTGTGTAATGTAAAACACACATCGTGTTATATAAACCTAACGCCTCATCGATCAGGTAATCTGATCAGGTTAAAAAAATTGGAAAGGTTCCTCCTAGCATGCAGGCGAGCGTGCATGAGTGCGCTGAGAACACAAATTGGTGTGCGCTTCGGCATCACGATTTTAAGGGTTCGCACTTCGATGTATCGGCTGATTGATTCCCCAAAAAAAATTCCTGGAATAACAAGCTACCTGTTATCTGAAAGACCCTCTGCTACGCCTCTCCTCACGGTAATTCATGGAGCCTCCATCAAGACGCAGCCACGCCTTGTCTGGCTCTGTTCGTGGAACCATTTTACCCAGGGTCGAGAGACCTCCCAAGAGCAGGACGGAGGACTCCACGTAGAATGATGAGATGGACGGAAACATCAGCATCACCGGCACCATCAGGAGCGTAAAGATGCCGAAGACCCTGCCAATGGGGTCGTAGACGGGCCTTCGGCTCCTGAACCCTACCACGAATTGGAGGAACACGAGGACTAGGACGCCGGGCACCCGGAGGTCGATGAGTCCCAGGACGGCACAGCCGAGGCTCCCCGAGAAGGCCAGGAGAAAATCGACACCCGCGTCAAAGAGCGCGCCCCTCAAGGACGCTGAGCCCGTACGCCGCGCCACCTTCCCATCGAGGACATCGGAGAACAGCGCCACGAGGTAGAGCAACAGACACAGGCGAAAACGGGTCGTGGTGAGGCTCACGTAGATGAAGGGGATCAGAGCCGCCCTGAATCCCGTCAGGATGTTCGCCAGATGCGGCTTTATACCTGCAATCCCGTTGAAGGCCTGCTGCGCCACCCCACTCCAGGACGCCCCTGCGCGCTGATCGCAAGTGGGGCAATGACGACTGCGACGATGGCTTCCACCATGATGCCCACCTCCATTTGTACTCGAAATCATCTCGACGGAGGAGCCGAGCTCGTAACTATCTTCCCTCATCCCCGGTTCGAGCGAGGAGAATCAGGACCGCATCAAAAGGGCTTTCAAACAACGACCATCTTTTTTTAAGGTCGACGCTGAAAAAGTAGTATCGATTATCGGCTGGATCCGCCTTGGAACGCTTGTGCAACCTGTTCTTCGAGCTGTCCAACGAGGACAGGATCAGCATTCTCCGCATACTGAGCGAGGGCCCGCTGAACCTCACGAACCTCTCCAAGCAGCTGGGGGCCACCAACCAAGAGTGCAGCAGGCACCTCTCCCGCCTCATCGAGGAGAAGATCGTGGAGAAGACCCCCGACGGGCTCCACCGGATCAGCCCCTACGGGGAGCTGATAGTCAGGACGAGTCGAGCTCAGTCCTTCGTGGTCGAGCACAGGGACTACTTCAACACCCACAAGCTGAGCGCCCTCCCCGAGGAGTTCGTCGCCAGGATCGGGGAGCTCTCGAGGAGCGAGTACGTCGACGACGTCATGGTCGTCTTCCAGAACATTGAGAGGATGTTCAGGGAGGCCGAGGAGCGGGCGATGAGGATCACAGACCACTACCTGGCGCTTGGCGTCCCGGCGTCCCTCTCCGCCGCGGAGAGGGGGGTGAGGTTCAGGATCATCACCCCCGTGGACATAGAGTACCCCCAGGACTTCGAGGAGAGGACCGCCCCCTTCAAGAGGCTGATGCAGGAAGGCAGCTTCACGCCGAGAGAGGCCGAGAGAGCGGACGTCTTCCTGGCGATGTCGGAGAGGGAGGTAGCCGCCCTATCCTTCCCCAACCGGGACGGGAGGTTCGACTACCTGGGCTTCACTTCCAAGGACAGCGCAACTCTGAGATGGTGCGAGGACCTCTTCGAGCACTACTGGGAGAGGGCGAGGCCGAAGACGAATCTACCCTGGATGTGAGCGACTATCCAGGCAAGGACCCAAACATTATTCGTGAGAAGTATAATCGCATTGCTTGTATGAGCCTGAACATCACAGTATCCGTGCCTGGACTACCGCCCTCCAACACCCTTGCAGGCGATATACGCGCAAATAAAAAATTAAATAACTCTTATCCTCAGTCTTCACTGACCATTCTCGAGGAATCAGTATGAAAGTTGTGAACACCAGGGACATAGAGTGGGAGGACCCTCCCCGAGGCTACTACCTGACAGACGTCAAGCAGAAGGTCCTCTGGGAGGACGAGAAGACGGGCGCCACGATGGCCCTCATCAAGTTCCCCGTGGGCGTCTCCGACAAGATCCACAGCCACCCCGAGGCGAACCAGCTCTGCCTCGCACTGAGCGGAGCAGCGGAGCTCACAGAGGGCGAGGCGAGCCCACTGAAGGACGTGTTCGTGCACTTCCCCAAGGGAGAGAGGCACGGCGCCACAAACTGGACAGAGGAGGGCATAGTCCTCTTCTACTGGGACGGCCCGCCGAGACCCGAGATCGTCGAGTGAACCACCATCAACCCTTTTTCTCGCGCTCGGAGAGCCAGTACGACCTCTCCCAGTCCTCCACGTCCCCCTCGACCGGGGTGAACAGCGGGTGGGCCTCGGGTCGCTCCTCGTCCACCCCGAGCAGGGCCCGGTACGCCTCCACGTCCCTCCTCTCCAGCCTCTCCCTCAGGATTGCGAGCTCGTACCTGAGCTGCCCCGTCGTCACCTCAATTCGCTTAACGGAGTCCGCCGGGGCCACGATCTTCGATCCGTCGTACCTGTAGCCCCTCCTCACCGACTCGCCGTGTATCCCCCTCAGGTAGAAGCCGATGGCCGAGATGGGTTCCTCGTGCCCCTTGAACCTGTCCAGCTGGGGGTGGTTCCTCCAGCCCTTGGTCTGGTTCAGTAGGACCTTCTGGGCTAGGAGGGACTCCCTCCAGAGGGCCCCCAGTCCCTTCCAGTCGAGGTACCTGGGATGGATGGACCAGAGACGCATCTTCGTATGGCCTGGGGGAACCGCCCTATTTGAGCATGTGCGCCGGAGTTCGTGCTCGGAAAAAGGGAGGGTGTGGGTCACTGAAGTGTGAGGGACCTCTTCAGCGCCCCCGCCTTCTGCGACTTAACCACGATCTCCAACTCCGCGGGGGTCTTCTCCACCTTGACAGTCCACCTCACGGTCTTGAGGGTCTCCTCGTCCTTACCGCGGGAGGCGCCGTAGAAGGGGAATCCGGAGAGCCTGTCGCTCCTCCCCTCGATGTGGCCCAGATCCACCCTCCTCCTGCCCGAGACCAGCTCAACGCCGTCCCCGGGAGCCATGTACGCCTTGACCGTCCTGGCCACACCCATCTTCTTCGCCTGCTCGCTGATGTTCGTCGGCAGGAAGCCCTGGTTCTCCACGACGGCCTCCACAACGTACACGCCTTCACTCACCGGCGTCGCTTTAACGTCCCTGAATCGGAGGACGGGCAGGGCCTCGGCGAGCTTCAGGGCGAACATGTAGGTCCTCTCTATCTCCTCCATCAGCCACTTCGGCGGAGGGTTGCGCATCGTGTACTTGCTTCTCCAGCCGCCGATCTCGACGGGTCCCAGCTGCGGGTGATGGAAGGGCGTCCAGTCCATGAAGCCCTCGCCTCCCAGCTCCTCGTCGTTGAGCCTGAGGAGGGCCAGCTCCTGCTCCTCCGAGTGCTCGCGAGAGGCCTCGAAGCCCCGCTCCTTGAAGCCCCCCAGCCCCGCCTTCCGCTCCAGGCTCCAGAGCTCGATGCAGTAGACGAAGACTCCCCAGTGCATGTACCACCAGTCCTTGCTGTTGCCGTGCCTCGGACGCAGCTTGTCGATGAGGAAGTCGTGCCAGATGGACACGAGGGGGTACGTGGTGATGCTCTCGCCGACCGCCCCCAGGGCCTTGTACGTGGCCAGGTCCCTCTCGCAGCCGTTCTTACCGAACTCGTCGTCGGAGACCTGGTTGAAGGGCCTGAGTATGGCGCCGCTGTGGGTGTGATAGGTCATAATCCCTCCCAGATTCCTGTACTTGTACCAGGCGTCGGCGACTGCCCTCGTCTCCGGCTGGGAGATGGGGTAGGGCCCAGCGCCCTGCTGTATGGGGTGCGGAGCCCAGTTCGCCGGCCACTCCCTGTTCAGGTTCAGGCCCATCCTGGGCGGCGCCATCGAGATCTCCCCGCCGTCGTAGTTGCGTATCAATCCCTCTGCGTACATCCTGTAGTAGGTGCCCCCCTTCTCATCCGCCCCCCGCTTAACCATGATCCTCGGGTCAAGACCCGAGACCTTCCAGTCCCCCTGGGGGTCCCTCACGCGCATCATGGTGATCTCCCCGTCGTCGTTGACGTCCTCGGGGTACAGGCCGTCCTCCTCCACCCATTCCTCCTCAGGCAGCGGGTAGTACCGCGCCCCACCCGTGCTGTGATACGGGGAATTGAGGAAGAGCTCGGCACCGTCGGGGTCCACCCTAGGATAGATGTAGACCGCTTTGTCGTCGAGCAGCTCAGTGACGAAGGGCGACCTGCCGTACTCTGTCAGGAGGTACCAGGCCGTGTAGAGCGCGACCTCGCAGCCCGTGACCTCGCTCGAGTGCGTGTTGCCGTCTATCCACATCGCGGGCTTCTCCTCCGGGGGGCCCGTCTCGTAGTTGGTGATCTTCATCAACCAGAACTCCCTCCCCTGAGGCGATGCCCCCTCGGAGGTCAACCTGGCGAGATTGGGGTAGCTCTGGGCGAGGTGCCTGAGGATTTTTGTCATTTCGTCGTGATTGTGATAGTGTGTGAAATCGATCTCTAATTCTCCAGACATGAATTATCTCCTGACTTTCGATGAAGAGCTATTATAAACTTTCCAGATCCAGGACTTTTTACCCTCTAGCACGTGTACGAGATTCTGCGATAATTGGCTCATATAGAAGTCTTCGAGGGAGCCCCTCGCCGGGTCAGTCTGAGCCTCACGATAACCAGAAGCAGGTCTGGCTCAGAGACCTCCGCTGGACCTAGAGGGTTGACCCAATCTCTCAATTGTTGCACCTCTCGGCTCCGTTAGTTAGTACTTCATCCTAATCCAATCCGGGAGTCTACACCTCGGCCTTCTCAGCATCTCGTATGAAGAAGATGACGCACAAGAGCTGGATCAGGGTCGCTACGAGGACGCAAATCCAGGGGTACGTCGAATTCAATGAGTAGAGAACACCCCCGAGGATCGAGGAGGCCATGAGGGGGACGATGAACAGGTACCCCATGTTGGGCCCCCCGCTCCCCGCTCCCGTGGCCCCGATCACGACGCTTCCCCTACCGATCGCCGCCATGACCCTTCCCCTCTTATCCCTGGGGACATGGTCGGCCATCAGGGCCGTGGCGGAGGGCATGAACAGGGCTCCCGCAAGAGCGACGCCGAGGCGTATCATGAGGACTTGACCCAGGCTCCTAGCAAGAGTCAGGGAGGGCAGGGAGAAGAGGGAGATGAGGACCGCGGCGAAGATGGCCCTCGTCCTGCCGTACCTGTCTGCTATCGCGCCGCAGGGAACCCACAGCACAAGCTTGAGAATCGACTCGATGAACAGTATCAGGCCCCAGTCGATCTTGGAGAGCCCGATCACGTCTGTGACATAGACGACCCAGAAGGGGCTGGCGATGCCGTTGGCGATGAAGCCCAGACCGAGGAGGACTCCGAGAGCCTTGACGCTCCGTGGCATCGCCCTCAACAGCTCCGGTAAACCACCGTAGGAACCTCTAAGTATCGGTATCAGATCCAGCCTCGCCCGGGACCTTTGTACGGTGGCGGTCTCCTTGAGGCATCTGACTGCGAGAGTCGCGTTCACGAACTGGGAGAGTGCCAGCAGCCCGTACAGGATACGCATCCCGTTGATGTCCCCGTGCGTCTCGAGGATCACCCCTGCCATGTAGGGGCTGAACAGGGAGAGAGCGCTGGCCATGGTGTTCATCGTTGCTACGACCGTACCCCTGATGCTGGGGTCGATGTTGTCGGCCATTATCGCCGAGGTTGGCGGGTACTCGAAGACAATGAATCCCTGGAGCAGCGCCCCGAGGGCTATCCACTCCCAGCTCGGCGCGAAAAGGTATATCATCGTGGTCAGGGCGGATAGGTACCCCGCAAGCGCGATGAGCTTCACCCTCCCCCTGCTGTCGGTGAGATGCCCCGAGATGGGGAATATTATCAGCCCCGCTAGGGGGAGCAGGCTGTTGACGAACCCCACCCTGGCCACGTCGCCCCCCAAAGCTAGGATGTAGAGGCTGGAGTAGGGCGTCACCATCCTCCTGAAGAACCTGCTGAGGGCCTGCCTGATGGTGAGTATTCTCAGGTTCGCGCTCAGGGACTCGAGTCTCTCAAGCAGCTGTTTCATCATGGGTTAGGACAGCTCTGGGTCTGGGATGAGCATCGTAACGATTGGTATCGCCGATGAAGTATTTCAACTATAAAGTTTATAGTAATGAAGCAGATATCTACTGGGATACTGACTATGGCTCACGATACCCATAACGAGACGTGCATCTGCCCCGTGAAGGGCATAATCGACTTAATCAGCAAGAAGTGGGCTCTATTAATCGTCAATGCGCTGGGCAATCATGGGACCCTGAGGTTCATGGAGCTGTCGGAGGAGCTGAATGGGATCAGCCCCAAATCTCTCTCGGACACGTTGAAGAGCCTCCACGCTGAGGGACTCGTCGTGAGGCGCTCCTTTCCCAGCATACCCCCGCGCGTCGAGTACTCTCTCACGGATGAAGGGCTCGAGTTCAGGAACGTGATACTGCCCATTCTGAGGTGGGCCTCTAGGAGAAACGGAGCACGCCACCACTCTTAGAGCTGATTCTAAAAACCGGGCGTCCAAAGCTCATAAATGGCTGATTGTATAGCGAACGAGCCATTAGTATGTACGCCTCTCACATCATTCAGCCGGTCGAAACCCAATAGATTAGGCCTCCTTCAACTCATCGATCTCCTTGCCTGGGAAGCAGAGAGTACAGTGGTGAGGTGCAGCAGAGTCATATCGCCGTCTTCGTGGGTGCCCCGTGCAGTGTAAGCCTGGGCCTCACGTTCACCAGCAGCAGCAGGTCTGGCCCCGAGACTGACTTGTCCGCCCTGATGAGGGCCTGGCCCGTAGAGAGCATGTGGGGCTCGACCTCGGTGCCCTCCACGATCCTCCGGAGTATGTGGAAGACCTTGATGTCGCTTCCCTTGATCACCTTCGGGTCGACGTCCTCCGGGAAGTGGGTGTCCAGCATCAGCCAGGTGCCGGCGTGCCTCTTCTTCCTGATCAGGTAGTTGATGTAGTCCGTGAACTCCCTGGAGAGCCCCTTCCTCAAGTAGTCGTGGGCCTCGTTGATGACGAAGACGAACTGCTCCCTCTCGAAGCCCTCGCTGTTCAGTATCGCGCTGATGACGAGCACCATGACGCTGAAGACGTCGTCGGGCTCCATCATTATCTTCCGGAGGTCGAAGAGGTTGACGCCTCCCACCACCAGGTGCTCGATGAAGTCCCCCGCCTCCAGGTAGTCCTGCAGCGTCTCCAGCCTCATGTAGGCGAAGCCCTTCTGGTTGGGGTTGAGGTCAGACCTGTCTATCTCCCTCTTCACCGTGTCCAGCCCGAAGTCGCTGTTGTAGTGCTGCCTCTTCACGATCTGGAAGATCTTCTTCACGTAGAGGGAGCCGCTCTTCCTCCCGATGGAGAGGACGTGGGGCCAGTCCTGCGCCGTCAGCCTGCTCGGGCTGATGCCTATCGGGTAGACCCTGCTGTCGTAGTCGCCCTCGAACTTCTCCCTCTCGTTCTGGTAAACGAAGGGGTCGACGAAGATCCTGAGGCCCGCGTCGGGGATCACCTTCCTGGGCTCGACGCCGTATCCGTCCCTCAGCGCCTCCACCTCGCCCCGGTCGCTGTTCCCGTGGACGATGCTCCAGAACTCGGACTTGACGTCCTCCCGGGGCTTGTGGAAGACTATCACCGTCGCCGGCTTGCTCACCTTGGAGACCCGGGGGATCGACCTCGACAGCAGCATCTCGCAGAGGACGCCGATGGAGTAGCCCTTACCGCTCCCCTGCTTGCCACAGACGAAGACGATGTGGGGCTCGTTCAGGTCGACGGCCACCAGGGACTGCCCCGACTTCCCCAGGACGCCCCACTGCTCGGGCACCTTGTCGCTGCCGATGAATATGTCGGGCCTGAACCTGTCGTCCACGACGGGCTCGGGCTCCGGGGCCTCATAGACCATCTCCGGCGGGTACTCGGGCTCGGCGGAGTCGAACTCGCTGTAGGTCGTGGCGTCGGACTCAGCGGTCCCGAACATGCTCTCCATGGGGGCCTCTGGCTCGGCCTCCTCGGGCTCCACGTATATCGGCCCCGGGAAGCCGGGCTCGAAGCGCACCATCGTCCCCTCCGGGGCCTGAGGCTCATCTTCGTAGGAGTACTCGGCTATGGGCGCATCGGCCACCGACACCTCCACTACCTCCTCCTCGGCGGGCCCCAGCAGGGGCTCCAGGTCGAGCTCGGGGAAGGGCTCGGCCTCCTCCTCACCGTGTCTCCCGAGGAGCATCACCCTCACGATGTAGATGAGGACCCCCACCGGGAAAGCAGCCGCGCACCAGGTCATTATCGTCGAGGGGGGCACCAGGCCCAGCAGGGGGTTCCAGGTGATAGGGTAGAGTAGTTTAAGGTCGCTGTACATCAGCGCGTCTAGGAAGACGTGCGACCAGACGCCCAGCACCGCCGTCCTCAGCAGGTCCCGGAGCCCCGGGTTCTGCGGGAGGACCCTGCCCACCGCTATCGGCCTCGTGAACCTCCTCAGGCCGTGCATCACGAGAGCCAGCGCCGCCGCCGCTATCAGGCTCACCCCCAGGGAGTGGAAGGGGCCGTGCAGCGGCTGGGGCAGGTCCAGCATTATCACCAGCAGGGGCTCGACGTCCAGGATAACACTCGCTATGATGAACGTGGGGATGTCTAGGTAGGGGTAAAGGAGCATTGAGATCAGCAGGGCTGGCCCCACGTGGAAAGGCGTGAAAGGCATATCTACTCGACTACCCACCGCAGCGGAAGTGATGACTGGGCTCACGGTGTCCTCGCATGAGAGCGCCAACCTCACTCATAGCTGAGCAGGTTTAAAAAAGGATCCCAACAGCTTAGAGGTGATACATCCATGAGCGCGAGGGAGAGGGTCTTCAACAGGATAGAGGAGGGCAGAGACGAGATCGTCGGCTACCTCCAGAGGCTCATCCAGATACCCACACAGGCCGTCCCGGGGGAGAACTACGACAAGATAGCCGAGTTCGCCTCCAGGAAGCTGGAGGCCCTGGGATGCGAGATAGAGATCCACGACGCCACGGAGGAGTACATGGTCAGGTCGGGTAGGGACATCCTGGGCCTGGAGGGGCCCAGGAGCAACCTGGTGGCCACCCTGAGGGGCGGGGGCGAGGGGCCGACGCTGCTGCTCAACGCCCACACCGACACAGTGCCCGTCACGCCCGAGGGCTGGACAGTCGACCCCTTCGGGGGCGAGGTGAATGACGGCAGGGTCTACGGCAGGGGGTCCTGCGACGACAAGGGGGAGCTCGCGGCGATGATCCACGCCGTCGAGGCCGTCGTCAACTCAGGCGTCGAGCTGAAGGGCAACATAGTGGTGACGGCCACCCCCGACGAGGAGATCGGGGGCATCGCAGGCCTGGGCTACCTCATCAACGAGGGCCTCGTGAAGGCCGACATGGGCCTGGGCATCGACGGCAACTTCGGCAACCTGATGATCGCCACCAACGGGAGGGTCCGCTGGAAGGTGAACACAAGGGGCCTCGCCGTCCACTCGGCCAGGGCCCACACGGGGATAAGCGCCATAGAGAAGATGTCCAAGGTGGTCCTCGCGATAGCGGACTACCGCAGCGACGTGCTCCTCAAGCGCCAGGAGGACGTCCCCGTCTCCCCGGAGTCGAAGATGGACAAGCTGAGCGCGATGATAAACGTGGGCAGCATCGAGGGGGGCCTAGCCCCCAACATCGTCCCCGACCGCTGCAGCGTCATCGTCGACAGGAGGACTGTCTACACGGAGAGGCTGGAGGACGTGAGGAGGGAGTTCCAGGAGCTGGTGGACACGGTCAGGCGTGGGGACCCCGAGGTCGACGCCGAGATAGTGGAGATCAACTTCAGGGAGGGCACCTACATCTCCCCCGAACACCCCTGGATCCAGGAGGTGAAGGGCATCTACGAGGGAGTCACGGGCCAGGAGGTCCCCATCTACGGGGCCTCGGGCAGCGCCGACATGTGCTACCAGATCAACCAGGGGGGCTGGCCCTGCGTCGGCCTCGGCGTCGGCGACTCCCAGAGCCGCGGCCACGGCGTCGACGAGAGCGTGAGCATCGACGAGGTCATCGGCCTCACCAAGGTGGTCGCCGCCATCATCCTAGAGAAGCTGGCCTGGTGAGCCCCATATCAATTTTTTAACATCTTCCAGCCACCACTCTCTCTGATTCGGTCATGTCTCAAGAGGACAGGGTCCTGGAGTATATCGAGGGCCACAGGGAAGAGATTATAGCCTTCATGCGGAGGCTCGTCCAGACGGTGAGCGTCACAGGCGACGAGTCGGAGATTGGAGGCCTCATGGCGGAGGAGCTGCGGAGTGACGGCCTCGACGTGGAGCTGTTGGAGCCCGCCCCCGGGAGGGTGAGCGTGGTGGCGAGGCACAGGGGGGCCGCCGGGGGGCCCCGGGTGATGGTCTACTCCCACTACGACACGGTTCCCGCGGGGGACCCCGACTCCTGGACGCACCCGCCCTTCTCGGCCACCGTCGCCGACGGCCAGATCTGGGGCAGGGGGGCCGCCGACAACAAGCTGGCCACCTGCGCGGCCACCATGGCGTACAGGGCTCTGAGAGAGCTCGGCGTGAAGCTCAGGGGCGAGATCGTCTTCACCCACGTCGCCGACGAGGAGAAGGGCGGCTGCTTCGGCTTCAGGAACATCCTGGACAGGGGCTACGCCGACGGAGTCGACTACCTATTCTACGGCCACGGGGGCTCCAGGGAGAGCATAGGCATCGCCGCCAACGGCTCAGTAAGCGTCGTCATCACGGTGAAGGGGAGGGCCGCCCACACCCGGAGCCTTGAGGAGGGGGTGAACGCCGTCGACAAGGCGGCGGGGCTCATCACGAGGTACAGGGTCCTGGCCAGGGAGGTGAACGTGAGGGAGTACCACCTGCCCGGCACCGACACGGTGATGAGGTCCAGGTTCTCCGTGAACAAGTGCCACGGCTACATCGCCAACAACTGCGTTCCCGACAGGTGCGAGGTCATCATCGACCGGAGGATAACCCCTGGCGAGGACATCGCCGAGGCCGAGGCCGAGCTGAGGCGGGTCCTGGAGGAGGCCGGGAGGGAGGACCCCGACTTCGAGGCGGAGCTCTCCTTCAACCCCAGGATGGACGTCTCCGTCAGCCCCGCCGACTCCGCGATAGTGAGGAGCTTCCAGAACGCGGCCGAGAGGGTGCTCGGCTTCAGGCCCAAGGCGGTGGGCGGCTCCCACTCCAGCGACCACGGCTACTTCGTCACCAAGACGGGGAAGCCGGTGGCCAGCTACGGGATAGGGGGCGAGGGCACCCACATGGCGGACGAGCACGTCGCCGTGGAGGACGTCATACTCACGACGAAGGTCTACGCCCTCACCCTCATGGACCTGATGGGCGTAGAGTAGCCCACAT
>SMTZ1_10000996_pt1 | contig 27816 bp, 24 predicted proteins | sample DeeMarSWOR136_30_FD_25667 | JGI IMG/M metagenome (IMG submission 25667)
CAGGGGAAGGCCTACGAGCGGAATGAGGATGGAGGATGCAACCAGAGCGCCCAGAAAAGATCCAAGCAGATCCAAGCCATAACCGAGGCCATAGTTCTTTCTTTGTTCGAGAAAAAGGGCGTTGGCGACTACGAATAAATTGCCGCCCAGAAAACCCAGGAGGATAAGGAACAAAAAGAGTCCGAATTCAGGCACACGGGTACTCAATAAAAAACAAAAGGCCAAGACCAGGAGCAGCAGGCCGAACTGGAGGACCAGAATTTGGGTGAAATGGAATCGTTTTCTCGTCCTGCCCCAAAAAGCGCCGCCGGACAGTCCGATCATGAAAGCTCCTAAAAGGAGGGCCACTCTCTGGTAGAGATAACCATAGAGGGTTTGGAAAGTGATGATGACGATGATTTCGAAGATGATCGTCGTCAATCCCATGACCGCTAAAGGGACCAGTAAAAAGGAAGTTATCCTTTTCCTCAAATAGAGTCCGAAGAGGAAAGCGACAAAAATGAGCAACGGGAGATCCAAAAGCCAGTGGGACCGGAGATCGGCCAAGAAGGAAAAGATCTTCTTCTCCAGGCCGATAAAATGACTGCTCCAGAGGACCGAACTGTAGAAGTAACTGATCGGCGCAAAATCCAGGTTCAACCGCGTCTTGCCCTGCCGGATACTCTCTTTGAGCATGTTGACTCGGAGCGAGTTCAGTCGAGAGAACAGAATCTCAGGGCGAACATGGAAGTTACGTAAATTGAATTTTTGGATTCTTTGGCTGAGGATGTTGAAATCCACTGAAAGGGAAGAGGTGGAGGCAAGAAAAACATTCGTCCCGCCAGGGACAACGGCCACTTCAGGGAAAACGCTCTTGAGCGTATAAAAAAGAGAGGACAAGAAATTTTGGAGTTCAGGGCTGATGTAATTTTCTGCCGATGGCACCCGGAAGGAAAAAACACCGGCTTCAACCAATCTGTCCTTGACCCTCATAAAAAATTCTCGGGTGTAGAACCTGTTGATCTGAGCCGTAACCGGCTCAGGAAGGTTCAAAATGATGACATCGTAATGTCTATCTGATGAGTTGAGAAAGGCTCGTCCATCCCTGTAAAAAGTGCTGACCCGGCTGTTCTGGTGGATAGCCTGTTCTTCCTCGGGCAGATATTTGAGGGAAATCTTGATGATATCCGGGTCAATCTCCACATACTCAACCTGTGTCTTAGGATATTTTAAGATTTCTCTCAGACTCCCACCCACACCACCTCCCACCAGGAGCACCTTCTCGGCCAGGGGATTCTGAAGAAGAGCAAAATGGACAGACTCCTCAGCAACAGCCAGGTCCGGGTACGAATAGACCATCAAAGTGTTGTTGTAGAGCGAGATCTGTTCTTCAGTTTTCAGTATCTGGAGCTTACCGTAGGGAGTATCCCGACTTTCCTGGAGGGCATAGGGTTTCCAGAAGATTTTTTGGCTGGGAAAATCGAACATGGCGAAAAAAACCAGAAAAAGGGGAATAAACAGGATCAGCAGCTTGTGTTTTTTTTGTCCGAAGGTCATGAACACGATACCGGACGCCACGACTGAGATGAGGGCCGTGGCGTGCCAATTAGAGAACAGCGGGATAAACACAAAATAGACAACAATCCCTGCTGCAGAAGCACCGATGGACTCAAACAGGTAGACTCGGGAGAGGCTTCCCTCGAGGAAGTGCGTGTTGAAGACGAAAAGCAGGCCTAGGGGAAAGCTGACAAAAAAACTGATCAGAAGCGAAGAGGCCAACATCGGCACCATCCCCGTTATCTCGCCTGGAAGAAGGCCAAACAGGTACCGGGAAAACCTCAGGCCGACGAGGCACAGAGGGAAAATAAGGATAACACCGTAATAGAGACGAGGAAATCTTGACGGGCTGTATTTAAATCGCTCGGCCAGGATGCTCCCCAACCCACCCCAGAGAAGCCAGGAAGCGAGCAGGAGTCCGAACGTGATTTCATTGCCGTAGAAATGAACGGAGAATTCCCTCAGAAGAAAGATTTGGAAAGACAGGGCTAGAAATCCGAGAAGGAAGGGAGGTAGAGTGTTTATCAAGTCCAGATCCCAGGGATAGGGTGATCACAGAACTGACACCGTCCTTTCTGTATCTTCACGTTCTCGATTTGGTACCCAGTGCGCTGAATGATCATTTTTTGACACTGAGGACAGTACGTGTTTTCAGCCTCGTGCCCAGGAACGTTTCCTATGTAGACGTAATGAATGCCCTCTTCGAGCGCAATACGCCGCGCTCTCTCCAAGGTCGAGATCGGCGTCGGGGGAAGATTCTTGACTAAATACATCGGGTAAAAGCGGGAAAAATGGAGGGGGACTTCTGGTCCGACCTCCTTCATCAGCCAGCGGCACATGCTCTTTATCTCCTCCGGGCTGTCGTTGAGAGAGGGAATAACTAAATACACGATTTCCAGCCAGGTTTGACTCTGATGGACGATTTTTATAGCCTCAAGAACAGGTTTTAACTCTCCCCGGACATAATCGGCGTAGAATGGCTCAGAAAAGGCTTTTAAATCAATCTTGATCGCCTCAACTACCGGAGTCAGATCATGGAGAGGTTTGGGATTTATATGTCCCCCTGTGATCACCACATTTCTTATCGATTTTTTTCTCGTTTCCACAGCCGTGTCAAACATGTATTCGAAAAACACGACGGGTTCGGTGTAGGTGTAAGCAATAACCGGACAATGATTTTCTTGGGCGAGATCGGCGATCTGACGAGGCAGCAGGTCGTAGTGACGCACCTGTTCTGGCCTGACTTGGGAAATTTCCCAATTCTGACAGAACTTGCAGTTTACGTTACATCCGGCTGTGGCGAGAGAAAGAGCATTGCTTTGCGGGAGAAAGTGGAAGAGAGGTTTTTTTTCTATTGGGTCGATATGAATCGCGCAGGCTTTCCCGTAGACGAGGGTATAATAGGTCCCTTCTCTGTTTTCTCTGACTCCGCAGTAGCCTCTTTCTTTATCTCCCAACCGACAGAATCGCGGGCAGAGCTCACATTCAATCTCTCTATCAGGCAGTTTCTTGTAATACCAGGCCTCAACTTGGGAAAGATTGGACTCATCGCTGAAGGCATAGAGGTCCATCAGAAGAGGCTTCAAGTGTGGGGAAGCTAAGAGGGCGGTTCCTCCGAGAGCTTTGAAGAAATGCCTTCTGTCCATTTGATTTATATCCTAAACGACAAGGGATGACCTGTAAAGGGTGAGGCTGTAAGACCGGTCTGGAAGAGATTTTTGTTCAGGCACATCTTTCCAGAGTCAGACCGCCTTCTCGATGATTTGGATCTCCTCGAGTCTGGCCTTACCCAAGCCCATCTTCTCCGCTGTTTGTAAATAAGCCGGTTCTCTGTTTTCCTCTTTTAAGGAGATGAGTCCGTTACGGGATCGTAAATCTTCTATGATCTTCCACCCCACAGCATCCGCTGCGACGGGATCGAGACTGAAGATCAGGGCCTCATATTCGTCGGCCCACTTCGAATGATAGGAAGGGCCCCTATGATACTGGACGATCAAGGCATCGATGACGGATAATCTGTGTTTCTTCTTGATCAGGTCGGTATCAAAGAGTTCCGCCACGAAGGGATTGCAGTTCGTATCATGATATTTATTCGGGTTGTGGATGGCCCCGAAGTAATTTTTCATGCTCGCTGTTATGCCAGCCAGACCGTGGTCCTTAAGGATGGCGAGGCTGACGGAAGAGGAAGTATAACGGGATTGAATCTGGGAGAAAAGGCTCCCTATGTTGAGGTATGAGATCAGGTCACGCTCGTAGTCAACGCCGTTGGCATCCGTCCCGAAAACTTTAATGCCTTTATGATTCAGGTTGAGACGATAACCTGCCTGATTCAATTCTCTGTTAGTCCGGTCCCAAACAATGATGTTCTCTTGGCTGAGGCCAGCCTCTGAAATAAGATTGGCCAAACAGAGAGAGACATCGGGCAAGGTCGACAACTTTCTGCCCCCGATGGTGTTGATTTTAATCCCCACTCGGTCTTTCCTGTCAAAGATGGAAAGACAGCATTCTTTGAGATTCCCTCCCTGGATCAAAGTCTGAAGGCCTGTTCTGTACAAACTTTCAAGCCTTCTCTGCTTGGCCTCTCCTGTTTGACTCAGGATGTCTTTGGCTTTGACAACAACCACTCTGGACATTGTTGACTGTTCCATCTTAAAAATTACTCTTCCTCTGTAAAGTTGTCAACTCACCTCGGACTTCAGAAAAAAGGAACCGGCACCTTTTTCTTTATAACAAAAGGTATTTGGGAATGGATGAAGCGACCATTGAAGACCCCGACCCAACCTAACCCAGCCTTCCTGAACCGGTCTTCGAGGGTATTCGATGCAGTCGAACACCGAGGATGTCTGAGCACGTGACAATACAATCAACATAAGGCTATTTAGGCAATAATACTAGGCAATAATACATTGTAGTGAGGGGATATGTCCATGCGGAGTTCCGCAGGTGCCGAGAAGAGCGGTGAAGGAATGGCGTAAAGAATCTGAGCGGGAGCGAAGCCATTCCCAAATACCTTTATATTTTTCTCCTTCATCAAAGGAAAGAGATACTGACTCGGAAGATTAGGGGGTTGTCAAAAAAACTAAGGGGGATTATATTTAGGAAGACACGGTTATTACGAACGTAATAAATGATGTGACAATCCCTGCTCGGCGCGGAGGGCGGCCTCGGCCCGGCATGTATTACGTTATTCATTTTGTCCGTATTGAATTAAGAGGAGAATCGAAAATGAGGTTTTATACAGTGGCCAGAATTTTCTTGTTCATCGTCTTTTGCTTGTTTTCGTTTCGACCCGGCCTTGCCGGTGAAAAAAGCGAACCCTCTCTCCGTTTTCTTCTTCCTGAGGTGGAATCCTTCAGCTTTTCCGAAAATCCTCAAGAATATTTTCCTGAAACGCTTTACGAATACATCGACGGCGCGGCCGAGATTTACCTCGGTTATGATTTTAGACAGCTCATCGTCGGTCAGTACCAGATGGTCGAAAGTGACGTGATTCTATCTGTTGAGATCTATGACATGGGAACCGATATCAATTCTTTCGGGATCTACAGTGCTGAAAGATTCCCGGGTGCAGAATTCATTCCGGTAGGGAATCAAGGCTATCTGGAAGAGGGGGCGTTGAATTATGTCGCCGGCAAATACTACATCAAACTTTTATGTTTTGATTGTAGTGACAATTCCGATCAACTCTTGCGGTCATTTTCCGGTGAGATCTTGAAAAACATCGAGGACAAGGGACAGCTCCCAAATCTTCTTGCCGTCCTGAAGCAGGAGGGATTGATTGTCAATAGTGAAAAATTTATCCTTCGCAACTTTTTAGGATACGAGTTTCTCGAAAACGGCTATGTGGCCGGCTACAAAGTCGGCGACTTGGAATTCGACTGTACTGTGATCGATGGGAAAAATGAGGATCAGGCTCAGTCCATGCTGGAAAAGTATTTGGGAAGCCGGCCCCAGGGAAGTTATGAGAAGATTCCTCTCGGTTACCACCTCAAAGATCGGTATTATGGACACATTTACCTTGCTCGCGTCGGTCCTTACCTCTGTGGGGTGATGAAAATCAAGGACGGGGCAGAAAAGGTGGGAGAAATGTACTTGAAAACGTTAAAGGAGGCGTTGAAAACTCATCAAAGGCCTTAGTCTTGAGAATCTTTCAGTCGGGAGAGGGGTTGTTTTTTTGCGCTAAGTAATCTTGTAATCTTCGGAATTCCTGGTCTAAGAGGAGAAGAGACTTTTGCGCTTTTTCGAGATCCCTATCCTTCCCTGACTCTTCTAGATCGTAGGAAACTTTCTGAAGATGAATGAGGCTTAAGTTCGCAGAGGACCCTTTGAGATTATGTCCAAGCTCTCTGATCGTCTCGAAATCCTCGTTCTCCACTGCTTGTTGAAGTCGTGAGTATTTTTCTGAAAAATCTTCAGTGTAGATATTGATAAGGTCGTACAGAAAAGATTCATCTCCTCCTATCCTTTCCAGGGCGGAGGAAAGGTCTATCGGTGTCAAGGCCTTCGACATATCCAGTTCATTCATTTTAAGCCTCTCTTTGGGTCAGCGTTTGAAAATATTTATTGATAACGACACAATTGCGCCCCATCCTTTTTGCTTGATACAGAGCGTTATCACTGGCTTTGATCAGGTTTTCAGCGGATATGGTGGGCTGTTTTTCACTCGAAAAGGCACCCAAGCTGAGGGTGACCTCGAGGAGGCCCATATCTGTCTGAATCTTTTTCTGGCAAACGGCAAAACGCAGACGTTCTGCGATTTCTTCCACTTCGTCTAGCCGACAGTTGGGAAGAACAATGAGGAGCTCATCCCCTCCATATCGCCCGATTCTATCGTAACAGCGGATTTTCTTCTTCAAGCGGGCCGTCACCTCGATCAGAACCGTGTCGCCAACTAGATGACCGTACGTATCATTTATATTCTTAAAATAATCGATGTCCACCAGGATGGTGCCCACTGGTTTTTTTTCTCGTTGGCTACGATGGAGCTCTTCTTCCAGGAGTTGGATGATGGCAGCTCTGTTCCAAAGTTTAGTCAGACTGTCTTCTCTGGCCAGCTCTTCCAGCTTCAGGTTGGTTTGAATAAGCTGATTTTGAAGATCGACGATCCTTTTACCAGTCTGGAGTCGTGCTCTTAGCTCTAGAGTATCAAAGGGTTTGACGATGTAATCATCCGCTCCTGCTCGGAAACCTTCGAGGATATCTTCTTTCCGGTCTTTAGAGGTGAGAAGGATGATGTAGGTGTAGTGATCTTTCTTGAGCTGACGGACTCTTTGACACAGCTCCAGCCCATCGATCTTGGGCATCATCCAATCCAGGATGGCCAATGGGATTTCCCCTTTCTGGAAGGCTTGCCAAGCCTGCTGACCGTTGTTGGAGATAATGACTTTATAGCCCCAGTTTCTGATGTTTCGCTCTAAAATCTTGGAAGAAACTTTGTCATCTTCGGCGATCAGGACTTTCATCATTTTTGACCTTGTTGCTGAACATACGAATTTGATTTCTGTGAGCGAGCTTTTTTTATTGCCCGCTCGATCGTGGCAAAAAGCTCTTCCGGCTTTATCGGCTTGGAGACATAATCATCCATTCCAGCTTCCAGGCACCTTTCCCGATCGCCTTTCATGGCATGAGCTGTTAAGGCCACAATCGGGATATGAGATTTTGTCTGTTTTTCCTTTTCCCGGATGGCAGCAGTCGCCTCAAATCCATCCATCTTGGGCATCTGAACATCCATCAGGATGACGTCAAAAAGGCCTTTCTCAACAGCCTCTAGAGCTTCTTGACCGTTGTGAGCCGATGTGACTTGATGTCCTTTTTTTTCAAGCATATAACAGACCACTTTTTGATTGATAAGGTTATCTTCAGCTACGAGGATTCGGTAGGAATGAAAGGGCTCCTTGGAGACAGGCAGAGGAGAAGACACCTCATCTTCGGTCTTATCCGGAGCTTTGCCCAGGATGTGCATGATCTCATTCAGCAGCTCCGACTGTTTGATCGGTTTGGTGATAAAGGCGGACACTCCAAGCTTCTGCCAGGGTGAGGCATCTCCCTTGGTTTTCGCTGAGTTTAACATGATGATCGTGGATTTCGCCAGATCTGGGTTTTGTTTTAGTTCCTGAGCCAAGATGAAACTATCCATCCCTGGCATGTAGGCATCCATCACCACGAAGGCAAAGGGAGTGCCCATACTCTGGGCGCGGTCGATCAGAACCCGCGCTTCTTCACCGCTATCAGCCTCTGTCGGAATGGCCTTCCAGCTAATGAGCATTTTGCTCAGGATATCGCGGTTGGTAGCACTGTCATCGATGATCAAAACGGGAAGGCCCTCTGTTCCTTGAACTTGAGACGTTTTAAGAGTTTTTTCTTCTTTTGAAGGGATTTTGAATCGGACCGTGAAATGGAAAATTGAGCCAGCTCCTTCCTGGCTCTCGACCCAGATTTTCCCGCCCATCAGTTCGACGAGCTGAGCACAAATGGCTAATCCCAGTCCGGTCCCCCCGTATTTTCGGGTCATCGAGCCGTCAGCCTGGGCGAAGACGTCGAAAATCAAATTCTGTTTTTCTCTGGGAATGCCTATTCCTGTGTCCTTGATAGAAAAATGAATGATGACATCTTCCTCAGTCTTCGTTTCCTCCTCAATGGACACCAAGACTTCGCCTTTCTCCGTAAACTTGATGGCGTTATCGATCAGGTTGGTCAAGATTTGACGGAGCCGTCCAGAGTCACCCAGAACTTTGTAAGAAAGAGAAGGAGGAATATCACAAGCCAATTCCAGCTTCTTTTTATGGGCGTGAAGAGAAAGACCGGAGACTATCTCGTAAATAAATTCCTGGAGGTTGAACGCCATCACATCCAATTCAAGCTTTCGTGCTTCAACCTTGGAAAAGTCAAGGATATCATTGATAAGAACCATCAGCGCCTCAGCTGATGAACGGATTCCCTCGACGTATTTCCGCTGTTCTGGAGTGAGGTTTGTGTTCAGAGTCAAATCGGTCATGCCTAATATTCCGTTCATCGGGGTGCGGATTTCATGACTCATGTTCGCCAAGAACTCACTTTTGGCCTTATCCGCTTCTTGAGCTTCCTTTTGGGCCCGTACCAGCTCTGTCACTTCTGTGACATTAAAGACAAATCCTTGATATGTTTCCTTATGGTACAGAGGCTGGAACCGGATGATTGTTTCTATATCAGATAATGTCTTTTGGATGGATACGGGTGTGGCTCGCGGATTGCGTTTAAAATTTTCGATTTCTATCTTGATATTCTCGTCTGTGAAGAACGAATCTACTTCCCAAACAGGATGACCTTCAACTTCTGACCTCTGCTTGTTGATGAGTTTGAGGAAATAATCATTCACCTCGACAACTTTGTCTTCCTGGTCTGTGTACACAATGCCTTCCTCTAAACCAGAGATAATGGCTGACAATTTCGCAGCCTCCTTCTGGATAGCCTCCTCTGTCTGCTTGCGCTCTGAAATATTCCGAAGCACGCCTTCCATGCCCATCGGTTTCTTATTCTCATCGTATATAATACGTGCATTGACTGAGGTATCGATGATTTTTCCCTCTTTGGTTTTCAGTTTGATCTCATAGTCATTCAGGGTTCCCGTCTGCTTTAATTTCTCGACAAAAACCTCCCGATCTTTGGGATCAGCATAAAAGTCAGAAGCCCAATGACCGATGATTTCCTCACTCTCATATCCCGTATGAGTCTTTATGGATGGGCTGATGACTGTTATCCGTCCCTCATGATCTGTACGGTAGTAAATGTCGTGAAAGGACTCGAAGATGGTTCGGTACTTCTCCTCACTCTCCCGCAACGCCACTTCAGCCCTTGCCGAGCGGATAACCTGAGCTGTGGATTCTGCGATTCCCTCCAAGAGAGCATCCTCGTCAGGGGAAATTATGTGTTTACTGAAGAGAGCCAGGACTCCCATGGGCTCCTGTGTGGTTGACAGAAGTTGGTAACCGGCAAAGGAAACAAGCCCGAGCTTTTTCGCCCAGTCGTGGTTATGGACTCGAGAATCGTCTGTGACATTGTTGACGACAAGCTTGGGATTCTGATCAGCTGCCACTCGGCCGATCTTGTAGCAACCAAAGGGAACCCTCCGATGCATCTCGCCATCTGTGTGTGTGTAACGGCCCGAGCTGGCCACCAAATGAAGACAGCGGTCTCTGAGGCGGCAGACATGCGGTCCCTCGGTACATTCGGCATGCGGGCAGCCTGATGTGCACCTGTCTCCGGGCCGGATGATCCAGATACGAGCGAAATCAGCGTTGAAAATGGCCACGATCCCATCGGTGATGAGCCTGAGTTTTTCTTCAAGACCACAGGGTTTAAGCAGATTTTCTTTCAAACGATTCAAACGTTCAATGCGTCGTTCTGTTTTGTTGCGCGCGCTGATATCCCTGGAGACCACACACAGCGCTTTTCGGTTACCATAGATGATCAAATGGGTGCTCACCTCGACATCAACAGGAGTCCCGTCTTTCCGGCGGTACTGCCGCTTTCCGATGAAAGCACGCCCTTGTTTCGCCATATCCGCAATCTTCTGATCGATATCAATTTGGGTATGCATCACAAAATCATACACTTTGAGGTTTTTCATTTCTTCTGCAGAATATCCGAGAAGGTTCTGTAAGGCGTCATTGGCCTCCAGGACCTTTTTGGTTTCGACATCCAGGATGTAGATATTATCAGCACTCTGCTCCAGCACAGCCCGATACTTTTCCTCACTCTGGCACAACTCCTCCTCTTTTTTCTTCTGGGCGGTTATATCACGGTAAATCCCGTACACTGTATCCAGTTTTCCGTTGACCGTGATCGGCGAGGCAAGAACCGAAACATGGATAGGTATTCTGTCCCTTCGAAGACGGACTGCCTCGAAGGCCACATCTTCCCCTTGAGCCACATTTTTCGTGATCGAGGCGGCCTTTCTTTCTTCATCCTCTGAGGCAATCGATTCATCTAATTGCTTGCCCAGGATTTCCTCTTTTGGATAGCCAAACATCCGTTGGAATTCCTTGTTCACCCGGATTACGCGACCATCCGGATCGGCCATGACAATCCCCTCTTGAGCGCTTTCGAACAATTGATCAAGTCGTGCTCTTTCAATCTGCAATCTCTGTTCAGCTTTTTTGTGCTCAATAATCTCTGCCAATCTTTCAGCGATGACTTTAAGCACTCTCTTTTCTTCTTCGAGGAATGGTCCTTCCTCTCCATGGCCGACATCCCCCTTGTAGTAAACCTCGACCGTTCCGATGCTGTCACCGTTAAGGCTGATGTTTTCTGTCATCTGCCATTTGGTTTTCTTGAAGTTTTGTGTCCTGAATTCTTGACCCTTCAACTGGATTTTGGCACAGGTGTTTTCAGGATGCTTCCAGGCGGGAGGAATAAGATCAACCACACTCTGAAGCAGGCTTTCTAAGGGCTTATCATTTTCCTCGGCTAGCCCCGACATGGCATATAAGCACTCCATCTCTTTCATCCGTTCTGCCAGCTCCTGTTCTCTTTCCTCCAGCCTCTCGTTAGTGGCTTTGAGCTCTTCGTTGGTTGATTCGAGTTCTTCATTGGACGCTCTTAATTCCTCTGTGGTGGCCTCCAGCTCTTCATTCAACGCTTTCAGCGCCTCCGATTCCTCCAGTTTCTTGTTGAGAAGCAACATTTCTTTGTGCTTCTGGAACAGATTCTTCCTGGCCATTTCGATATCCAGACAGAGCCTTTTCAGGGCCTGGACATCCTGGCCTAAAACTTCATATAAATGTTCGAAGGATTTGGTGCGGAATTGGCTATCGTTGGCCATTTTATGATCTCACTGAATGTTCTTGTTTAAACGAGTCGAGTTTTTTTCGTTTTTGATAGATGCGATCTCTAGAGAGGAGAGTGCTGAAGAGGATTTCGTCCCTTGGCGTTTCTACACTCCCCAGGACAAGGATCCCGTTCCGTTTCAGAGAGGAGTGCAGCTTTTCGAACATCCTCTGCTGCAGCTTGGCCTGGAAGAAAATGAACAGATTTCGGCAGAGGATGAGATGAAATTTGCCCAGAGAAGGCCCCTTGATGAGATCATGATGTCGAAACCGAATCAAACGTCTGAGATCATCCCTGGCCTTGTATCCGCCGGGGTGCCTTTCGAAATACTTGAGTAAGTATCTCCGGGGTACTTCTGTTATCTCTTTATTGGAATAGATGCCTGCCACCGCTCTCTTCAGTGCCTCCCGGCTTATATCTGTGGCCTGAATGATAATCTGGTAATCATTTATTGTGTTGTTTAAAATCTCATGAAGAAGAATGGCTAAGGAATAGGGCTCTTGCCCCCTGGAACAACCCACCGACCAGATCCGAATTCTTTTCTTGTTTTCTTCCCGCAGAGAGCAAATCAAATCAGGAAGAATTTTCTCCTGGAGACTCCGAAACACCCATCTGTCTCTGAAAAAGTCGCTGACATTGATGGTCAGAGCCTCTACGAATCTCTCGAATTCGGATTGGTCTTTTTTCAAATACTCCAAATATTCCTTGTAGTTTTTGGAGCGGGTGATCTGCATCCTCAATCCAACTCTTCTTCTTAAAGTGGAGTCCCTGTACAGTCTGGCATCGAAGTCGGTGATTCTCTCGATCTCTTCGAGAACTCTGTCTAATCCTTTGCTTGTCGACGACATAATGTTGAAATCCCCTTAAAGCCGCTCGACGATGACCGCTGTGTTGGAGCCTTTTTCTTTACAAGAGAGAAGGGCTCTTTCACAGGCCTGCCTGAGTTCCTCTCCAGTGGCATGAAGTGAGACATCCGAAGATGTGCCCACCAGACTAATGGTGATTTCTAAGGGCCCCTTCTGGGTATTGATCCGTCTGTCGCAAATGCACCGGCGAAGACGCTCGGCAATGCCCTCAACATGGATCAGTCCGCAATGGGGAAGAACCACGGCCAATTCATCTCCCCCATAACGACCGAGTCTATCATACCCGCGGATGTTTTTTTTCAGGCGTTTGGCAACCTCGAAGAGGACCGTATCTCCGATAAAATGTCCATGGGAGCGGTTGAAACTCTCCAGATGATCGACATCCACGAGGATGAAGCCTGTGGCTCTGCTTTCTTTGCGACCTCGAACCAGCTCCTCGTTAAAAAAACCTAAAATCGTGTTCCTGTTCCAAACCTGAGTGAGCTTATCGTAGCTGGCTGAATCAATGTATTCTTCTTTTTGATTCAGGATGCGTTCACCATTCTGGAGCCTGATCTTCAGCTCGAGAAAATCGAAAGGTTTGGCGACATAGTCATCAGCTCCAGCCGAGAGACCGGCGATGATATTCTCTGCTTGATCACGACCGGTCAAGAGAATGACATAAATGGCCTTAGATATGTTTTCCTGATTCCGATTATGGATTCTCCGGCAGAGCTCAACTCCATCTATCTCCGGCATCATCCAATCCAAAACAGCGAGTTGGATATCGTTCTTCTTGATGGCGCTCCAAGCTTCCAGGCCGTCTTTAGCTGTCACCGTCTCGTATCCCCAATCGGCAATGTTCTTTTCTAAGGCCCGACAGGAAATCGGCTCATCCTCGGCAATCAGAACTCTCATGATAGTCTCATTCGTATGTATATTGTTGATTCTATTCATGACTGGAGAATGGTCAATCGCCTTTCAAGGTGAATAATGGGGTGATATTCTCCCCCTGTCCATCACCTTTCCAGAGGGGGCGCTCAAGCTGGTGGGTATCGAAGCGCGCAGGCCTGTTCCTACGAAAGTGGGAAACTAGTAAAAAAAGAAGTGGATCCCTGCCTCCGCAGGAACATAGGGTTTGACTCTCCAAATATTTGGATTATAATGAGGACCAAGACATATTGGCCATGCAGAGCAATAGAGTTGTCACCGGATCCCTGCTCATCATCGTTATTTTTATCTGTGGTGTCGTGCTGCGCCTGGCTAAGCCGGTGCTTTTTCCCTTCTTCTTAGCTATTTTCTTGTCCTTTATCCTATTGCCCGCACTGGATTCTTTGACACGTCTTAAAATCCCTAAAGCTGTCTCGATCATGTTTATCCTGGTCGTGACATTTCTTGTCATCTATCTTCTGGGAATGCTCTTTTACTCCAGCGGTAAAACCTTTGCCTCCGAGTTTCCGAAATACGGACAAAAAATCAGCTCTATCCTCTCCTCATTCCAGGAGAAATTTAAGCTGTCTGGTTACGATCGAGGCCCTCTTGAATGGGTCGGGGAGTTGGATATTAACCGGGTTGGGGGTTTGCTCCTTGCCTCCCTCGGCCCTTTCTTCTCGTTCATATCAAACCTGTTCCTGATTTTTATCTTTGTCGTCTTCATCCTGGCTGGGCGGGGTAAAACACAGACCAAGCTCAGGAATTCTTTTGATGCCGTGCGCAGTCAAAAAATTATCAATGTCATCCAAAATATCGATCATCAGATCCAGAAGTATTTGGCCATCAAAACAGTCGTCAGCTTTGTTACAGGAATCATGGCTACCCTTGTCCTGATGATTTTTGGAGTGGATTTTGCCATCGTCTTCGGTTTCCTGACCTTTCTCCTGAATTATATTCCCACCATCGGGTCCATCGTGGCGACAATCCTGCCTCTGATTATCGCCGCCTTTCAGTTCGATAATCTCTGGCCGGCTTTTTGGATTTTTATCATCTTGGGTACGATTCAGATGGCTATGGGGAATTTTATCGAACCGAGGTTGATGGGAGAAGGATTGGGGCTCAGCCCCCTGGTCGTCCTTTTCTCTCTGTTTTTCTGGGGCTGGCTATGGGGAATTCCGGGCATGATTTTGGCGGTTCCGATTGCTGCCGTCATCAAGATCGTCTGCAGCAATATTCCTTCACTCGAGTTCGTGGCGTCTCTGATGAGCCAGGATTAGACTCAGGAGCGGGTGATGATTTTATGGGGATCGGAGATTTTCTGGAGACGGGAAAAACGATCCGCAAGCTTGTCTAGATAAGCCCGGCCATCAAAATTTCCCTGAGACCAGTCATGGACAGCAAGCATAAGCCTGTCCAGGCATTTGATCTTTTCTTCTCGACTGTAGCCTGCCTGACTGTCAGGCAGAATCACCCTTCTTTCATAACGACAGCCCTCGATCCTTCGGAAAATCTCTTCCCCCAATTCATTCAGAGGCCCCCCTCTCTTCTCGGGAAGAATGAGAGGGCCTGTTCCTTTGGCCAGCTTGTCTTTAGCATATTTCAAAGCCAGAAGAACATCCCTATCTCTGGTCGTTCCCTTCTGGGCGGCCCAAGTATTGATCGGAATCTCTGCCTGAAAAGCCAGCCAGGCCATCCTTTCATCTTTCAAGATGTCTTCCTCTGCCAGCTCTCTGGCCGTCACCTCCTTTTGTCTTTTCTCGATCATCCTGTCCTCCTGGTAAGGCTTGTGCTGGACAAGAAATGAACAGATTGGAGGACAGTAAATTTCCTTCTCTCTGAGGAGACCGCAGCAGAGACTGCAGAGAGATTTTCCCAAAGCGATGCAGAATCGCTTTGCCTTGCGTTTCTGGCATTTCGCACATTTGGCCATTTCAGATGCCCGTCAAAGACCGGCGGTCAACACGTCAGATGGAAAGCCCCGATGGTCTTTTTTTCAAGATGAATTTCATTGAATACTTGAACGGCCTTTTCTGTTATTCCCAGGATGAGATCGATTCCTTTTGAATGGGCCTTGTTCTTGACTTCCTCTTCGACTTTCATCAGTCCGCTAAAACCTGTCCCGATGACGATGACAGCAGGATCTTCCAAGAACACCTCTTCCACATCCTCCAAGCAGAGGCTGTGCCCCGTTTTGCGCCACCAAGAGGAGACAACCCTATCCGGAAAGATGATAAGATCAGAGGTGAACATCTGATGATTCACCTCCATCCGGCCGAATGAATAGGAATCGATCATCTCTTCTTTTTCAACAGGAATGTATCAGAATTCAGGGTTCTTATCCTTTTTCCCAGAAGGCTTTTTAGAGCCTTCTGAGCCGCTTTTTTCTCGGCACTCTTCTTGGACAATCCCCTAGCTCTAGCCAGGGACCTCTCCTGGGAGAGGACTTCCACGATAAAAATTTTTTTATGATCGGGTCCTTTAGCGGTGATGGTCTTGTAAGCAGGAGCGGGTAAATTCTCTTTCTGCAAGTATTCCTGAAGAGCTGATTTATAGTTATCGATGAAAAATCTTTCAACGTTCACTCTCTTAAACAGGGATCTGAGGCAAGGGAAGAGGAATTTTTCTGCGCTCTGGAGTCCACCATCTATATATATAGCAGCAGTCAAGGCTTCGAAGGTTCCAGCCAGAATTGTTTTCTTCTTTCTTCCCCCGCTCTTCTCTTCTCCTTTGCCAAGCCTGATCTGTTTGTCCAGTTTGATCCGCTGGGCAAAATAGGAAAGAGAGGCTGTGCTTCCTGCTGCAGATTTAAGCTTGGAGAATTCTCCTTCGGAGAGTTCCCCGTACGTTTTATAAAGGAAATCAGCGATAACCAGGCCGAGGACAGAATCCCCCAAAAACTCAAGAACTTCGTTATCGGTTCCTCTTACCTGGCTGTTTTCATAAGCATAAGAGCTATGGGTGAGGGCCTGGAGAAGAGTCTCTTTCTGCTTGAACGTGTAGCCGATCCTTTTCTCGAGTTGGGAAAGGTTGGTCTTCATCTGGATGTTAAGCCGAATAAACGATTCTTCCTCTGACTATGGTCATCACCGGAGCTCCTCTCAGTTTCCAGCCTTGAAAGGGTGTGTTCCGGCTTTTGGATTTGAATCGATTGGCATCGACTATGGTATCCTTGTTGAGGTTGAGGACCGTTAGATCCGCGTCAGCTCCAACGGCGATCTGACCTTTGGTCTTAAGTCCGAGGATGAGAGCGGGGGAGGTGGACATCATCTCGACAAACCGGGACAAGGAGATGATTTTATTATTGACCAGTCGATCCAACAACAAAGAGACAGCCGTCTCTAAGCCGTTGATTCCAAAAGGCGCCTTGTCGAATTCCACGCTCTTCTCATCTAGGGTATGGGGGGCATGATCTGTAGCGAAGACATCGACTGTTCCGTCTTTTACAGCCCCGATCAGGTAATCCGAATCTTCCTTAGTCCTGAGTGGCGGGTTGACCTTCAGGTTTGTGTCATAGTCCTCGAGGGCAGAATCATTGAGGAGAAGATGATGCGGAGTCACTTCGGCCGTGACTCTGACCTTTCTTCTTTTGGCCTCTCGGATTAAGTCTACAGCCCTTTTGACACTGAGGTGGGCGATATGGATCCTCGCTTCAGCCTTCTCAGCTAAGATAAGATCTCGAGCCACGATGATTTCCTCTGCGGCAGAGGGCATGCCAGGAAGACCAAAAAGATAGGAGTAATACCCTTCATTCATCACCCCATCTTGAGTGAGACTTTTTTCCTCACAGTGGTCGATGATGAAGGTCCCCAAAGGTTTGGTGTACTCGAGGGCTCGACGCATGATTTCGCTCGTTCTGACAGGAAGCCCATCATCGGAAAAAGCGACCGCTCCAGCCTCTACTAAATCACCCATGTCAGTCAACTCTTTGCCTTCAAGGTTCTTGCTAACCGCAGCGATAGGAAAGATGTTGATAACCGCCTTCTTCTTGGCTTCAGAAAGGATGTATTCGGTCACTCCTCGATTGTCATTGACAGGTGTCGTATTGGGCATGCAGGCCACGGATGTGAATCCCCCTCGAGCAGCCGCCAGTGATCCTGTCCGAATGGTCTCTTTGTCTTCCTGTCCAGGGTCACGAAGATGAGTGTGCATGTCTATAAAACCAGGAGCGACGACCAGCCTGGAGACATCGATAATCCTGGCGGACGCAGCCTCGATTCTGGGCTTCATGGCGATGAATTTTCCTTTGTCGATAAGAATATCCAGGGTCTCATCAGTTCCTGTTGCCGGATCGATCACCCGGCCATTCTTAAGCAGAAGGCTCACGCTCTTTTCCTCCTAATAATAGATAAAGGACAGCCATCCGGACCGCAATACCGTTCTCTACCTGCCTGAGGATCACAGATTTGAGAGAATCGGCCATTTCAGCAGAGATTTCAACCCCCCGATTTATCGGACCAGGATGCATGATGATCGCGTTCCTTCTGGCGCGGCTGAACCTTTTCCTGGTGAGGCTGTAGAGATTTCTATATTCTCGGAGGGACGGAAAGTAGTTTCTTTGCTGGCGCTCGAGCTGGATTCGGAGCATCATGATCACATCTGCGTCCTGGCAGGCTTTAGCAAAATCATACTCTACCTCCACACCAAACTTCTTGAATTCCGGGGGAAGAAGAGGTGGGGGGCCGGAGAGAGTGGTTCTGGCTCCAAGTTTATTCAAGCAGAATATGTTGGATCTGGCCACCCGACTATGGAGAATGTCCCCGGCAATAACGACTTTCAGACCCGCGAATGTCTTCTTGACCTGCCTAATCGTGAAGGCATCGAGCAGAGCTTGCGTCGGATGCTCATGGGAACCATCGCCAGCATTCAGGACATGGGATCGACAAAAAGTGCTTATATAATGAGGAGCTCCGGAAGCGGCATGTCTGATGATGATTGCCTCTGGGTTCATCGCCTCCAAGTTCAACACTGTATCCTTAAGGCTTTCCCCCTTGACCACAGAGCTTGCGGATTTACTGAAGTTGACGATATCAGCACTGAGTCTTTTCGCGGCCAGTTCGAAGGAGCTTCGGGTTCGGGTGCTCGGTTCAAAAAAGAGGTTGATGATTGTTTTTCCTCTCAGCGTGGGAACTTTCTTGACTTCACGAGTGGAAATCTCGTACATCGATTCAGCAGTATCCAAGATAGCGAAGATATCAGATTGAGTGAGGCTTTCAATCCCGAGAAGATGCTTATGACTAAAAGACAAAGCTTTTCTCCTATTTGAGACCGGGAGGTTCAGTGATCAGGACTTCATCAGTTTCGTCTATCTCCTTCAGCTTGACTTGAACCACTTCTCTTCTTGAAGTCGGGAGGAACTTACCGACATAGTCCGCTCTTATCGGAAGTTCCCGGTGTCCCCGGTCGATGAGCACCAGAAGCTGGATTGTTTTTGGCCGTCCGAGATCGATCAGGCTGTCCATGGCGGCTCGGATGGTCCTTCCGGTGAACAAAACATCATCGACCAGGAGGATGTCTTTCTTATCGACAGAGAAATCGATTTCTGTCTTTTTGACCATGTGCTGGGCTTCAATCTCTGAAAAATCATCTCGATAGAGGGTGATATCCAGCACTCCCACAGGAATTTCGACCTTCTCCATGTGCTTAATCAAACTGGAGATTCTTTTGCTGATATAGATCCCTCGAGTTCTGATGCCAACGATCACGAGGTTTTTAAGGTTGCGGTTGCGTTCGATAATCTCGGTTGTCATCCGATGCAGGACCCGTTTGATCTTGCGCGAATCCATTATCTTGGCTTTAATCTTTTCTTCCATGTCTCGACTCCTGGTTGATGAATCAAAACCCCAACTCGTTCACTCGAGTTAGATCAAGACTTACAAGTGGCGCTCTCCGTTGAACGCCAACATTCCCTAAGAACATGCAATAAACCTCATAAAAAGTCAAGGAGTGAGCAGAGAATAGAGTGGCCGTCTCATTCTGTCAGGGAGTTCAAGCCGAGACCTTTTGAAAATAATGTTTGGCTGTCTCGATGTCCTTACGGATTTGGTCAGAGAGGTCGTCAGTCGAAGTGAATTTCCTTTCCTCTCTGATTTTCCGGAGGAACTGGATGACAACAGTCTCCCCGTATAGATCCCGCCTGAATTCAAAGAGGTAAGATTCGATGATGACGCCCTCTTGCCCAAAAGTCGGTCTTTGCCCGACATTGGTCAACGCTGGCCACAAATCTGCGTCGATCCTAACCCTGGTGATAAAAACCCCCCGGGGGATGATCTCGTTTGTCGTCCGGAGGTTGGCTGTCGGAAATCCGATGCTTTTTCCCCGGGCTTGTCCTCTGATAACTTCGCCAGAAATTTCATACGGCCGGCCCAATAATAGATTGGCTTTTTCTATCTGTCCCTCCTGAAGAAGCGATCGAATGAGACTGCTGCTGACGGCCGATCCATCCTTGGTCACAGAAGGGAGAGTGAAGACACGGAAATCATGCCTTGAGGCGAGCTGATGCAGAAGTCGACTATCGCCTCGGCGGTCACGACCGAAGCGAAAATTTTCCCCCACCACAACTATCCTCGTCTTGAGTATACTAACGAGAATTTCCTGGATGAATTCTTGGGCTGTCAATCTCGAAAATTTCCTGTCAAAAGGGATGATCAAGGCAGCGTCAAGGTCAAATTTTCCGATTTCTTCGAGCCTTTGATCCAAAGTTTGGATCAATTTCACGCGCTTGTGTCCCAGGACGCGCTCAGGATGGGGAGAGAAAGTCAGCAGAATCGGGATGAGGCCCTTCTCCTTAGCTTTATCGGTGACAAAGGTAAGGATGGCCCTGTGTCCTTCGTGAACACCGTCAAAATTTCCGAGAGCGACAATCGTCTGTTTCTCAAGAGCAGGAAGAGTCTCGATTCCGCGGAAGACTTTCATCATCCTATAACTTGATGATCTTCGTTTTCTCCATATAGCCCAGCTTCAGTTGATGGAGGCAGGAATCCAAAAACTGTTTTTCCTCGGGTTTCAGGTTTCCTTGTGTCCGATCCTTCATCAGGTCAAGAAGATCGATCAGCCTTTTGACCAGATCCAAGTTCTGCTCCGGTTTTTTTGATTCAGGATCTTCAGCTAGTCCTAGGTTGATCAGGGCTTGAGTGAAAAAGGGAAGGACGAGAGAGCTGAAATCCAAGGGAGGGATGATGATCTTCTGTTTTTCCGTCTCTTGCTTTTTTGACTCACGTTTTTTTGTCTTTGTTTTTTCTGCCATTTTGGGCCCCTCGCGAGGGAACATCTGGAATGGAAGCAATTGATCTTGAAGATTTAAAAAAAAATATTACAATATTCTCTTTGACAACGCAAGGGAGATAGCTCATGGATGAACCGGTCAAAGCGGGAAGGCAATTTCAAAAACTCGTGGAAATATTAGATGTTCTACGGGGAGATAGGGGATGTCCCTGGGATAGGGAACAGGACGAGAAATCCATCTGTGATTATTTCTTGGAAGAGGTGTATGAAACCGTTGAGGCCGTCTACGAAGATAACCCCAAGGCTCTGTCTGAAGAACTGGGCGATGTGTTGATGGAGGTGGTTTTCCTGGCCAGGATCTGTAAGGAAAAAGGACAATTCACGGTTTCTGAATCACTCGAGACCATTAACCAAAAAATGATCCGGAGACATCCCCACGTCTTCATTACCGGGGAGGATAAAACCTCCCAGAGAATTGTCGACGAATGGCAGCGCCAGAAAAAGGAAGAAAAGAACCGGGAATCTTTTTTCGAGGGCTTTGTCAAATCTTCACCAGCGCTTCTCGAAGCGTTCCAAATAGGCCGGCAAGCCTCCACCATCGGGTTTAACTGGAACCAGCCCCTGGATGCCCTTCAGAAAGTCAAAGAGGAAATATCAGAGTTAGAAAAGGCCTTGAAGGATGAGAAGAATGGGGAGATCCGGCCAGAAATCGGAGACATACTTTTTTCTATGGCCCATGTCTCTCGATTATTGGGCATCAATCCTGAAATCGCCCTCAAAGGAGCCAATCGGAAATTCATCGACCGGTTCAAGTCGGTCGAACAGAGGCTTAAGGAAAAAGGGAAAAGCATCCAGCAAGCCAGCTTAGAAGAGATGGACAAAATCTGGGAAGAGATCAAAAAGGAAGAATGAAGAATGTGGGAATAGATTCTAAGTCCTTTTTGCGGTGTTCATCCTTTGAACGAGGCTGGCTTTGATGAATTCTTCGATATCCCCATCAAGAACTCTATCCACATCGCTCACTTCGACGTGGGTCCTCAGGTCCTTGATCATCCTGTAAGGATGAAGAACGTAAGAACGAATCTGATTTCCCCAGGCAATGTCTGATTTGGCGTCCTCCAGCTTTTCTAACTTTTCCCTCTTTTTTTTCTTCTCCAACTCATACAGACGGGCTTTTAAGACCTTCATCGCCGCCGCTTTGTTCTTGTGTTGAGATCTTTCGTTCTGACACTGAACCACGATGCCCGTCGGGATATGGGTAATCCTGACAGCCGAGTCAGTCACGTTGACATGCTGCCCCCCCCGACCTGAGGCGCGGTAGGTATCAACCCGGAGGTCATCGGAGTTTATTTCCACCTCGATCTCCTCGTCAACTTCAGGATAGACAAACACAGCTGCAAAAGAGGTGTGCCGTCTTTTGTTGGCATCGAATGGAGAGATCCTGACTAACCTGTGAACCCCCGACTCTTGACTCAGGGTGCCGTAGGCATGGTCTCCGATAAACCTCAAGGTGACACTTTTTAAGCCGGCCTCTTCCCCCGGTTGAAAATCCAGCATTTCCGTTTTAAACCCCCCTCGTTCCCCGAACCTCAAGTACATCCTGAGGAGCATCGAGGCCCAGTCTTGAGACTCAGTCCCGCCGGCTCCAGGATGGATAGTTAAGATGGCATTCCAGGAATCATCCTTATCAAAAAATAGTGTCTTCAATTCAGCTTGAGCCAAATCCTCCTCGAAAGATTCGAGTGCCTGGTCTAACTCCTGCATAACATTTTCACCTTCCTCTGCCAATTCCGCCAGGACTTCGATCTCTTCTTTTTTCTGCTTGATCCTGTTAAAGAAATTGAGCTCTTTTTCAAGTCTTTTCTTGTTTTGTTGGAGAGTTTGATACCTTGGCTGATTTTTCCAGATGTCAGGGGCGGAAAGGTTTCTGTCGATATCCTCGAGCTCTAATTCTTTGCCGGCTACGTCAAAGAAAACCTCTTAATCTATCGTATCTAGAGAGGTTATCTTTCATTTTGTCCAGGAGATCAGAGCCTATCTCTTTTATGGGCTTTTTGTTTTGCATGAATCCTCTTCGTCATAGCCAGGATAAGGAATGCGCCGCTAAAAGTCAAGCTGAGGAAGGCCAGGATATCACCATATCTGGTGTAGATCGTCTGCTTCATAGAAGGAGAAACATCAGCCGTGAGATGCGTGACAGTCATCATTTTCGAATGGGAGATGATGCGTCCGCAGGGGTCGATGATTCCGCTGATTCCTGTCGTTGCGGCTCTGAGGAGGTACCGTCTGTTTTCGACGGCTCTGATCACAGCCATCGAGAAGTGCTGGTAAGGCGCAGAACTATTCCCATACCAGCCATCATTGGTGATAGCCGCCAGGAATTGGGCTCCCTTCTTGACAAACCGGCGAACCAAGTCGGGAAAGATAATCTCGTAGCAGATCGGGGAGCCGAAAGGATAGCTCTCAAACTTATGAAGCGTGTGCTCTTTGCCAGGTGTGATATCCCCGATGGCGTGAGTCATGCTCTGGATAAAGGCAAAGATTTTTTTGTACGGTGTGTATTCCCCGAAAGGAACTAAGTGCATCTTATAGTACTGGCTTATGGATAAATCAGGACTTAGGCAGAGGGCTGTGTTGTAATACAGGACTTTCTCGCCGCGGAAAGCGATTTCGTTGGTCCCGATAAGAAGGGTACAGCCAGTCTCTTGGACAAAACGAAAAAGCCGCTGCTTAAATTCCTGGTAAAGAGCCTGCGGACAGCTGAAACAGAGAGTGACAGAAAACTCAGGCCAGATGATGAGCTGAGCCCCATCACGGTAAGCTCTCTGGCTGAGGTCCAGGTGTCTTTCGAATAGATTTTTAATTTCTTGCGTCGTCACCTGGTCCCAATAAATATCAGAGGAGACATTGCCCTGGATGACAGAAGCTGTAAACGAAGATTCCTTCGAAGGCATCTGTCTCAGGCTTAACAGTCCCAAGCCATGGAGTAGAAAGATAAGTCCCAGCGCGGTGAAAACGGGCCATTTTTTCCTGTGTTTCAGGGAAAAAACAGACATGCTCTGGAAAAGGACGAGGAAGAAGGAGAGCCCGTAAATGCCCGTGGCTGAGGCAATCTGGATGTACATAAGGTTCTTGAACTGACTGGCACCCAGGAGCCCCCAGGGAAATCCGGTGAACAGGTGAGTTAACACATACTCTGAAGAGACCCAGAGGAAGGGGGCGACGAGAAAGACCGATTTTGGGAATGATAAGGAGATAAATGAAAGGAACAGACAAAAAAGGCCCCAAAAAAGCGCAAGAAACAGGACAAAGACGATGTAGATCAGAAAACTGAAGGGGAGAGACAAGTTTCCGTAATGGGCCGGCACGGCCGGAATCCAGTAAATCAGAAGAACGTTAAAGGCAAGGCCCGCCAGGAAGCCGTAGAAGAAGGCCTGCTTGGGCCGATGCTTGAGGATAACATAGAACAAAGGGATGAGAGAAACCCAGGCCAACACCCACAGGTTGAACTTCGGAAACGAGAGGGCGGTGGTGGTTCCACTGAGTAAGACCAGGGCTATATGTGATGCTCTTGTTCTCAAGTTTTTATTGTTTCTTGATGAAAAGGGGCAACAACCCTATTTCCGGACAATGAAGTAATCGCTCTTCTTTTTCTTCTGTGACTTGGCCAGTTCATCCCTGATGCTTTCGGCCTTTTCTCTGGTCGGAAAACTTCCGATTCTCACTCGATAGACGGGTTTGTTGTCCGAGGGCAAAGGATCGAGGACAAAGGCCCGGTAACCTTGTTTTTTGAATCCTTCAGCCACCCCGGAGGCAGCCTTCATATCAGCAAAAGCACCCACCTGGACAAAATAAAGGTTCTCCTCTTGGACTTCTGGTGCCTTTTTCTTCTCGGTCTCGTTCTTGAGCTTTTGATGCACGGCTAGTTCTTTTTGGATGGCCTCCTTTTGACCTTCAGAGGCCGCCGAGACTTTCTCTGCTTCCCCGAGCGTGGCTTCGGCGGGAATCTCTGACTCCTTTAGGATCTGGGCCTGCTTCTTACCCACCGAAACACCGAGAAGGAAAATCACGATTCCCAAGATCAGGATGGCGATAAAAATAAAGACGAGGGAAGAGCTCGAAAGCTGGACCTCTCTGTAATCCTTTGTTTTCATTCCTTATCGATTTTCTCTTTCGATCCTTTATGCAGGAAGGCTGTTAACAACTCAAGGGGAATAGGGAAAATGATGGTAGAATTCTTTTCCGTCGCAATTTCTGTCAAGGTTCCGAGAAAACGGAGCTGAAGGGCTTGAGGATTGGTCGAGATGATATCAGCAGCCATGGTCAGTTTATCTGCGGCTTGGTACTCTCCATCGGCATGGATGACTTTAGCTCTCCTTTCTCTTTCCGCCTCAGCTTGTTTGGCAATGGCCCGGACCATATTCTCCGGAAGATCCACATGTTTCATCTCTACCAACTGCACTTTGATTCCCCAAGGGTCTGTGTGCTTGTCGATGATTTCCTGAAGCTGGGCGTTGAGTTTTTCCCGTTCTGAAAGGAGTTCATCCAGTTCGACCTCTCCTAGCACACTCCGGAGAGTCGTTTGGGCGAGTTGAGAAGTGGCATACAGGAAGTCCTGAACCTCCAGAATGGCTTTTTGGGGTTCCATGACGCGAAAGTAGACAACGGCATTGACCTTAACAGAAACATTATCCTTGGTGATCACATCCTGAGGCGGAATATCCATGACGACGATCCGCAGGCTGACCCGGACCATCCGGTCGATCGGAGGGAAAACAAGGATGATTCCTGGCCCCTTGGGTTTGGCCAGGACGCGGCCGAGCCGAAAGATCACGCCTCTTTCATACTCCCTCAGGATTTTAATGGCGTTAAGCAAATAGAGAACGACAAGAGCGATGATGATTATTGGGAATGTTATCATTGTAACCTCCTCATTTTAGGCTGATTTATTGAATCGACTCCAATCTAGTCAAATCTGCAGAAAATTTCAAGATATTTATCGACTTTTAGGCTTTGGTGACTCTGATCTTCAAATTACTTTTGACTTCCACGACCTTCACCTTATCTCCCTTAGGGATGCGCTCATCAGATTCAGCATCCCAAATCTCACCGTGGACAAACACTTTCCCTTCGGGGTCGATATCGGTCCGAGCCGTGCCGATCTCGTCCACCAGTCCTTCTCTGCCCGTGACAGCCTTTTTTATGTGGGCCTTAATGGCTAGGCTAATTAAAAATATAAAGATCAACGAGATGGCGATGGCGACCGGAATGATGAAATTGAGACTGGGTCTGAGTTCCGGTATAGGAGTATTGATGAGCATTATCGAGCCGATGACCATGGCGATGATTCCTCCTATGGTAAGGATTCCATAACTCTGAACCTTCAATTCAAGGATAAACAACCCGATGGCTAAGATTATGAGAATCAATCCCACATAATTGATGGGCAAAATTTGGAAAGAAAAAATGGCTAACAGCAGGCAGATTCCTCCCAAAACGCCAGGCAGGATGGCTCCAGGATTGGAGAATTCGAAATACAGACCGAGTAAACCTAGCATCAGAAGGATGTAGGCCAGGTTGGGATTGGAGATGGTGATCAAAAATTTTTGCCGGGCTGTCATCGGGACTTCAACCACATCCTCTCCGACGAGCTGGAGCGGAACCTCTTTGCCGTCAAACCGTCTAATCGTCCGGCCGTCAAAGGCCTTAATGATCTCTTGAGTATCTTGAGCAATCAGGTCGATAAGCTTCCCTTCCAACGCCTCCGTCTCTGTGTAAGAGAGGCTCTTTCTCACAGCATCCTCGGCCAACTTTGTATTCCGCCCTCTCTTCTCAGCCAAGGTCTTGATGTAAGAGGCCGCATCATGGGTGACCTTCTCTTCCATCGTCTTATCCATAGCTTGTCCTGTGATCGATACGCCCACAGGATGGGCAGCCCCCGTGTTTGTCCCAGGAGTCATTACAAAGATGTCACAGGCTATGGCGATGAAGAACCCGGCTGAGGCAGCCCGCGCCCCGTGGGGATGAACATAAGCCACCACTGGAACTTTAGAACTCAAGATTCTCTCGATGATTTCCCTCATCGAAGAATCTAAACCACCGGGAGTGTCTAAAGTCATGATGATCAACCTGGCGTTTTCCCTTTCAGCTCGAACGATCGTGTTCCGGACATACTCTGAAGTAACGGGATGGATGGGAGCGGAGACGTCAATTTTTAAAATAGTGGAGTAGCAGAGTCCAGGTAAGAGCAGGGCGCACACAAAGATTATGGCTTTTTTTACCACTATGATTTCATTATAGGAAGGCCCTGATTTGAAGTCAATAATTTATCTTGACATTTTATTTTCAATAAATTAATTATTATTATGCCAGACCAAAAGGAGAATAGAATGATTAAGAATGATATCGCCCTCTCAATCGAAGAACAATCTGACTTTAACAGGGCAACTTCATTGTTAATCGTGGAAAAAACTCTGGCTTGCCTCAAAGAGGCCCTCGTCAAGGATGAAAAGATCGAAATCCGTGGGTTTGCCAGCTTCAAGGTTGTGCCCAAAAAAACAGGATACGGTCGGGATATCCGCAGGGAGAAACAGATAAAAATTAAAGAGGGGAAAAGGATCAAGTTCAGGCCCGGTCAGGATTTAAAGAATATCTAAGTCAACAGTCAGTCCACGACTTCACCTTTCAATCGAGCTGCTGATGCCGCTTTGGATTCTACCCTTGATAAAGAGATGGCTGACGATTGAATGATATACCCCGTGGCCTGCCGCGGGGAACCAATCGTCGGGGGATCCAAGGGGGTAGGCCCCTTTGATCGCAGGGCCAGGCCGAGAAGGGGAGGCAGGAAGCCCGGACGGAGTTCGGGCGACCGATGGAAGAGGGAACGCGAAGCGGTTCCCTCTCCAAAATTGACTCTGGAGACTTGGTGATCTGATGATGCCAAAAAAAAGAATGAGACCCCTCTCGCCCCGGGGCCTGAAGACATATTCTCTTCGATCAAGAAAGAGCAAAGTCGACTTAACCTGTTTTTCCAGACCATTCACACCGAAAGAGAACTGGCGCGCTTTTTTCAATAGCCTCCCTGACACTTTGGCTGGGAAAGATTTCAGACGATTCATTTCGCTGACAAAACAGGCCAAGAAAAAAAACAGAGCCATCCTCTTCGCTTTAGGGGCCCATGTCATTAAGGTAGGCCTCAATCCGACTATCATCGATTTGATGGAAAAGGGATGGGTGACTGCTCTCGCTCTAAACGGTGCCGGTATCATTCATGACTTCGAAATCGCTTATGCCGGCCGGACATCCGAAGATGTTGGGCTTCAGATTAGAGATGGAAAATTTGGTATGGCCCGGGAAACAGGCGAAATGCTCAATGAAGCCATTAACCGGGGCGAGGAGGGCGAACTCGGCTTGGGTGAGGCGATCGGAGTGATGATGGCCGATGCGGACCTGCCTTATAAAGAATCGAGCCTTATCT
>SMTZ1_10009330_pt1 | contig 27787 bp, 30 predicted proteins | sample DeeMarSWOR136_30_FD_25667 | JGI IMG/M metagenome (IMG submission 25667)
GCTGACAACTCGACGCAGGAGGGTCGTTCCAAGAACAGAAGGGTTGAGTTTATCGTGATCCCGTAGAAGGGATGTGGCCCTTTAAAGAAAACCCTATCATAATGTGGCAGGAGTTGTTTTGCTCCTGCCACATTATTTTTACCGATTGGAAATCCAAGCGATCTTTTCCAGCATTCGTCATCCCATGCTATCCAGATGCTGGAGCCCACTCTGATTGTAGCCAGGGTTTACACCGAGCGGCGCTCTTATCTTTTCACCATAAACAATGTACTGGGGATTGCCGAACTACAAAACACCACTGAGGGGGGCCCTTGAAATGGAGCCATTAAGGAGTGTTGGGAACCTCTCTGAAAAAAAGTCCCTCTTCACATCGGCTTCAGGTCTCTTCCACTAGAATCTGTTTCTTCGGAACTTCTTCTCTCTTGGGCAGGACGATCCGAAGAACGCCATCTTTATACCCCGCTTTGATTTTCTCCTGATCAATCCCTTTCGGAATGGAAAAGGTGCGCTGGAAGGTCCCATAGGGCCTTTCAATCTGGAGGTAATTTGTATCGGATGGCTCTTTAAGAAATTTTCTCTCTCCTTGAATGATCAAGGCATTTTCTTCCACCTTAATATCGATGTCACTCTGGCTCATCTCGGGAAGGTCTATTTTTAGAATAACCTCGTTCCCTCTTTCCAAAATGTCGACGGGAGGAGACCAGGTTCCCCGTGGCATTTCCTTCCAAAAGCGGGAGAGGGTTTCATCGAAAAGCCGAGTCATTCTATCCTGCATGGCCATCAGGTCTCGAAAGGGTTCCCACTTCACGTAGACCATACCAATCACCTCCAATGGGGTACGCACAAAATATAATTCAAATGATGGGGGATGTCAATCCCGTTGAGTGAAAGTCACCCAGCTTGAACGCAGGAAATTCGTCATCGAAACGAAATTCAAATTTGAAGATCCTCGGGTGGGAACAGTCCTGCTGTAAGGATCAACTCCGACAGGTATAGCAAACATCGTAAAAGTCTTTTGGAAGTCTGGCCTTTTCTCTGAACTTTTCCAGCTGAAACCACGGAGCGAAGCTGTTGCCGCAGATCTTGCATTTTTTCATCTTTAAAGTTCGCTTCCACCGGATGATCGTCCGCTCATCACCATTTTCTTTCATCTTGATCACATCCACCGGACAGGCGACGACACAGGCACCGCAAGCGATACAGCTCTGCGCCTCTTCTCCAAAAGGGGGGACTCTCCGGTCTCCCCGCGAAGCAAACTGGATAGCATGGGCCCCCACCACCTCGTCACAGACCCTTGCACAGAGTCCGCAGAGGATACAATTCTTCTCCTCTTTCTTGAAACGAACCTCTTCCACCCCCATCATCCTGGCCATGTCTTGAATCAGTTTATCCCCAGGGCACATGGCCAAGATGAGCTCCATGATCATTCGACGCGCCCGCAAAACCTTTTCCGATTGGGTAAGTACCTCAATCCCTTCAGTAGCAGGATAGGTACAGGCAGTGGTCATTCTCGCCCTTCCTCTCCGAACCACTTCCACCAAACAGAGACGACAGGCACCGTAGGGCTTCACCGATTCGTTATAGCAAAGGTGGGGAATCTCAATCCCTGCGTCAAGAGCCACTTCTAAGACATTTGAACCCTCTTTCGCCTCCACGGGTTGCCCATCAATCACAAAGGAAATCATAAGCACTCCTTCTCTTGCGGGACATCTAATTTCAAATTTCAGATTTTAGATTTCAGATTTTTCAATCCGCAATCTGCGATCTGCAATCTGCAATTTTATTCCACTTCTACCGCTTCAAATTTACAGGACTCGAAACACATCCCACATCGAGTACATTTTTGCTCGTCAATCTTGAAGGGAATTCCCTTTTCTTTTTTGGTCTTCGTTTTACCACTGATCGCCCCAACCGGACAGGCCTTCGCACACCTTCCGCACATGGTGCACGCATCGGAAAGGATCCGATATTTCAGAAGAGCCCGGCAGACCTTCGCCGGACATCGTTTGTTGTTGATATGTTCTTTATATTCATCCCGGAAATACTGGATGGTGGAAAGGACTGGATTGGGAGCCGTTCCTCCCAAGGCGCAGAGAGAAGCTTCCATGGTCACCCATCCGAGCTCCTCGAGAAGATCGATATGCTCCGGGGTTCCCCTTCCCTCCGTGATGTCTGTCAGGATTTCGTGCATCCGCTTCGTTCCTTCACGGCAGGATGTACACTTTCCACAAGACTCGTCTTTCAGGAAGTTCATGAAGTACTTCGCCACATCCACCATGCACGTGGATTCATCCATCACGATCATTCCACCCGAACCCATCATTGAACCCACTTCTGTGAGTCGATCGAAATCGACGGGCAGATCGATCAGCGATTCGGGAATGCACCCACCTGAGGGGCCTCCGGTTTGAACCGCTTTGAATTTCTTCCCTCCCGGGATTCCACCCCCGATATCATAAACAATCTCTCTGAGGGTAATTCCCATGGGAACTTCGACCAAACCAGTATTATTCACCTTACCGACAAGGGAGAAAATCTTCGTCCCTTTGCTTCCCTCGGTACCAATTTGAGTATACCAATCCGCACCCCGATCCATGATGACTGGGACATTGGCCCAGGTCTCCACATTGTTCAGATTGGTCGGTTTATCCCAGAGACCGCTGATGACGGTATGAATGTGCTTTGCTCTGGGTTCTCCGACATTCCCCTCAATCGTGGCCATGAGGGCTGTCGATTCTCCCGCCACAAAGGCCCCACCTCCACGGCTCACCTTGATGTCAAATTCGAACCCCGATCCAAGAATATTTTTCCCCATCAGTCCCAGATCACGGGCTTGCTGGATGGCAATCCCGATATTCGTTACAGCGAGTGGATATTCGTGCCGGACAAATATGTATCCTTCATGGGCTCCGATGGCATAAGCGCCGATGATCATTCCCTCTAAAACACTGTGAGGATTTCCTTCCAAAAGGCTCCGATCCATATAGGCGCCAGGATCTCCCTCATCAGCGTTGCAGATCACATATTTCAATTCCCCCGGCGCATTGCGGCATTGCTCCCATTTCAGGCCAGCAGGGAATCCTCCACCTCCACGCCCTCTCAAGTTGGCCTTCTTTACTTCTTCGACGATCTCTTCGGGTTTCATGGCAAAAAGGACCTTAGTTAAGGCACGATATCCTCCCACGGCAATATAGTCTTCGATTTGCGTGGGGTCGATATTTCCGTTGTTCCCCAAAATGATCCGCCTCTGCTTCTTATAGAAAGGAACGTCCTCTTCAGTGGTAATCTTCTCTCCTGTCGTCGGGTGCTCGTAGAGGAGATGGTCAATAACCTTTCCTTTTAAAACCGTTTCCTCAAAGATCGTTGAAGCATCCTCAGGCTTCACCCGCTGATACAAGACCTTTCTCGGATGAAGGACCACTAATGGTCCTCTTTCACAAAAGCCATGACAACCTGTAACTCGAAGGCCAATGCCATTGTCTTTCGCCTTCTCTTGAATGACCTTTTTGAAGGCATCCACCACAGCATGACATCCTGAAGCATGACATCCCGTACCACCACAAACCGTGATTAAGGCTTGGTCAGGATTTCTCGTGCTGAGGATTTCATTCCTGTATTTTTCTAACTCCTGAGGAGAACTAAGCCTTACCATTCGCCCCCTCCTTTTTCTTATCAGAACGGAACTTCTTTATAGTTCCTTCGACCTTCGTTGAACTCATCTTTCCAAAGTACTGGCCGTCGATCGCTAAGACGGGTCCAGCGGCACAGACGCCCAAGCAGTTGACCGTTTCAAGGGTGAAGTTTAAATCCTTTGTGGTTTCTCCAGGCCTGATGCCTAATACTAGTTTGATCTGATCAAGAATGCGCTGTGCCCCACGGACATGGCAAGCGGTCCCCATGCAAACACAGACCTCATGTCTTCCCCGAGGCGTCAGGCTAAGGGCCCGGTAAAATGTTGCAATCCTGTAGATCTTATTTAAAGGGATGTGAAGTTTCTCCCCGACATACTCAAGGGTCTCCCTCGGAAGGTATCTTTCCTTGGTCTGTATGTCTTGAAGTATAGAAAGAATTGCAGATTCCTCTCTTCCATACCGTTCAATGATGGCTTCAATTTCTGGCTGAGTCATTTTAAAATCCCCTTTTCGATCTTTCCCTTAACTGTCCGTACTCGTGGTCAACGCGTTTTTGAATCTCTTCAATCATCTCATCTGTCAGGTGTCGAAATCTTCCCTGAAGTCTGATGTACTCTTTGACAGGCTTCAACTGCGGAAAATCGATATTCAGTCGGTACGTCCCATGTTCAACCTCATAAAGTGGAAAGATCCCTGTCTCGGCAGCCAACCGTCCCAGTTTGATGGAGAGTTCAGGTGCAGACCGCCAACCCGTGGGGCAGACGGAAAGAACGTGGATGTAGGCAGGGCCTTCAATATGAGCGGCCTTTTTGACCTTCTGGATCAAGTCGATCGGATAACTCGGGCACGCTGTGGCCACGTAAGGGACACTATGGGCTGCCGCGATGGCTGCCATGTTCTTCTTCCACGTGATCTGTCCCATCTGCACTTTTCCGGCTGGTGAAGTGGTGGTTGAAGCGCCAAAGGGCGTAGAAGAAGATCGCTGGATGCCCGTGTTCATGTAGGCCTCGTTATCCGTGCAAATATAGATGAAGTCATGCCCTCTTTCGAGGGCGCCTGAAAGGGCTTGGAGCCCGATGTCAGCTGTGCCCCCATCCCCCGCCATCGCAAGGGAAACGATCTTCTTACGGGGAATTCTTCCCTTTCTCATTAAGATCTTTAGCCCTGCTTCGACGCCAGACGCCACGGCTGCCGTATTCTCGAAAGCCACATGGAACCAGGGAACCCTCCATGAAGTGAAAGGAAGAGGAGAAGAGACAATCTCCATGCATCCCGTGGCATTCGAAACGATCACATTTCTCCCCAGTGCCTTAGCCACCAATCTAACAGCCAATACCTCAGCACAGCCCTGGCAGGCCCGATGGCCTGGTGCAAAGTATTCCTTTTGGGTCAATGTTCTGACGGCAAAAACATTTAGCATCTCAGTCATTCTCTCACCCCATATAGTTCATATCCTTCCCTATTTCCTTCTTCAATTTCAATCTCAGCCTTGTCCACCATTTTTACAAAATCGAAGGGAGCCACATCCCTGCCCGAAATTCCTGCGACGAAGTTGTACACGGATGGTCTTGAATCATACCCATAGAGGGCTGCTTTCACTTCTGAGGCCACTGGCCCTCCCGGCCCTCCGACGGAAATGGCTCGATCGATAACCACCAAATCCTTTACCTTAAGGGCAACCTGTCTAAAATCTTCGAACGGGAAAGGCCGCCAGAGTCGAATCTTTAATAACCCCACCGACCTTCCTTCCTCTCTCATCCTATCGACGGCCACGGAGGCCGTTTCTCCGAAACTCCCCATGGTAACGAGCAAGGTCTCTGCATCCTCCGCCTTGTAAGTCTCGATGGGTTTATAATATCGTCCCGTCATGTCTCCGAAAGCCTTCCAAGTTTCTAAGATCTTAGGCATGGAGGACCAAATGGCCACCTCCTGCGCCTTCTTCGTCTCTGCAAAGATGCTGGGCAGTGCAAAAGCGCCCATGGTGATCGGACGATCAGGGTGGAGACGGTAAAGGGGTTGATAGGGAGGCAAGAATTGATCGACCTTTTCCTGCTCAATCATTTCAAAGGGTTCAATCACATGACTTAAGGTAAATCCATCCATATTGATGATCGCAGGAAGGAGAACCGCTCTGTCTTCGGCCAATCGATAAGAGATAAAGACATGATCATAGACCTCTTGACCATTTTCTACGAAGAACTGAATCCATCCACAATCACGGATCGACATGGCGTCGCTGTGATCGTTCCAGATACTCAGAGGAGCAGAGAGCGTCCGGTTTGCGATGATCATGACAATAGGCAACCGCAGAGCGGAGGCGATGTAGGTGATTTCACTCATCAAGGCTAACCCCTGGGCACTTGTGCAGGTGAAGGATCTGGCGCCCGTCGCTTCGCTCCCTACGCAGACACTCAATGCAGAATGCTCCGATTCCACGCAGAAGAACTCCGCATCTAGCTCTCCGTTAGCTACTAACTCAGAAAGATGTTCAACAATATGTGTCTGTGGAGTGATGGGATAGGCTGAGATGACATCCACACTGGCCTGCTTGACCGCCTCAGCCGCTGCTATTGAAACTTCCATTCCTACCCTTTTTCCCATTATTTCTCCTCCTCTTCCACCACCATCGTAATCGCTCCAGTGGGACACTCCTTCGCACAGATGCCACATCCTTTACAGTAGAAAAGGTCTGCGATAAAATAGCCTTCCTCGTTCAAATTATAAGCCATATCTGGGCAGAAAATATAACATAACCCGCAATGGATGCACTTCTCCATATCGAGAATGGGTTTGAGCGACTTCCAATCTCCTGTTCGGTATTGACTAGCATTACCAGGCTCTAAGATGACATTACCCACTGGTATTTCTTTCCATGTCCATTCACTTTCTGGTTTGGTCATATCTTTCTACCTCTTCTTCTAATGAAATAACCTTAATCCCTCAATCCCCTTTGATGAAAACGAGGAGGAGGGATAAATAAATTCACTGAGTGAGGACGGTGTCTTGGTAAGCCCGCTCAAAAGCAGAAATGTTCTTCTCAGCAATTCGGCCAAATCGTTCCTTCAGAGGAGGAATAAATGACTCTTTCTTAATCAATGCTGCTGCTCTGACCAAAGATCCAAGCATGGTGGTATTGGTAATGGGAACACCCAGGACCTCTCTCGCAATCTTTAAAGCATCCACTACAGCGATTCGATTATTGATCTTCAAATCCTCTTGCACTTTTTCTGGAGAATCTGTACTTGTCGTCACAAGAATACCATTTGGCTTCAATCCAGCAGCGACATTGACGATCTTCAAAAGAGAGGCATCTAAAACCACTACGATATCTGGCTCATAGATATTGGCTCTAATCCTAATCCGCTCATCATCAATTCGACAGAAGGCCACAACCGGTGCACCCCTCCGTTCTGGACCGAAACTTGGAAAGGCTTGAGCATATTTGCCTTCTCCGATGGCTGCCATGGCTAAGAGCTCCGCTGAAGTAACCGCTCCCTGGCCACCTCTCCCGTGAAATCGAATTTCAATCATCCTCTTCTCCTTGCATAAACAAAGCAAATATAAAATATTTCACAAATTTTAGCAACATTAAACTTTCATTTTAGTATCTAAAGAACTAGATGATTTCATTGACATTTTTATCAAAATAGCCTTTTTGCGTTAACGTTAACTTTTTTTGGGTTAAATGTCAAGTAAAATTATTTAGACTTCTCTTCTACCTTCAAGCGCCTTTGAAAGAGTCATGCCATCCGAATACTCGATCTCGCCTCCCATTGGAATACCATAAGCAATTCGGGTCACCTTTATTCCCAGGGGTTTAATCAGATCGGTAAGGTAGAGGGCTGTCGCTCCCCCTTCTACGGTAGGATTGGTTGCAAGAATGACCTCCCCGATCTTCTCCTTATGAAGCCTCTCCATCAGTTCCTTCATCTTGATATCATCCGGACCAACACCCTCCAACGGGGAGATCGTGCCATGCAACACGTGGAATCTGCCATTAAAGGCCCCCGTATTTTCGATAGCAATGAGGTCATTTGGCCCCTCCACGACACAGAGAACCTCCTTGTTCCGATGCTCATCTTGACAGACTTGACAGGGATCCTCATCTGTCAAATTAAAGCAAATGGAGCAGAGATGAATCCTCTCTTTTACATCTAAGATCGCTCTCGCCAAAGCCTGAGCCTCTGAAGGGCTGCTTCGCAAGATATGAAACGCTAGCCTGGCCGCCGTTTTTCTACCGATCCCAGGAAGTCTTGTCAGGGCCTCAATCAGCTGATCGATAGGTTTTGCATGAAGAACCATTTCTTTAAGTATCTCACTTTCAAATGTCAAAACCCCTGCCTACCGGCAGGCAGGCAAATGTCAAATCCATGTCAAATTCCAAAATCAAGCTACAATCCCCCTTTTGCAAACGGGGGTTGGGGGATTTGAAATTTCAGCTTTGGATTTCATTTGAAATTTGAACTGTCATATTTGGCATTTCAATAATGGGCTAAAATACTCCGGGGATACTTAACCCACCGGTGATCTTCTTCATCTCTTCGGTCATCATCTCTTGAGATTTGCGGATAGCCTCATTCAAAGCAGCTGCGATCAAATCTTGGAGCATATCGACATCTTCCCGGTTGACCACTTCTGGGTCAATCCGGATGGAGACGACTTCTTGTTTTCCATTCATTACAATATTTACCATTCCCCCTCCGGAACTAGCCTCCACAGTCTTCCCGGCCATCTCCTCCTGGAGCTGTGCGATTTTCGCATGCATCTGCTGGGCTTGTTTTAATATGTTTCCTAAACCTTTCGTCATCTATTCTCTCCTTTTTTGTCGCTCTCACCTCTCCACAATCTTTCCATCAAAGAGACGTAGAGCCTCTTGGATAAGGGAATTCTCCTCCCCTCCTTTCGTCCAGGGTTTCTCTGATACATTCCCATTCGTTCTCTCTCCTTCAAAGGCCATCCTCCCCTTGGCACCTTTCCCTTGATCCAGTGAAGAGATGATCACCTTCGCCTTCTTCTGGAGATATTCATGACAGATTGATTCCAATTGACTTCGATTCTCCTTTTCCACGATTCTTTCATAGTGAAAAGAGTCTTTTTCGAAGCCTATCTCTATTTTATCGTCACTGATATGAACGAGACTTCCTAAAGCTAAGAATGACCCAATGATAGGATTCTTGGCTCGAGTAAAATCAACCAGCCCTCTCCAAGTTTCTTCATTAATATTCGGGGAACCGCCCTTATCCTCCACCCCTTCTTCCAGGTCATCCGGACCCTTCACGTGCTTCTTGGGAAAAGAACCGATCCCTCCTGCTAACCCCGTGGAGAGCTTCTGTGTTCCACCCCCCTCCCCTTTTTCACCTTTCTGCCAACCTGGGGGAGAACCTTCTTTTTTGACTCTTTCCGTGGAAACTTTTTTCGAATCCGTGATTCTTTCGGATGAAGATGGGTCCACAGACTCAGGAGACTCCCTTTCAGGATGTCTTTTTTCGAGTGCCTCCAATTTCTTTAAAATGTCATCGACGGCAAGAAACGGTCGAAAGGTAGCCATCCGGATGAGGGTCATTTCCAGCATGGTTCGAGGAAAGGCGGACTGGGCCATCTCCTCCTCCCCTTTCAAGAGTAGGTTGAAGAGGTGATTCAATTGGTCGAAATCGAATTTCTCAGCCTGCCTTTTGAAACTCTCCATCTCTTCCTCGGGTACCTCCATCAATCCTTCAGGATGCTGACTGACCTTGATCAGGATGAGATGGCGAAGGTATTGAAGGAGTTCCCGGCAAAAGTGTTGGAGATCGACTCCGTAGTGATAAACATGCTCGATCATTTCCATACATCGATCACCATCTTTGTCGGCGATGGCATCAATCGTATCGGAGAGGATTTTGCGGTCGATGAGTCCTAGGACGTCAACGATATCCTCATCCCGGATCTCTTTCCCCCCATATGAGATGACCTGGTCGAGGAGGCTCTGGGCATCCCTCAGACTTCCCTCGGATTCTTGAGCAATCGAAAGAAGGGACCTTTGGCTTATCTGGATCTTCTCTTCTTCTATAATCTTCTTTAGGCTCCCCAGGATTTCCCTCATCGAAATTCTTTTAAAATCATATCGCTGGCATCGCGAAAGAATCGTCCCGGGAATTTTATGGGGCTCGGTGGTTGCGAAGACAAAGATGATATGAGGAGGAGGTTCTTCCAAAGTTTTTAATAGGGCATTAAAGGCTTCCCGCGTGAGCATATGGACTTCATCAATAATATAAATCTTATATCGGCTCTTGGCTGGAGTGTAACGAACATTCTCCCTCAACTCGCGAATCTCGTCGATTCCTCGATTCGAAGCCCCATCGATTTCGATGACATCCATTGAAATCCCTGAAGAGATCTCGTTACATGCAGTACATTGATTGCATGGATTGATACGAGGACCTTTTTCACAGTTCAGGGCTTTCGCCAAGATGCGAGCGGTTGAGGTTTTACCCACTCCCCTGGCACCCGTGAATAAAAAAGCATGGGCTACACGATTCTGCGATATGGCATTTTGAAGGGTTTGAGTAATATGCCGCTGCCCAACAACCTCTTCAAAAACCTGTGGTCGCCACTTCCTTGCCAAAACTAAATAGGACATCCCTACTCCATTTGTGATTGCAGATTTTGGATTTCAGATTGTAGGGTGCGTTCCCCCTGCCTACCGGCAGGCCTCGAACCGCACTGGTCCGGGGCAGGCAGGCGAACGCACCATTTAAAAACGTGATCAGCGATCACGCCCTACAAAATTCTTGCCATTTGAAATTTAAAAAACTTGTTGATAGCCAGGCTCCCCTGCGGCACACAAAAGGATTTACTACCGCTGCTTCCTTCCGGACCTGACGGGGTTTGTAATCTTTTGTTGCGCAGGACCCGACTATCAACAAGATAAGTTGCGAGTTCTTAGTTCGGAGTTCGGAGATATCTATTTTTTTTATTTTGAGCGGTACTATCGCCGAACTATTAACTCCGAAACTCATTACTCACTCTTGCGGGTGCATGAAATGGCGCCCTAAACCATCTAAGGTTTAGGGCTAGCCACGTACCCTACATAGTGCGTTAAGTGGCGCCCTGAACTACGTGGAGTTCAGGGCTAGCCATGCACCTTATCCTGAACTGTGTAGAGTTCAGGACTAATCATGAACCCGACGTGGTTCATGGCATGGTGCATGGCGGAGAGAGAGGGATTTGAACCCTCGATCCCGTTTTTAGCGGGATACTCGCTTAGCAGGCGAGCCCCTTCGGCCAACTCGGGCATCTCTCCACTACGCTTTTACAAAGCTTCGTTGGCTAAAGGATTCCCCTTTGTAATATTGCCTTCCCCGAACCAGTTTTGAAATATTGTTCAAGTTCAATCGCCCTTGCCTTATCTTTAACAGCAATATACGCTTCCAACCTAAAAGGGATTCTGCCCTTTGTTGAATCCACTCTCGCGGAATTATGCTCCCCTAAACGACGCCTGACGTCATTCGTAGACCCAATATAAAGTTCATTATCCTTTAGACTTCTTAGGACGTATACAAACCACATTCTAACTACTTATCTTATGGCTTGCCAGCCGAAGCCTTGGCGTAGGCTGGCGGAGAGGGTGGGATGTGCTCGCTCGCTTCCCTCACTCCGCCTCCCCTTCGGGTCGCCGAACCATCCCCGGCTAAAACACCGGGGAGGTTCTCATCCCAACACACCGAAATTTTACATTACCTTCGGTGATGTCGATGGCGGAGAGGGTGGGATTCGAACCCACGTCTCCTTTCGGGAGAACCGCTTTTCGAGAGCGGCGCCTTAAACCTCTCGGCAACCTCTCCGTGATAACTCGAGTTAGGAGGTTTTAGTTCGGGTGGTGGAGTGATGAAAACTCTCCACACCTTTTCCCTTTACACCCACAGCTCCAACCTCCCCACTTTCTTTTTCCACTCTCCTTTTCTTGAAAAAAGACTTCAGGACTTCCATACACTCGTTTTCGAGAACACCTCGAGTTACTTTCAAAGGATGATTAAACCCGTTTTCCTCCAATAATTTAAATCTTGATTCTATGGCTCCAAATTTGGGTTCTAATGTTCCAAAAACCAGCCTTGAAACTCTCGCGTGAATCATCGCAGAGATGCACATCGGGCAGGGCTCTATCGTTACATACATGACCGTATCATTCAAGCGATAATTTCCTAACACCTCCCCTGCCTTCCGAAGGACAAGGAGCTCCGCATGGGCAGTGGGATCGTTATCCTTAATGCATCGGTTATGTTCTTTTCCAAGCACACGATCCCCTTTAATTAAAACAGCACCCACTGGAACTTCCCCTATTTGGGCGCCTCGCCCCGCCTCTTCCAGAGCCATCTTCATATACTTTTCATCTAATTCCAGATCGTCCATTCCCAAATCAAAATATCCGAAAATTTTAAAGGGATTTTAACAAGAAATAACCCATGACGCAAGGGAAAACCACTCAATGGAAGCACGAAACCCTCGTTTTTGTTATGAAACGCCTCACTATTAATTGAATAAGACAAACTTATTCTTTAGGCCAGCCTTTAACCAAGGGTCGGGTATTACTAAAAGTCTACTTATCTAAATCCTGTTGACACATTTTATCCCGTTTAGTACACTCCATTTAAACTGTAGCCATCCTGTTTCGGCATATTCCTATCCCAGGTGAAAACCTGTGGACAAAAATGGGCTCTCTTTCTTGAAAAAGGCTGTAAGGAGTGTTATCAGCACTTTTACATGCACTAAGCCATAAAAGGACCGTACGGGGGAAAAGATGAAGAAGATAGGGGCCATCACCTTATGCATCATGTTCTTCGGAGTGGGAGGAATTTACGCTCAACCTTTAAAACGACACACTTTCGAAATTGGTACAGAAATTTATTATAAATTCTACGAGGAACCTGATGTCATGAAAGAAAGGGGGATGATGTATGGACTATTGGCTTCCTATACTTACCATAATAAACTGATGCTTAAGCTAGAAGGTAGAGGAAGCTGGGGCCAAATGGATTATTCCAATTCTGGGGATATCGATGAAATAGAAAATTATTTATTGGAGGCCAGAGCTTTAGTGGGCTATGATTTTCCCATCTTAAAAGTACATTCCATCACCCCTTATATCGGGGCTGGGTATCGATATTTGAATGACGATAGTGCTGGAAAGATTTCAACAACAGGCGCGAGGGGTTATGAGAGAGAGGCGAATTATTTTTATAGCCCCATAGGCATCGATGTGCTAACCAATCTGGGGACAAAGTTGTCGATTAGAGAAGTGATAGAGTTTGACTATTTTTGGAGGGGGATACAAAAGAGTTATCTCAGCGATGCTGTGGCTGGTTTAAATGATATTAAGAATACACAGAAGAAGGGGTATGGCTTTAGAGGGAGTATTACATTTCACATCACAGGCGAGAAAATAGATTTTGAAATAGGCCCTTTTATCAGATACTGGGATATTGGTAAATCTGAAACGGAAATCGTTACCTTTTATGGCACTCCCATAGCTGTTGCGGTCGAGCCCAGGAACTACACAATAGAAGCTGGGGTTATCGCCTCAATGAAGTTCTGATAAACCTGCTTCCCCATGAAAGGACGACGGTCTGTTCTTCATGGGGAAGTCATCATTAAATTTGGGGACGTTAGATGAAAAAAAGGTTTTTAATCCTGAGTATGGCCGTATTAATTGCCTTCGCGATAGTCGCTCAAGCTGGTCAGACCGCAGAAGAGATTCTGAAATCTATTGTTCAGATTCGAGCGGTTATTCCAAAGGATGCCCTCACGGCAAAGACCCTTGGGACAGAACGAGAAGGGAATGGCGTTGTCATTGATTCGAAGGGTTTTATCCTCACGATTGGTTACCTCATCGTGGAAGCTGAGAGCATTGAAGTGACTGGACCAGAAGAAAAGCCCGTCACGGCCGCTTTTGTTGGCTACGATCACAACACTGGATTTGGCCTCATAAAAACAGAAAAACCCCTCAACGTCGTCCCCATGAAGATAGGGAAATCCTCAGAGGTTAAAGAAGGGGATCCCGTTTTGGTCGCTGGGCATGGAGGAGCAGACGCTGTTCAAGTGGCGCGGGTCATCAGCCGGAAAGAATTTGCTGGATACTGGGAGTATCTTCTCGAGGAGGCTATTTTCACCGCCCCTGCTTATACCAATTTTGGGGGAGCAGCGCTGATCGATCAAGATGGTCAACTTTTAGGGATTGGATCTCTCTTTACTCAAGTGACGATTCCCGGACTGGCTTCCCTCCCTTCTAATGTCTTTGTCCCCATTGATCTCCTCGCTCCAATTTTATCCGATCTGAAGACCATTGGTCGTTCAAGCAAGGCACCCAGGCCGTGGTTGGGGGTTACCGCAGAGGAGGCGCATGGTCGTGTTTTCATTACCCGGGTGACCCCTGGCGGCCCTGCTGAAAAAGCAGGCCTGAAACCAGGAGATCTCATCCTTACCGTCAACAAAAACCCTGTGAATGGGCTTTCTGATTTTTATCGCAAGGTTTGGGCACTTGGCAAAGCGGGTGTAGAGGTTCCTTTAAGCGTTCTACAAGGGATAGAAACCCGAAAAATTACGGTCCACTCTGGTGATCGCCACCAATTTTTAAAACTAAAGCCGCAAAAAAGAACCTAAAGATCAGAAGGACCAATTTCCTAACGAAAAAACCATAAAAGGTAGAGGTCGAAGAAGCTCTACCTTTTATTTATCTTAGGCATCTTACTGAACCCTTTCCTTGAAAAAGCCCCCTTTTCATTGGTTACGAAGTTGTAAGAAGCATCTATCTATATCCTTAAGGCGCTTCTATTCTCCCCTTCGAGAACCTTGATTCCAATACCTCATATACTGTAATCACGCCCTTTGCTAAGGCATAATCAATGATGGAGGATACATCCGGAAGGTTTAATTTCCTCATGAGGCTCCACTGCTTTCCCTTTAAAGTCCTAAGACTGATTCGAAATCGACGGGCAAGCTCCTGGTCTTTATATCCTTCCGCGATAAGCCTTATCATTTCTCGTTCACCGGAAGTTAAAGCCTTATTCATTTCCTTCAATTTCTTATTCATCCAAACTGCCCCTCCCTTAAAATCGGGTCAGAATTTTCCCGAAGGATTGCGCACGTTCACGCAATTGGTGGGCTTGATTCCTATAGGACTTTGCCAATTCAGGATGTCCGGCAATCTCCTGGGAGTGAGCTATAGCCATTAGGATCTCTGTTTGATGCTCCAGTTTATGCATCAATTCCAGCAACGCATCTTCAGTAACCATCGGTCGTTTTTTTGATTTGAAAACAGTCACGCTTCTGCTCATAGAATTCTTGAAAGAAATTAATGGAAAATTTCGTGAAAGGGTTTGAGAGGACCCAAATAGACGATTTCTCCCGTATTTTCTACGATCTCTATTTTTAACAGGAAAATTCTCTCTATGTCTGTGTCTATCTCGTTGTCAAGAATCATTTTTGCCCAGTTAAGGATGGATAGATTAGTAATTCTTTCCGGTTTTTGCCTCCTCTCCGGGAGTATGCCTAATAACTGATATCCCTTGATTTCATCCTGTTTATAAAATTCATATGCAATCATATGTCATTTCGATCCAAAGTGGAATAGTTTTCCATAAAATACCTAATTTCTTACCCCTAAATATGGAAAAACTTTTCACTTAATCCTGATCAATCTCAATGGGCTTTACCGCCGTATTTGAATATTCTATTCTTAAAAAGAATTTATTACGATCTCCAAGAGATTTTGAGAAGACTAGAAGAGATACTCAAAGTGAATAACAATAGACGGCGAGCCAGTGGATTAAGGAGAAACTTATTTCCTCATCCTATGCCAGTATTTTGAAGGGTAAGCTGAAATAATAAATCTTATTTGAATTTCTTATAAAACATACTTTATCAATATCTTTTTTTTTGGGTTTCTCCTTTTTCCGGTCGAGCTCTTCATCCACAAGGGCCCAGTTCTCTTATTCTATTCTATTTCTATTTGCGTGAAAAAGATATCTTTGACATTTGAATTATCAATGACAATTCTCCTCCCCCAATTGATAATGGACTCCTGGGTGATCCTTTCCTGTTTTCTTCTTCTCTCCGGTAGGACACCTAATAAATGCTCCCTTCCTGTCTTATCACGCCAGTAAAATTCGTAAGCCACCATACATCTCCCTGGTTAAAAATTCCAGACTCTCTCGAGGCAGTATAGACGCCTAATCAGAAATGATATGGTATTTAAACACAATTCAAAACTTACAAGATTCACTTTAACCTGTTGAAATGACATACCTTTTATTATTCTTGTTTGTAGCTCCTGCAATTTGCATGTGGAAAAGTTCTGCATTTTTAGTACCAAGTTCTTACTTTTTTATATTTCCTTGAAAATACTTGTCTTTTCTGAGTAAAAAGCATTTAAATTTAGCCAAAAAGTGGAATCACTTTTCACAAAAGTCCAAAATATTTTCCTAAAAATAAGAAAATAGTCTCTCACTTTCCTTGAGGAAGATGGTGAAGATCAATCTTGGGCAATATCTGATGTTTGATATTTGCTCCAAGAGGGCTATCGAGAAGTAAGAAGAAAGCATCGCCCCAAGAGGAGAAATACCCCCGTTTAGATTTCAACTTCAAATGTAAAACTGGAGGCGAAGCGTGAATGTATGGCCGAGACCGTCGTGTTCAGGTGCATTGGAGATATTTTGTCGAAGGTAATTGAACATCACGCGAACAAAGGGATTCAGGGACCAGTTTAGTCCACCGGTCAATATGTTCATTCGCCCTCCCCGGACTGGCCTGTCGTCCAAATCGATACGGGAGAATCTTACGCCTACTTCCCAGGCCCCCCATGTTCCTTTCTTCCAAGAGAAATTCTCTTTCGGATGGATACGGCCGAAGGTGCCCATGGCTCTGTTATAAGGACGGCTCTCCCCCGTGATCACCCAGCTCCCGTAGACGTAGAACCCCCCAAAATTCAATCTGTTTCCCAAATGATCATCGACACGGGAATGGAGATACTCTACCTGCAGGGAATAGGCTCTGTAAATCAAAGCCCCCTCAAGGCCGTAGAGAAAAGCCTTCTTGGACTCAATACCTCCGGTGTCGACCACCTCAGGAGCCAAGTGGCTCTCTGGCCCCGACTTATAACGGATCTCTTCGGTCCCTGAGTAGACGTAGCTGCCACTGAGTCCGAGGTGAAGAAACCGGGGGGAGTCTCCTCGCTCATCGAGCCAGGGGAGCAGCGTGACGCGGCCGATCGCCCGGCCAATACTCTTTGAAGCATCCCCAATGTCTTTGTCAGTGGTTAGGGAAAAAACTCCCAACGTCCAGGTGAGGCGCTTTTTCCATGCACTTCCTGCGGCCTGGATCCCAAAGCGATCCGACGGTGTGAAAGCATCGCTTGAAGACGCATATTCCAGGAATGTCGCGTCTTCGGCACTGCCCGTGGCTTCCAGTCCCATGGAGGGCCGAAAAATACCCAATTGAATGTTGTCAAGCCCGATGTAATTTCGATATGGCTTTTCTCGATGCTCACCGAAATAGTCCACGTACTTGTCGCGGTTAAATTGTAGGTAGAAGTTGTTCCAAACGAACTGGCGGCCTGCTATCCCAAACTCGACCTTGAAGGTTGCAGGCACGAGGAGAAGAAACTCGCCCTTTGTGTAGATGCGGGCACGCCGTACCTCAACACCATTATCGAATCCCCTTAACCCCTTCCGCTCTATGAAGACGGCCCCTTCGAGATCGAGTTTTCCTCCGATTCTTCCATGCAACGTCACTTGTTTGAAGGCTTCAGAGATTTCTTCTTTCTCAAGCGTCTCGAACCTTTGTCCCACGTCGTAGATGAGTCCGTCTTTCCAATATAAACGAAAATAGGAACGCCCAGACTTCGAAGCCTCTTTGGATGGAGTCTCTTGGGAGGGTGCAGTAGTCTGAGAGGATGGGCCTTGAAGGGGAGGCACCTGTTCCCCAGATGGGGAATCGGCCTCCATGTCACTTGCCAGGGTTGAGCAGGGGAAACTGCCCAGGACTAGCAAACACGCGAAAAGAGCAACGACTCTCATATAAATCGCTATTTTAGCTTGGTCTGGCGGAAAAAAGCAAAGAGTTGGAATTTGCTCTCGTGAGATGACCCCCCTCACATGAAAGGGGTCTATAATATTAAACTTTCACCTCAAATATATGCGGAGAATTTTAAGGGGTTGATCACGAGATAGCCACATTATAGACCTCACTCGCACTATGTGGTTCAGGCTGGAGTGAACATTTACACACTACAGAAACTTGGCAGGTGGAAGAATATCTCGAGGGTGATGAGGGATGCGCACCACTATCCGGAGAGTCTTCGGTCTGGAGTAGAGGTCCTCGATAGAATAAAAACTCTCAAAAACATGTCACAATCGGATGCAATAGAGAAAATACGGATTGGTTACAGTCGGAGTGCCGTCACCCCGTGAGCCACCATTGGGTACCTTGACTCCCACCGCCGGAGAAACTTTTAACAAGTAATGTGGGCAGGTTGAAAGGTACACCTATTTATCTGCAATACTAGATCGACCTTGGAGTTGGTGATTACCGAACGAAATAAACAAAAAAAGCAGAGCGATCACCAGCTCTGCCCTATTCATTGATCGAGACATTAGCTCAGATTCAAATGGCTCCAACCAAGGTTAGCTGCCGATAAGCTTTGACCATTGAGTAAGGACTTTTGTTACACCCTCGCCGACGTAACCAGGGACGACTCCTAAACCATCCAGGCAATATCCACCCTCAATGCTTAATTGAACAAAAGTATCCTCGCTTCCGATCTCTGCAAGCTTTTTTGCATCCCCCTTTAGCATGACGAACCCATTCAAGTCACCACCGTGAGCAGCAAGGATTACTGCCTCAAAGCTCTCGATTTTGCCATCTTTCTGCAAGTTAGAGTAATACTCCATTGACTTCTGAAACAGCTGCATCGCCTGTTTTTCCCGCCCAACAACGGGGCGATTCCAACCTATGAAAACTACTCTGTCTGCCATGGTTGCCTCCTTTCATACTCCGTTCAATCATATAACGCAAGATAGCTTAACCTATCATCTATGAGGGGGCTGTTTTTGATAGCAGTTACCTTTGTTTGAATTTATCATCGAAGATTAAAGGCCTCCAAAACGGTAATGAGCCCTCTTGGAGGCTTTACATCGGCACCTTCTGAAAATTCCTCTTCATACGCTACTCCAGAAGGTTAAAGGTAAGGTTGTGCGGTTGAGTAGTGAGAGGTAGAAAACAACAATTCAAAAAGTACTCTCAAATTGTTTGAGTGTCAAGAGAAAAAAACTTTTTGGAATGCAACTCCAATTAATAATTTTCAATTGAAATGGTGCATAGTAGGGTAGAAATTCAAAAACAAGATCTCAGGAAGGAAGAGTTGAGAAAGGAGCTGTTTAGTTCGTCTACTTATCTTCAATAACAAGTTGGTCTGGTACTTGATGATTACGAATTGAAAGTGTGAATAACACTTCGCCTCAAGTGTTTGGTGGAGGCGACTGTTTAAAAGCTAAATCCAATCCTCTCGTTTTTTGTCTATTTTGTCTATTTGGATAATATCACAAAGTGAGCCCTTCGATTTTTGGTCCAAGCCTCTTCACTACTCTGTGAATCTAAAGGCCTCTCTTCCCCGTAGCTGATTGTGGAGATACGACTTGCCTCAATACCAAGGGAGATGAGATACTTCTTTGTACTATTTGCTCTCCTCTCTCCGAGCGCAAGGTTATATTCATCAGTTCCTCTTTCATCACAATGCCCTTCGATCTGGAAGGTCATCGCAGGGTATTTCATCAGCAAGGCAGAATTTCCCTTTAAAATCTCTGCATCCTTTGGGCGGATGTTATACTTATCATAATCGAAATGGATATCTTTGATCATTTCACTTTCAAAAACCTCCCCCGCAATTCCAGGAGTTCTCTTGGCGACAAGACTCCTTTCGAACTCTTTTTTAGCTAACTCCCTTTTTGCCTCTTCTTCTCTGACTCTGGCTGCCTCCATTGCTTCCCTTTCCTTCTCTTGCGCCTCAAGCCTAGCCCTTTCCTTTATGGCTTCCGACTCCTCGGCACTCTTGACCGAAGGTTCCTCTTTCAATGCCGTTTTCCTAGGACATCCAGATATGATGAGACCAAGACAAATGATAACGATCAAAATGATGAACCCTTTTTGAATCATGGTAATCCTCCTTTAATAAGACCTTCAATTTTAAATACGTTTATGGCTTCTTGCGTTTTCAAAAACCGTCCTTTCTAAAAAGGGACAGTTAAAGGTTCTTTTACTAATTGTTTTAGCTAGTTATAGCAAAATATATGCCGAGGAAACGAGTCCCGTGGGAAAAGACTTCCTAACTATCTAATTTTTTTAGAATTAATTTGAAATCTTAAAGGAAATTCGAAATGTTGAATTTATTTGAGATGAGTTCAATTTTGTAAAAAATGGGACAATATTGGAAAATCACTCTTTCAGGAATGAAGAGTTGAGAATGGGATTGTTTAGTTCTACGAGCCTTCATTCTAAGATGGTCGAGGATGTTAACGATTGCCGATAATCCAGAAGGTCATATTTCTTACCTCTCTAGGGAATCCCATTCCAACATTCATAATGATTCGGACCATAATTAACAAACCTACCCTTGAAATTTGGAGGATTCTAACGTGAAAGGACAGCACCATTGAATGAATCACACGATAAGATAGGGATAATAATGCCTGATCGTAGATGCCTGTTTCCAGACAGGGACTAGAGAGCAGAAGTAAGAAGGCTCATCGTAAGGTAGGTACCCAGAAGCCCTACACCCGCTGAAGATTGCAAATCTACAATTCGAATCAATGTTGGAGGTTAGTGATCACGATTTATAATCTTCGTTTCTCTCTGGTTGGACCGGCTACTGCAATTTCTTTTCGTACTCGTTCTGCTTCCGATTTACCTGAATAGCATAATTCGAATTCGGATTTGTAGCATTTTCACCGTTATTGTAATCAGTCAGGGCCTTGGCTATTCTAACCTTACAATCCTCTATATGCATATATCGATCATAGAAATCCTTAAGAATCTGGCATCCTACCGTTATATTCATGAACGGGTCAGCAATCGCCCTCCTATCATAGAACTTGGATTCTTGATCAATCAACGCAATAATAAGTGCCAACGGTAGCTCCAGCTCTTTTGATCCTTTGACAATCGCCTCCGCAATATCAAGCCCTTGACCAAGACTATAACCCTTGCTTCTTAGGATTCCATAAAGCTTATCTTTGGTACGATACTCTTCTATAATCTTTACCGCATTGGAGGAAAAAAGAATTGTTTTCTTCTTCTCAATGATTCCCATCGATAAACCAGCGATGGCAATAATATAAATAAAGTTTACTAAAATAAATGCCAAAATCCACTTTCTTCGAACCTTCACAAAGGTTTCCTTCAAAACGACTCCTGAAAGAGATTTCTTTGCCATAGTTTATCGCTCCTCTTTTAAGCAGGGAGGCCTGTTGTAGAATAAAAAAGTAACCTAATGCCCGGTCCTTCCCACGCTCGTGGTTTGGCTTTATCGGTAATTTTTATCAATGAATCTGATTTGCTAAAGAGCAATTTCAGTGCCAAGAGGGATTGGATGCTTAAACCCATTGATTTTTATACATTTATTTAAAAATCGAAATCTTGGAAAAAGGGAAAATTGTGACCTTTTTTGTCTCAAAGAATAAATATTTTTTGACTCATCGTTAGCTCAATAGACCATAAGCGATTTGGATTTGAAATGTTGAATTATTAGGCAACTCCTAAAAAGCAAGAGAAAGGAGTTCCTCATTTTATCAAAATTCCGTCGATCACAAGGCAATTTTGAAACTCTCATCTTCTACTTTTTGCTTGAGGTAGCTCTCTAAGGCAACGTTTATTGGTGGGAGTCCGCATAGGCGGATTGGTGGTTAAAGTCGGGGTCAAATTCGCACGAATAGCCCATGACCAAGTCCCTCTCACAGGCAATGATGCTATCATCAGGGGCGCGTCCAAAAATCATACCTGATTCTGGGCGAGTTGTTTTCCAAATCCTTCGCTCGCACATCCGGCTAGCCAAACACATTTGAAAACGACAAATATGTCTTGATCGGACATTTTGTCATGATGGAGTGTAGCAAGCAAAAAATATCTAATGTAATTTCAACTAGTTACAAATTAAGATCGACGGCACACGATTTGCTTATCATTGTAGTAAGACCTAGAAATATTCATCCTTCTCCCTTGCCTGACGCGGATGCAAGGGATTTGAAGAATGAAGCTTCCAAGGAACCAATGAGAATAAATGAGGCATATTAGATAGACCATGATAAGGAGAAAAGAAGGTGGGTTTTCACTCATTGAGGTTCTGATTAGCCTGACCATTTTTTCGGTTGGCCTGTTAGCTGTGGCAGGAATGCAAATTACCTCAATAAAGGGAAATTTTTCCAGCGGCAACGTGACCAATGCCACCGTTTTGGCTCAAAGTAAACTAGAGGATTTAAAAAGCTTATCTTACACTGATTCAAATCTAACGAGTGGCCAACACAGTGAGGGCGCTATATCAGGGTCAATTTTTTCAATGTTCTATGATGTTGTAGACATCACTTCGACCATGAAAGCCATTACGGTTACCGTCCAATGGAAAGATACAGGCGATCACAGTATTTCTTTGTCAACGATAAAGGCGAAATAATGGGCCGAGATTATCTTAAGGAACAGAAAGGCTTATCAATTATAGAATTGCTTATTGTTATGGCAATAAGTGGTATTTTGACCAGTGCTCTATATCAAACTTTCATAGGCGTACAAAAAACCTGTGCGATTCAGGAACAGGTCGTCGACGTGCGGCAGAATGTGAGATGCACGATAGACCGGATGACCAGAGAAATCAGAATGGCTGGATACGGAGGAAATATTCTAGAAACTTTCGGTAGTGTAAACACCTACCCTAACCTTATCAATGCATCCAATGGCGTGGATGAAGACTTCATCACAATTGTCATGGCAGAGGAAGTGGCAAAATTAGGCCAGAACACGCCTTCAGGTTCAAATCAATTAGTACTGAACGGAAGCAATTCGGGTGAAATATTTGACACTGACAAAAAGAAATATTTGTGTCTTAACGGCCAGAACAATTATTTGGTTCAGAGTGTTTCTGGAGATACAGTTACCCTGGCCACCCCTCTGTTGGAAGATCATCTCATCAACGAATCGGTATCTTTGGTGAAAGCGATCACCTATAAAATATTACCGAATACGACAGATTTGGTTAGAGATGAAAATACAGGAGAAGGAGGTCAAGTCCTTGCCGAAGGTGTAGAGGACCTCCAATTAAGATATACCCTTTCAGATGGAACGGTCGTCGATTCTCCAGCCACTCCTTCAGATATTCGAATCGTCAGTATTACCGTCACTGCAAGAACAAAGATGAATGACCCGCAATATCCTGGGGATGGGTGTCGGAGACAATCACTGACCTCTCTTGCTCAAGTAAGAAATTTGGGGTTATAGGGGCAATTCATCGTTGAAGGGACGGTGAATATCCATGGAAAAACTAAAAGAAGAAAATGGGGTTGTCTTAGTTTTAACCATGTTATTTTTACTTGTGCTCACTTTGATTGGGATAAGTTCGGTCAACACAGCCACTTATGATAATCGAATTTCAGGCAACAAAAGGATATCTGAACAAGCTTTTTATGTCGCTGAGGCAGGAATCAATGAATTTCTGGGGCGCTTCAGAGATGGAGCAACTGGTGAATTAAAAGACGACGCTCCATCAAATCCTTATTGGAAGCTTTTTATTGCATCGAATGCGGGAATAGCAGAAAATATAGGCTATTCCTCCAGCGATGCAAATCACATTTTTGTTCAAAGTCTACAAGAACCATTAGTTTACGGAGTCGAGATTAGGCATAAAGTGAATCTGGCCAATGATGTTATCACAAAAGCAGGAGGCCCTCTCTATATTGCAACAAGCCATGGCTATACACAAGATGGAGGGGAAAAAATTATCGAAGCGGACTTCATTGGAAACCCCCCTTTTGATCCACCCGCCGCTCTCTATGCGGAACGGCCCCTGGATGTTCATGGAACGTCGACATACATTCAGGGAAAAGACCGATGCGGTACGAGAGATAAACCCGGGATTCTTACAACGTTGGACGAATCAACAAATCCTATCAATCTCTTAGGTATTCCAACCATCGAAGGAGATCCTGATATACGATACAGCGGCGAAGATCTGGACCTGAAAGAAGCAGTCGATTACTTCAGAAAAGATGCCAAATTTACGTATGAATATAATACCAATCAGACCTTAACCGGATATTCTGATTCGTGGGGAACTCCCACGAGTACAGGCACCTCGACTCCCATAACCTATTCGGGGCCGATCAATATTGTCTATTTTAACATGCATGGGGACAAGACATTAAAATTGGCCGGCCAATCTCATGGGGCGGGTATTCTCCTCGTGGATGGTAATCTTGAACTGAATGGAGGTTTTACCTGGTACGGTGTGATCATCGTGACAGGAGCCGTGGATTTTACGGGGGGTGGTGAGAAAAACGTCACAGGGGGGGTATTGACAGGCGAAACAACGACTGTTCAAATCGACCTCGGCGGAGATGTAGGAATTTTGTACTGCAGTGAGGTCGCAGATAAATTGAAGGTGTTAGTCAGTCCTTTAAGAATGACTCGATGGACGGATTAATTCAGTTTTCTTTCCACCACTCTGGTAGAACGCCATTATTTCTCTTTATCACTTCTTCTTGAAGAGAAAATAATTCTCTGGAAATTGAAATCATCGGCTCCCTTGCCCTTTCTTTCTCCGATTTATCTGCAGCGTTGAAATATGTCTTCTTGGCCTCTTCCAGCCTTTCCACTAATTCGGCTTTTCTCTTGATGTAAGTGTTGATTTCCTCTTTTTTTATGATGGGACCTGTTGCAAACTTCTTTTGATCAGAATTTTTGGGAACCTCTTCTTCCTCTACCTTCACTGGCTCGTCTATCTCCTCTTTTACTTTCTCCTTTGTCTCAAGAATAGATTGAACCTCATCCTTTGAAATATTGAATGACCCACTTTCAAAATAAAGGATCACCCGATCCCCTTCTATCCGGTAACTCTCCGCAGAAATCTTTCTGCCATTCTTAAGCTTGAATAAGAAGCCAGCAGAAGAGTTGATCGAACTAAGATGAAGGATTATTCCAACAAAGCAAAGTACAAGGAGATATTTCTTCACCTATCGCCTCGCTATCATTCAACCTAACCATCTCTTACGTGGTAACTGGAGCAATTTATATGCCAAGCATCGAATTATTATAACAAGTTGTTATTGTTATGGATTTTTTAAACTGAGGTACTTTATTAAGATTGCTTATAGACAATTTTTGAACAAAGTTGTCTGCTTTTTTTCCATTCTTAAGAGGAAATCTTATCTAGCCTTTCACCGCCCAGGCATCTGCGAGGATTCCAACCAAGAGAGTGTAACCTCGATAATCCTTCAGAAATTTGCGATGAGTTCCAAAAGGGTTTTATTAAAAGGTGAGAATCTTATCAACTAATTTGGTGCATTGGTTCGCTTTGACCTCATCGAACACGTCAGAACGGGGTCAGACTTGTTTATTGCTATATCCCACCTCCTATTTCCGAGCCATGTCCAAAGAAGATCAGGTTGCCTTCTTAATGTCAAGAAACAAGTCTGACCCTATGGACAACTCGGGGGGTGGTAATCAGAAACGAAACTAAGACGTAGTCTATAAACAAGAATCTTTTAATTTAACAATAGAGAAAGGGACAAACTATGAAAAAATAGTGGGTGGAATCATTTTCCACCCACTTCGTTTTCTGACATCCTCTCATACGATTCACCCCAGTCATGAATGTTTCCGTCCACAATCACTAATTTTCCGAACCATTTTGAGGTGAAGACTTGTATCCCGCAGTCTCCCCACCCTCCCGTAAACATTTCCGTTGACTTCTCCATTTGTAACCCGATAACAAAAAAGGCAGAGCCATTTCTAACTCTGCCCTTGCTTTCAGCAATTAATCTCACACTTGCTCTTTTCTGTTTATGTCTTACTGTCCTTCCTGCACTTGGGCACAGACTGCATAAGTTTCTAGGACAGGATCGGGGTATTCTCTCTCTATATAACCAATTACGTACCAACCATCCCCGTCTGGCAGAGGGATACTGACTATGATTTGCACAGCTTCTGAGGAAAAAAATCCTCCCCCAGTCGCCCTGTAGCCTTCGGGGCAATACACAACACCTTCAATTTTTTTGCTATCAGGAATATATTGGAATTTATCATCATAGACTATTTCCCATCCAATTATCCCCGGTGGTCCAGCTGGCCCAATATCCCCTTTTTCACCCTCATCACCTTTAGGCCCTTGTGGTCCTTGTTCACCTTGTGGCCCCGGTGGTCCTTGTGGGCCTGGTGGCCCTTGTGGACCTGGTGGTCCTTCTGGCCCCGGTGAACCTGCTTGATTCCAGGAGATTGGGAGTTCCGATGGCCTACATTCCTTGAAATTCTTCACAACTCTCAATTGGCCGTTATTTTTCTTGTAACATCCATAAATCACATTTTCACCACCATAACAGGCAAATCCTGTCAGGAAGAGCACAGCCAGAATAGTAACTATTCCTTTGGCTAGCTTTTTCATTTTTACCTCCTTTCTGATTGCCCAAGGATAAAATACAAAAGCCTCCAATAGGCCATAATACCCGTTTGGTGTATCATATTTTAGCATCTTCTGGAAACATATTTTCAGGACCTGCTCCAGATGGAAAGCCTAACGGTAGAAATAGAATTTAATGGGAATTTTACACACCTATACATTTACATTTTATACCTCAAGCACTTTCCATACCAGCTTTTCACTACCTCATAAGTTCTCAAATTTTATGTTGTTTTCCGTAGACTGGACAACTTTCTTCCAAGGCAAAAGTGGAAGGACTTTACACAAAAGTCCCAAAATACTGCCCTGGAAGATAGGAAGATTTCCTGTTGCTTTCTATGAGAGCGAGGGGAGACCAGTTTACCTGCTTTCTCATTGACTTGTCCATCTAGAGCTTAATAACAAATAAAGGCAGGGCTGAATTAACCCTACCTTGGCCTCCTCAAATAATATATGGATTTACTTCTAAGAATTGTTTCTAGGTTACGAAGAATGGATTGGTCCGAGAAACTCTGCCTGTATTCTTATTCATCGTTACCTGAAAGAAGAACACATTCTTTATTTCGAAGTTTCTAGCAAAATATATTCTCCCCCAGTTCACAACCGATTCCTGGGTTATTCTTGCAGGATCCTTTCTCCTCTCTGGTAGTACCCCGACCAGTTGGTACCCCTTTGTTGGATGACGCGAATAAAATTCATAAGTCATCATGTTCTACCCCCAACTCCTCTCTCCCAAAGATAAGGATAACCTTCTCAATGCTGTTTGATACCCAGAAAGCCCTTCTCTTCCCGATTCTATTCTTGAGCCAATAATAAAGGCATAGATTTTTATTAATCAGGAAACTCCTCATTCATACCCCTGTGAGTTATGAAGATGGATACATTTTTTGAACTTTTCCCTCAATCTCAAAAGAGCTGCCACTTTGGTTCCCCTTACGAATGGTTCGGCTTTGTTGAGATTTAAAGAAGCCTACACATTCTTTTTTTGGAGCATTTTTCATACCAAGTTTTTCCAATCATCATAAGTTCTCTAAATGATGTTGCTTTTCTAAGACTTAACAATTTTATCCGAAGCCAAAAGTGGGAAACCTTTTCACAAAAGTCCCAAATTACCTCCCTTAAAAGGGGAAAGCGTTTTCCACTTTTCAATTATTATGGTTTGGAATGTTGGATGGAGTGGAAACTCAATCAGGCGAGGAAGTAGCTCTCAAAAATGGGGTTGCGGACTCCACCTCAAAGCATTGGTCCTGCGTGGCATCAAGAGGTGATGATTTCCGTTGGAAAGAGAGTATAACGTGAAGTTCACCGGGAGCGTTAGCGATCCGGTGAAACGCCTCGTTGGGCGATGCCTTTTACTGCTTCTTTAATTCCCTTACGGACTGTATCCGCTTCCGTGGCCGAGTTGCTTACTTATCCATTAACGGTCGTCCTCAACCCCCTTGAGAGAAAGACATTGATCATAAGGAGGGGCAGG
>SMTZ1_10000999_pt1 | contig 27778 bp, 18 predicted proteins | sample DeeMarSWOR136_30_FD_25667 | JGI IMG/M metagenome (IMG submission 25667)
ATAATTAGATAAAAATAAATAAAAAATTTAGCACTGTCCTTGAGTCCCTGCCTGCGTATCTCCTCCAAGCACAGCATCACACTCCTCTGGCGGTTCATCAAACGCAGCGCACAAGGCTTGCTTGTAAGCCTCTGGTGTTCTTGCACCACTGTAAGATTCGCCATCAATAAACACTGTTGGGCTGCCTGATACCTTAAGCTTGTCACCCAGCTCTTTATCAGCGCTCATAAGAGCAACTGCTTCTTCTTCCTCACACTTCTTTATGGTCTCAACATCAAGCCCAAGGTCTTCTGCTACTGGCTCCCAGCAGGTATCTGCATTTTGTGAGGTACACTTATCATTCATTGCAAGAGCAAACTCAAACCACTCATCCATACCCATGTGCTTACCAACACAAGCCTCTCGAACATTCTGGTTAAGCTCTTGTATGCCGTGCATTGAACACAGGTTATCATTATCTATACAATAATTAGGGCCGCCTCCTCCGTAGTTACTGTAAATAACATATTTTGGATTAAAATCAGCTTTGCCTTTTAATAGCTGATAAACTGGCTCTATGCCTTCTTCTGCTTGGTTACCATAAGGACAGTAGCTCATCACAAAGAAATCAATCTGAGGCTTGTTATCCCCAAGCACAACTCCGATTGCATCATAAAACTTTTGCCTTGCCTCTTCACTAACAAAATGGGTGGCTCCTGTTGCCTTATCCAATAACTTGTACTTGTCATCTATTTTTTCAAAAGAACTTTGTATGCTTGTCATTGTCTTCCAGGTTCTGGTATCTGCAAGGCTTGCATCAAAGAGGTAAGCAGGCACAACCTCTATGTTGTATTTCTCTACAAGTTGTTTGCCCTCTGCACTATCAACATCCACCTCCTTTTTCTTTGCTCCTAGGAAGTATTGCTGGGTTATTTGGACAACCCTGGTAGTATCGCACGCGTCTCCTGTGCAGTCATCAGCAGTTAGGACAATAAAATCCACTTCTACAGGCTCCTCATAAGTGCAGAAAGCATTTGCCTGATTAGGATTATTACACACCCCTATCATGCCCTGTTCTTCTGTACAATCAGCATCACTTGCACATTCAGGAATATCAGCACATTCCTCAAGTTCTGTAAACTGACAAATAGCTCTTTGGAATGACAAAGCATCTCTCTGCCCTTGATAAGGCACATCATCGATATACATAGTAGGGCTTCCTGTTGCATCTCTTGCCTGGGCTTTCTGCATTGACTCTCTTAAGAGTTGTTTGCCCTCTTCACCTTCTAAGCAGGTTCTTAGCTTTACAGCATCCAGGCCACTATCTGCTGCGCATTTCACCCAGTTGGTGTCAACATTTGCTGCGTCTTTGTTCTGGCAGATAATAAAGTCCATGTACTTGTAATCCTCAGAGTAATACTTCATTGCACATAGCTGCACAATATTGCCTTTTACCTCTTTTTCGCCGTGCAAGGATTGGAATGTTCCTGGTGAGGTCTCAGTCACAATGTAGTCTAGATGAAAATCTACTGCTTCTCCCATTTTCTCAAGCACAGGATAAAACGCATCTTCTACCTGAGTTCCATAAGGGCATTGACTCATAACATAGAACTCTACTTTTACTTTATCCTCATCAGGTATTTCTTGACCACCAGTACCTCCAGTATCTCCAGGCCCGGTTGGAGGGCCCGCATCTCTTACCAAGAGAATGATAATAAGAGCTAGGAGCACAACTATTATTATTCCTGAAACCCAGTAATAAGAAGTTCCTGGCAGTTTTTGCTCAGGCCTTGGTTCAACTTTCTTCTCAACTATCTTTTTCTGTGGCTTTTTATGCTCTTTATGCTCCTCTTTATGTTCTTTGTGTTCCATATGTTCATGTTCTTCTTTGTGTTTAGGTTTTCTTGAAGTTTTCAAGGATAACACCCCCTACAAATATTTAAGTATTAATTGCTAAATTGCTTGGTTTTAGAAAGAGTTAAAAGGCTTTATTTAAAAAGTTTATCTAATATTCTATCATTTTAGAAGTCTAAAAACTTATAATTAATAAGAGAAAAGCCTAGTCTTCATGTTTTTTTTTGGTTTTCCTCTCCTTTTTCTCCTCTTTCTTTATCTCCTCAACCAAAAGCTTCATTATTTCATTCTTAGAAAGAGTTCTTTTTATTTTAGAAGCAAGCTTCTTTTTCCCCATGCTCTTAGCCCACTCAGTCACCTTGTTCTGCCTAAGATTAACATTCTCTTCAAACTCTGCTTGGGTCATATCTGAAACCTTTTTTAACAACAGCTTTAGATTGCCGGCCCTTGAAACCCCTTCCTTGGTAGGTATTTTTGCTGCTGCTTTTTCAGGGTGTAAAAGCATGTTCTCAAGCATATCTAGGGGTTGTCTTATCCTCTTCTTTCGCATAACTCCTTGAAATAAGAGTATTAATAACAATATTATTAATGCTGCTCCTAATAAAATCAGAATCAGCATCCATGTCTCTGAGGTCTCAATCTTGAATAACAAGGATTTTCTTAAAAGCTCTGAAGATATCACATAGGGATTGTACTTTATTATTTTTGAAAAAGCAGGCGCAAGGCTTTCCAATGGCACCACTAAGTTGGATAAGAACATGAACACTGCACCAAGAACAATAGAAGTCATTATTGCTCCTTCCTGAGTTGAGAATAGGTAGCCAACAGCCATTCCCAGCACAATAAAGAAGGTGGTTGTTGCAAGAAGGACTAAAACAGTTGAAAGAGCGTTCTTAAACAAGGGTACTTGCAAATAATAATTAGCCAGCCCAAGGATGATTATGGTTTGTAAGATTATTACTATAAAGCTGGTTAGAAAGGTGGTTAGCACAAAGAACTCTGGTCTTGTAGGAGTGATAAAGCTCCTGAAAAAAGCCTTTGAGTTCTTCTCAAATATTATTATGGTGCTGGATAAGAGAAGAGCAACAAACATGATTACAAGCACCAAAAGGAAAGGGAAGGTAAAGGTAAGTTTAGAGGTTTCTGAGATAACAGGCTCTATCTTGGTGTTCACAGGACTCACAATGGTCTCTGCTCTTGTGATGCTTATGCTCTTAAGATTATTTCTGCTTTTCTCCAGAGCATTTTTCAAATCAGAGAGACTGGTCTGCAGGCTTGAAAGATTATCCTTAGCAGAGGCTAGTTTTTCCATTGTATCTTCTTTGAGCTGCTTACTCTTATTAAGGTCTGACTCTAATTCATCCAGAGAAGAGGAAAGCTTAGTAATAGCACTCACCACGCTCTGAATCTTCTCAGGTGTTGCATTATACAACTCCAAGGTCTCATTTTTCAACTCATTAAAATCCTCTTCAAGCTCTGCTGTTTCATTCTCATCCCAGCCAGCATCATCCTTTATAATCTCAATATAATCCATGCTCTCATTAATAAGCTCAAGACCTTTGTTCTGTATCTCAGTAATGGTCTTATTAAGAGCAGAAAACCTGGTGTTCAGGCTTGCAACACTAACCTCTTCTAAGTCAAACCTCATGGCCTCTGTGTTGGTATTTGCCTTTTGTAAATCAGCCATGAGCAGGTTTAAGCGAGGATTCAGGTCTGATACAAAAACGATGTCCTCATCTAAGTCATGAACTGTGATGTTGATTTTTGAAAGAAGAACCTGGGTTAAAGAATAACTCAGCTCCTTAGACTCAATCTCAAGAATATCAGAAACAGACTCTATCACCTTATACACCAGATTCATCCTAGAATAATCAACTAGGAATCTAAGTTCATTCCTCTGCTCATTCCTTATCTCAAAGTCCTTAGGAAAGATTATGCAGGTATGAATAATGCCCTCCTCTATCTTCTTAACACAACTCTGCTCGTTCTTGAACTCCTGAATATAGTAATAACTCTGCTCAAGACCCTCAATAAAATCGTCTGTGAGATTATTATATGTAGGAGCATAATAGCCAATACTTAGTTCATAAGAAGTCTTACCACTAAAAGCCAGGCCTACCAAGAGGACGATAAGAAGAGGGCCTACTAGTACTGTGAAAGCAGAAGCCTTGGCTCTTAATAAGAGCTTGAAATTCTTTTTTATGATGCTGATTAGTTTCATTTTTTCTTAATGCTCATTTCCCTGTAATTCTAAGGAACAATTCATCCAAGCCAGGCCTTGAAACCTTGATATCAATCAGCTCCTCCTTCATGTTATTAAGGGTGTGAAGCAAATCATGCAGCACGATTTGAGGCTGGTCAGAATATATTAAGAGTTCTGAACCTTTTATCTGGACATCAAAAACCCTGCTTCCAGGTTTTTTTATACTTCGACTAATATTAGCATAATTACCAGGATAAGTCTGTATCCTTATCTCCTGAGACTCCGCGTACTTGGTTTTTAATCTTGCAGGACTGGCAACATCAACAATTCTACCGTCCTTAATAATGGCTATTCTGGAGCAAAAAGTCTCGACCTCAGAGAGATGATGACTCGCAAGAATAATGGTGGTTCCTTTCTTGTTAATCTTCTGAACAAGACTCCAGATATGGTCTCGAAGCAGAGGATCAAGATCAGATGTGGGTTCATCCAAGATTAGTATTTCTGGATCATGGATTAAGGCACACGCAATATCAAGTCTTCTCTCCATGCCTCCTGATAAATCACCTGCAAGAGTGTTTTGAGCTCGTTTTAAATCCATCAAAGCCAAAAGGATGTCTGTGTTTGAATCAAGGGCTCTCTTAGGAAGATTGTATAATGAACCAAAATACCTAAGATTCTCCCTTACTGTAAGTTTTTTATAAAAAGAAGGCTCTTGACTAGCAAAGCCAAAGATATTCCTAGAAAGCTTTGGCATCTTATAAATAGAGGCGTACATGGGCTTGTCACTCTGAACGATTCTCTTAACAAAGTAATCATACCTAAACCTAACATCTCCTTCCTCGGGAGCTAAATAACCAATAAGGGTTCTAAGCAAAGTGGTCTTACCACTCCCGCTAGCACCTACAACCCCAAAGATTTCTCCCTCATGAATATCAAGAGAGACTCCTTTAAGAACAGTATTCTTTCCAAACCTCTTGGTAAGTCGTTGAATCCTAAGAACAGGCGCTCTATCCATCATACCTCTACTAGTACTAAAAGTAAGAGATATATAAACTTTCCCATATATTCAAGAGTGGTTAATTAATAAAATATTAAAAAACAAAGAGTTTTCTACAAAAAGCATAACTCGACAAACATTAAATAGTAAAAGAAAAAATGAAAATCACTATTAACACATCTAAAAAGCAAGAATTAATAGATATCACTGATAAAGTTAATGATATAGTTAAGAAGAGCAAAGTAAAGAACGGCATATGCAACATATTTATTACTCATGCAACCGCAGCCATTATCATTAATGAGAACTATGATCTTAATGTGTGTGTTGATTTTCTTAAGGCTCTTAACAAAGCCATCCCTGACAACGCAGGCTACCTGCATGACAGAGTTGATGGGAATGCTGGTGCTCATATCAAAGCAGCAGTGCTTGGTCCTAGCGAATCAATACCTGTGGAGAATGGAAAGCTAAAGCTCGGCACTTGGCAATCAATCATGGTGGTTGAATTGGATGGACCTAGAAGCAACAGAAAGGTTGAGGTTAGGGTTATTAAAGAAAATTAAGGAGAAATCAACATGACTCTTAAAGGCAAGGATATAAATAAGCTTCCAACAGATGGATATGTTATCTTTCCTCTTTCCATGAGTAGATTGCAAGGAGATCAAAGCCCAGAGAAATGCATGGAATACATGGCTGTTCTGGACGATAAAATTAATATTCCTGGCAATGATGTTGTTTTTCTTTACACAAACGGGCTTTATTTTAATACAAAAGAATTTGCTTATACTGTCAGGAAAAGAACAACCCAGCAAATGCTTGCACATAGAAACGCTCTAAAAAGGTTAATCTTGAAAAAGGGAACTTATATGCCAGGCGCATTTCATTTCCTGCCTTTTGATTACATTATTCTAAACTCTGACTGTTTTCAGCCTTTTTTTGAAGCCTTGTATAAGCTTTACAAAAAAAACAAAGATTTCAAAAAATATCTCCTTGAAGCATTAGGAGAAAGAGAACCCTGTCAAGCAAACATTGATTTCATGCTAGAAGAAATTGCTGTAGGGCACATAATTCGAGAGCACTTAATAGATTTTCCAAAGACTTTGGTAAAAAAAGATAAATTCAGATTAATCGTGTATCCAGGGCCTGTGTTTAAACCAGAAATATATATCTGGCAAAAAAGGCTTCTACCACAGGAGAGCCCAAAAAAGTTAGGTAGATATTATAATGCTACTTATGATCCAAAAAAAAGAGTTCTTTATAGATTTGATGAAGTTAAATTAGATTAAAGTTCTTGCTTCGCAAGGGGGTTGCCAGGCTCGGGCCCACTTATTTTTCCGAAGGCTCCAGCTCCCCGAAGGGGCCAACCCCCTCTTCTGCTTTGAGTGTAAAGTTGATGTATGCCCTCGCAACAAATGGCAACCACCACCCTTGCTCCACAAATAAGAATACTAATCTTTGCTCTAAGAAAAAAACTCTCACTTTCCACATATATCCAATATCATCTCAACATAGCCTGGGTTTAAGGGGATTATTTCAAAACCTCTTTCCTTTGCTTTTGCATGCGGACCACACCCAAGGTTTGAAAAAGTAATATCTGTGCGTTTTATTGAAAGGTTAAAGCTTATATCCCACTCTACAAGGGTGTTGTTAAGAATAGTGAATATGGTCTTGTTAGCTACTTCACAAGGAGTCTGGTCTCCGCACATGGCAGAGTATGATTTTACACAGTCCACTATGAGCTCTGATAATCTGCGGTCATGGCACTCCTTGACATGGGTGTTGGTCAGGGTTATTAGCATGTTGGTTGCTATCTCCTTGTCTATGTATCTCTTCTGAACATTCTGCGTCGGAGTAGTAAGTTTATATACCAGGAAGATTAAGAGGCCCACTATTACAATGATTACTATCATCATCAAGCCAATCATCTCTAGCTGAGCCTTTTTCCTAAGCATTCTTTTCCTCTTTGTATTCATATTATGCATATCATCTATGTTATTATTCATAAATCAACAACTCCAAGACTCCAAAACCATATGTCTCTGTTATTGGGTCATAAAGATTCACAGGAACAGGCACTCTGTCTGTTCTCTGAGTTATGCCAGGATTATCATAAAGAACCCATTCTTCTTCAAAAGGGTAGACTTGTTTTACTGTAATCTTTGAATTTTTTAGTAAGTCATAGTAATAATTAAATCCATACTTGCTTTTATGCTTACTCTCATTTATAAAGTCTGAAATCACCTGAATCTTTGCAACATCAAGACATGCAAACTCTGTAATACCAGCAACAGAGCATTCTAGTTCTGGCCAGGAGCTAAGCCTCTGACCAGTCTTTATAACCTCCTCGTTTCTTCTCTGCTTCATAATATTCTCAAGCACTCCTTGCTGATACTTTGAGTAGACCACAAAGCCAAGCATGATTATGATTAGAATAATAAAGACTACAAAAATGGTTTCAGTCATTTGTATCTGGGCTTTCTTTTTCATCCTGATTCTACTTTTTTAATTGTGTTGCTTAATAGGCGCTGTCCTAAAATCGCTCGCATTCGCTCGCTCTGTGCCCGCTCGGGCACGCTTATAATGTCGAGGGCTCCACCTCCCCGTAGGGGGCAACCCCCTGTTCCGCTTTGACTGTAAAGCTGATAAATGCCCTCGCAAATTGGCACTAGTTTTTAGGACAGCATCTGCTTAATATAACCTATAACCTAATTAATCTTAATCAATATATGATTGGGCACTCTGTTCCCCTTAAAACATGCTCATTCAAAGATCTTAACTCATTAACTGCAAGCATAAGATTTTTAAAATTATCAAGAGAGACTTCTTCCTGCGCATAGGTTTGAATGCTTGTTAGGTAAATCTCTGCACTTGTTACTGGACCTGTGTAATGCGAGCGGCAATAACTAGGAACCTTTTTAGCATAATACTCTGCTCTGTTCTTGTACAACTCACTTAGGAGCTCTATTCTTTTCAACACCTTTTTCAGATTGCATTTATAACTTTCATTATCATGACTAATAACTCCTCCCAGGGCTAGCTCGGGTTTTAGAAAAGGAAGGGTTCCATCATAAACAAAACCAGCAGGCTCATAGTGATAAAAGCTAAGTGAGCCATACTCAAAAGAGCTTCCCATGCCTGGGGTGATAACTACCCCGTACACTCTGTCTTCAAAACCATTAAAGTCATTAAGAGGAGTCAAATCAGCGTTGTCTCCAACCACAAAAACCGTGTGGTCATAATTATTATTAAGATAATTACTTATGCTGGTGGAAATAAATTTCTTGGTTGTGTTTGTAGGCATAGAGTTATAAACAAGATTAATAATAGTGGAGGTGCCTGCAAAGACATACTCTATGTCTTTGCTGGTAACATAGACTAAGGGCATCACTCTGTAAGGAGCTTCAAAAGAAGTGGTCATTATTACAAGATTTCCTGGTTCTAGCTCTGTAGGCGAGAAAATAGCGGTGTAGTCATAACGCCTGCCTTTTAAGGCTCCTTCAACAACATATTCTGATATTTCATCACATGAAAAAAGGATCTTGTGCTGAAAGAATCTTGTTTTCTCTGTGTCTGCAGCACTCAAATCAACTTTTAGCATCTGATCAAGTTCATCAATCGAAAGAGTTTTTTGCTGAATTTCCTGATCATATATGTAATTAACTATTACACTTATAAAAAACCCAAGAATAACTGCTCCTCCTATAAGCACAAACAACCAGTTGAATTGGACAGCAAAGCCTCTTTTATTCAAGCCTTTTTTACTCTTCATTCAATCACCATAAAGATTGCTCAGGTAAAACTAATTTAGTCAACAGATTCTATCTGGGTTTTTCTTCCAAGACCTTTGAACAAGAACTTGAACTCTCCTACTCTTGGCTTAAAACACTTATAGGGTTGGTCTTCTTGCTTTAAGGCTATTTTGTCTGAAAAGCCCATTGGCTCTGTGAATTCTGTTATAATGAATATATTATCTGTCTTATCCAGAACATGAGACTTAATAACCTTGTCAGTAATCCCCCCTGGCACAGCTGCTCCTTCCTCATAATACTTTGAATCTACAAAACACGCCTCTCTGACGTCACAAGGAGCCTTTAAGGTTTCCTCCTCTGAAAAACCATAATCAGAATACTCATCTATAAACCCTAAGAGGCTTTGTTCAAAACCAATCCTTTGCTGTTTGCACTGAGTCTCTATTAGCCACAGAACAGCTTTATAACCCATTAGAGCTACTACTCCAACTACAAGAATGATTACCAAGTAAGTAAAGACATGACTCATCTGGGCTTTTCTTTTCAATTTTCTTCTCAATAATGACTCACCCTTGTTGCTAGGTTCTGCTTTTTAAGCTTCTTATTTATCAGCTATTTATCAGCTTCTTCTTTTTTGGGTTCTGCTTTCTTAGCCTCTTTACCTGTTTCCTTCCCAGTTTCCTTTCCAGCTTCTTCCTCAGCTTGTTTTGATTCTTTATTTACATCCTTTTTCTTCTGGGCTCCTGATAATTCTCTTAGTTTTTCAAATGCTCCGCCAAGAGGTTTTTTAGGAGCCTCTTTTTTTTCTTCTTTTGGTTTTTGCTTTGCTCCTAGTTCTGATAAAGGAATAAACTCTTCTGCAGGCGCTGGTTTTGCCGCAGGTTTTTTTGCTACTTTCTTTGTAGGTTGTACTGGTTTAACAGGTTTCTTTTCAAAAGGTTTTGCTTCAGGCCTTTTAACACCTAGTGCTTTTGTCTTATCTTCTTTTTCAAAGCCTTTTAACAAACTCTTTCTTGAAGCCTGTCTCTGGGTCAAGCCTCTTCTTGCCAAAGGCATCCTTCTCCCAGGTCTGGGTTGTCCTCTTCCTACCAAAGGCCTTCTTTGTGCCATGGGCATTGGTCTTTGAGGCTGGGCTTTTCTAGTAGCAGCTCTTTGCTGGGGTACAAGCACCATTCTTGAGTACACCAAAAAGCCTATGCTGCCAAGCATTAAGAGCAACCCTATTATTAAGAAAATGATTTGCAAGGTGTGCTTCTTCTTAGGCAGAGGGTCATTTGGATCTGTTGGGTCTGTTCCATCTAAATATTCGTCAAGATTAGAATAACCATCACCGTCCATGTCTTGGTTTGCATCATCAGGATTATTAGGGTCTAAGCCATATTTCAGCTCCCATTTGTCAGGCATTCCGTCCATGTCTGTGTCAAGGGTTGGGTTAACTGCGCACACCCCTAAGTCGCAATAACCTGATTTACAATCATTAGGAGACACGCAACCCTGACCGACTTCGCATTTTTCTGGGCAACCATCCCCACAATCAATATCTGTTTCCTCACCATTCTTATAACCATCATCACATGAAGGAACATCGCATTTGCGAGTGTCTGGGTGGCAGAAAAGACCGCAACAGTCAGAATTAATATTACAACTCATATCTAAGCCACAACAAGGACAGTTGGCTCCACAATCTACATCTGTTTCAAGACCGTTTTTTATTGTATCAGAGCAGCTTGCTTCTGTGCATATATTTGATAAACAATAGTTTGATATACAATCAGAATGATTCAAGCACCTCTTACCATTTGGACATCCAGGGCAGGATAATCCTCCGCAGTTAAGGTCTGTCTCGTCCTCGTCTGTCACATTATTCTCGCAATGAGCAGCTGTTTGTCCTTGTTTTAAACAATTAGAAAAATCAAGAGTGCAGTTCTGATTGCACTTAAGAGTGCCACTAACATACTGGGTAAAGTATCCGCAGGTAAGCCCTGCAAGGTTAGTGCCATCACACCCTTCATAGCCATTTACTATTCCATCACCACACACAGGAGGAGTTATGTTTACTATGCAATCACTTGTATCAAACTCACAGTTATCTGAACAGCTAAGGGTTCCTCCAATAAAGTTTTTCTTACCAATAGATGTACAGTCATCATCCTCAACATCTCCGTCACAGTGCTCACCTGGTTCTAGGATGTTATTTCCACAAACAGCACCGCTGTCTCCTGTGCACATATCATAATTAAAAGTACAATCTCCATGACAAGTCAGAAGGCCTCCTGTAAAATCATCCTTGTCCTTACACTTCGCACCATCTAGGTCAGCCACATCGCACTGCTCATTAAAACCAGCATCATTTGGCTGTTGAACTGTACCATCCCCGCACACCTTTGAACCAGGATTAAAATAGCACCTAGACTTATCAAAAGTACAATCACTAAAACATTCCAGGGTACCATTATCATAACCCAATGATTCGCATGTTTCTCCGCCTAGGTCAAGATAGTCACAATCCTCTGACTCCTGATTTTTTACTCTATCACTGCATTTAAAGGTTCCGCCTGAGCAACCAGTGTAATCATAAGTACAATCACCATTACAAACCAAGGTGCCACCAGTATAGCCATCAAAATCCTTACAATCCATATTATTTAAATCAGCCATATCACACTGCTCATTAAAACCAGCATCATTAGGCTTCTGAACAACACCATCACCACACACCTTTACACCACCATAACAACCAGATTTATCATAACTACAATCATTATCACACTTTAAAGATCCACCAGCATAACCCAAAGACTCACAAGTTTCTCCTCTTAAATCATCTTTATCACAGTCCTCAGAATCCTGGTTAGCAACAGCATCACCACACTCAGGAAAAGGAATGCAGTTACTAGTATCATACTTGCAATCATTGGTGCATCCAAGAGTGCCTCCCATAAAATTAAAGATTGGGTCTGTGCAATCCTTACCTCCAAGGTCATCTCCATCACACATATCATCTCCTTGGATAATATCATCACCACAAGACTCGTTCCTAAGGATGCAGCTGCTCCTGTCAAAGCTCAAACAATTATCAGCACATCCAAGAGTGCCTCCTACAAACTGAGGCCAGGTTAGGCAGCTAGCTCCGTTCAGGTTAGGTCCTTTTTTATCACATGCTTCTCCAACCCAAAAGCCACTAACATTCCATCTGTCTATCACTCCATTACCACAGTCCTCTGGGTTTAAGCAGTAAAGAGAACTATCTTGAGATTTACAATTATTACAATAAGTGTCCCAGTCAGATTCCCAGAGATTATACCTACAATACTTATGAGCAACAGTATCACATGTGCCGTGTTGACAGCTTCTATTGCACCAAGAATCATAACTTCCACACCTACTATAATCACAATAATTTTGACTCTCCCACACCCCATTATTACAGTACTTCTTAGCATCATTGCAAATATCACAGGTTCCATCAATACATATGGGAATGCCACAATCAGCATCTACTTGACCACAGCGCTGACAATAATCATTCAGGCTGCTAGGAGAAACCCAGCTTCCACTACTACAATACTTGTTATTCTTAGTATCACACGCACTGCCTGAGCAACCACCAAGACACTCACTATCATAGTTGCCACACACAGCACAGTAATCATTGGTTAAAGGAGTAACCCAGCTGCCTTGGTCACAAAAAGCCTTAGCACTAATATCACAGTTACCTGGAGTGCATGAACCATAACAAGAGCTATCCTCATCAGAGCAATAAGTGCAAAAGCCTGTGCTGGTCCAGAACCCATTTGAATCACACACCATGCCTGCAAAAACATCACATACCCCTGGAGTACAGCTTGTGCCTAGAGTCCCAAGATTACTGTCTTTTGGACCGCACATCCAAGTATAATTAATCGTGGTCCACTGTTTTCCATTACCAGAACAAATCTGGTTATCACAAATAGAGCAATGATTAGGCTCACACACCAAACAGCCTGAGACATCAAAGGAGCAGTCATAGCAAGAAAGGGTTCCTCCTCCAAAGGGTTGCTTTCCTGTATTTGGATCTGTGTAAGTACTACAATTAGTATTGCTAAGATTATATCCATCACACTCCTCAGGAGGCTCCACTATACCATCATTATCACAAGGAGTAAGGTCTACTGTGAAGTCCTCTTTATCAATCCTCACAGTTCCAAAAGCAGTTCTACCAGAAACAGAGAAAGTATAATCCCCTGGGTTTAAAATAAAACAAGGTCTATAGGGCATGCCTAAAGGAGAGTAGCCAAGAGGACAACCTGTGCCGCCAAATCTAAGAGTTGTATTACCAGACTGATATATTTTTTGTACAGTTATATTTGTAGGATATATATAAAAAAGTTGGTCTCCTATTAAATCAGTTATGTTAGCCTTTTCTAAACCCACATCTCCTTCATAAATTGCAGTGATCTTCACTCTGTTTTGATCAACAACAATATTTATTACTGAGAAAACTAAAGGAATTAATAGCAGCCCTATCAAAAAGTAGAGCAGGATTCCAATTAAGGTAAACCTCTTTTTTATCATTAAACACCTCACATAACAAAATTAAGGATAAAAGTTATTGTACACCCTCTATTATAATAATTGGTTTTCTTGGCTGGGTATCATTACGATAAATAGCTAACAGACTCAGGCCAACAACCTGGTTACCTGCACGGTCTTCTGCATCAAACAACACATCATAGGCCCCGTTTGCAGGAACACTAACTGTTATGTTGAATTCTCCTGTTACTTCATTTATACAAGGCGTCTGTCCGTAAAAGCAGGTGTTAATACAGGTCTTTGTGCTTGAACCATGGGTATAAGTACACAGATTCATTGTATCGATTGATGTAATTCCTTTTAGCACCACGGTGCCTGATGCTGTTTTGAACTCGCTCTCTGTTGGCGAAGTAATAGTAATTACTGGCGGGTTTGCATCAACATTTATAGGGAATGACTTCACGAGTTCTAGGTTTTTTGCAAAGTCTTCTGAATAATAGCATACTATATAAGGCAGGTTATCTCCATCATCCTCTACCAGGGTTTGAAAGGCTCCGCCACTAACTAGTTGGTCTGGATAACAAGGTGTGCCTGCAGGCACTAAACCAAAGTAGGTCTTGATGTCCTTCCTAGGAAAGGTATCATCATTCACAGTATACTCTATTCTTACATTTGCAGGGTAAAGACTAAAACCAGATTGCAGAATAATGGTTTCAGGATTAATAAAGTCTGATTCACAATCTCTGCGATTAAGAGGACAGTCGTGACCATAGGTGCCTTGGTTATTCTCAGGATAATTATCAGCGTTTCTTAAGCACCATTTATTGACTGCATGCCAATAACATTTTCCAAGTCCAAACTTGTCATTGCTAGGTGTGAGTTGGTGCGTTCCTCCTGTCCTGGCACCACTACTATTATATACCGCATTCACATGTACTGCGGTTCCTCCTATACACTCTTGTTGTGTGGTATAGTCAATACAAGCAAGCGTGGATTTCTTAGTGCATGTTGGGTTAGCAAACATTCCTTGGTACTTGCACTCATCTCCAAACAAGGCACACACCTCAGGGGTGCAAGCAGGGGTTATCCAGTTATAATCCTTATTATCACATAGCTCACAGGTCTGTAATTCACGAGCATTAGGTCTGCATATTCCTCCTAGTTCATGATAAGAGTTATCTAACCACACCCATTCACAATCCTGATTTTTTCCACAAGGATCTGCATTATCTTCACATGCTTCTTGTGATTTATAATCATAGCAACTTACAATATTAGAGCAGTAATCAAAGGCACTGAACAAGGTTTTTGTTCTGTCAAGATAACAACCCTCTACTACATACCTGCCTGCGCCAGGATGGCAATACCTAGGTCTTATAACACCTCCTTCCAAAACATTGACTTTTAAATCAATATTAGAGAACATGCCGTAGAGGCCATTGCACATGTCACATACGTCTATATCTGAGCACCAAGTCTTGCCATCCCTATTTGGTCCCATGCAAAACTTGTCAGGGTTACAATCCTCTATTGGCTGAATATTATCATCTGCATCACACTTGCTCCTCACATTATTCATGCAGAACTCATCAGGATGAACATTCATGCAATAAGGATGGCCTGTGCTAACACACTTAATACTAGACGTTCCTTTTTCTCCGCCAGCATAAGTAGCATTAACCACATAGCAGAATTCAGAATTTGAAGGAACAGAACTCTCTGTTATATTAAATTGATACTTAGGTATGTTAAGACGGAATGGCGAAAACATGCTTTTGCTTGAACAATCAAAACTCGGTGTTTTTTCACACTTAAACACAGAATAGTAAAGCACATTTGCTTTACAAGTGCTAAGAACAGACCACTCAACTAGAATTTCGTTTGCACTAGAATCAAAGCTTGCTGTAGCACTAGGATTCATTGCGCTGCCCTGGCACTGAGGCGTGCCACAGGAGCAATCCCAGCAATCACTTCCATCTGGGCATTTCATTCCTATCTCACAATCTTCTCCTGATTCTATTATATAATTACCACAGGCTGATAAACCAACACAATTACACTCACCTGATTCTCCTGGGTTAGTGCAATCATTAGGGCTGCACAGACTTAGTTGTCCTGTTTGAGGATTATCTTCACAAGTCTCATAAGGATAGGTTACTAATCCATCTCCGCACACAGCTGCATAAGCAGCACAGTCTGCATCATTATCCTTGGTACACCAACGAGGACAAGCCCGGTTAGGAGTCATGCTGCACACACAATCAGAATCGTACTTGGGGCTATCAACATTTGGGCTGCAAGTTACAGGGCACTTTCCATCACCACTTACACACTCTGCTGGTGCTCCGCAATCAGCAGGGTCATCTAAGCCACACCTAAGACAGTACTCGTCTTTCTGTGATGTATTGGTTAAATCATAGATTTTCCATGTTTTGCTTGATAAACAATAGGCATTATTATTAGGGTCACAAACACCTGGTGTGCACTCACAGTTAAGATTAATATCAATGCCTGTTCTGTCCTGATGTAGGTCAATAGTTACACTATTAGGTGCACACCCCTCGGATGTTTTATGAGCAGCCACTGTGATACTATCTCCTTCAGGCACATTGTTTATGGTATAAGCTCCGTTAGTAGCAGAAGTGGTTGATATGCTTGCGGCACTCACAATTGCACCAGACACATAGCCTCCTGTCATTCTATAGATGGTTCCTGAAATAGAATAGGTAGATATTGCACAAGAGCAATTATCACCAGGACTAATAGAAGGGCTTGGAATAAAAGTAAAAACACAGGAGTAATTGGTGCTTCCAACATCAATTAATCCAATATCAGAAAGACAGCAACACCCAGTAACACATTCTGGTCTGTCAGTGCAATCATCAGTTACAAATAATTGAGGGGTTGTGGTGCACTGAGCTTCACTGGCTTTGTTCTCACAACTGCTCCCTAGGGTCTGATAAATACAGCAGCCAGCACTTACAAGAGCAGGAATAAATAAGAATAATATGATACTAAATATTAACAATACCATGTGCTTTTTATAAACCATACTCATCCACCTTTTTTATTCTTGCTTTCCTTTTGTAAATATATAAATCTTTTTGTTTTGATTGTTGATAATTAATTTTTGGCTTTAATATGTGTGTCTTTTATATATGCGTTTTTATGAGTTTTGCTTTTTTTAATTTTCTTTAATTTTCTATTCAGTAATTATATAAGCACGAAATTTTGTATTGTTTAAGGAAGTATCATTAAAACAAGCACCTACAAAATTATTATGTTCCTCTTCCACCCAAAAACAATTAGGCATGTTATTAATACAGGCAGCCTTTGAATTTATGGTAGAGCAATCAACATGTTTTTCTCTTTCTCCTGAGTGCATAATGCCATATGCGCATTGTCTACACTTTTTTTTGTTCACATTATCGCCAGGAGGAAAGCATTTTGGACCAACATAATGCTCATCACACCAGATATTACATGCATTTGCTGCATGAAAGCACCACATTGAACAGTCCTTATAAGGATTCTTACCAGAAGCCTTAATACTAGTAACATCACACAGCTCTAGCTGACAGCTAGGATGATAACAATGAGCTTTACATTGGTCTGCTTCTCCTGCATAATCAGAGCATGCTTCTAGGATGCACTCATCAATACACTGCTCACTAGGAGGATTATTCATGCTTGAGTCAGTAATATTAATCCTAAAGAACTGATAATCAAACAACCCACTATCATCTATAACAAGGACTCCTACTTCATGTGAACCAATATCTACTCTGTCAATAGGCATCCACAAAAGTCCTGGGTGAACTAGCTCTCCTTTTTCCCCTGACACTCTTGCATCACTCTCACACCAACCAGTACCACCACTAGGAACTGCTCCTGCAGGAAGGCCTCCTGCGCCAGCACACTGGACTTCTCCTTTTCCAAGAGACAAGAAATAATATGTTAACCCTGTATCATCAGGGTCATAACCATTTAGACGTATATTAACAAAGTTTGTGTTTTTTAAGTCAATATTAACATCTTCTAGCTTGTCAAGAGCAGGTTTCCTATTCTCAACAGCTGTTCTGAACAAGAAAGGCCTTCCCTTTACCATAGAACTCCTGTCAAGCACCTCAACAATATCATCATGATAATAAGGTCGAGGGCAAGTAGTGCAAGGATTATTAATCTTTTTCAGCTCTAATCCTTGCCTCCAAAAAGAAGAACTAATAAATTCATTATTAAGATTAAAGTCTATGTTTTTTGAATCCCTGGAATACAGATTATATATAAAGTTATACATCAAGCCCAGCCTAATATTAAGGTTGACTTGGTAATCAACCACTGTTGTTATTGGGTCTTGTCCTTTAAAATTAATTTTTACAGGGTACTTAACAACCACTAGGATGTCTGAGTTATGAATCGTGGATTCCACAACAGGTTCTGCTTCTACAGTTATATTAGCGTCTAATCTGCTTGAAAAAGCAGAAAGGTCAATACATAAAGGCAGGGTGTTTGCAATATAATCCTCTAACTGTTTTTGCAAGGTCAGAGCTAGTTCTATGCCTTTTGCATATCCTTCGCAAGTGGATTCACGAGCAATATAGCACAGTTTGCTCATATTATTCTGACCAAAGAAGCCGTCATAAGCAGAGTAGAAAGAGTTGAATAAACACTCCTCATTATATATAAAGGTAAGCCTGTTAAAAGGCGTGTCTAGGCATGGATAATCAGGAATCTTATAACTAACATTCTCACAAAGGGTGTTCCTTTTCAAAGCATAATCCACAAAATAAGGTTTATTAAGATATGTGTAATTAAGATAATCCCTCCCTAATATTTTATCCTCAAAAGGAATGGTGCCTGCCTCAAAATTATATATCACTCCTCCATTAGCACCCAGGCTTTCAAGTCCATCCATAGATGTTTGTAGTATGCAAGTAGTCACGTGGTTCTTTACACTGCCTGTTTGCAACTGCTTAAGAATCTCCTGAATATTACCTTTAGGGGGGCTGGTGTTGCGTATAATAGCAGTAAGAATTATAAATCCTATTAACAAGACCATGCCAAGGATTACAAACATGGTTATCTGGGATTTTTTCATTTTATTTGTAATTTTTAATAGTGTTCAAAAAAAGTAAGTGCCAATTTGCGAGGGCATATATCCGTTTAATAATCAAAGCGGAACAGGGGGACGTGCCCCCTACGGGGAGGTGGAGCCCTCGGTGTCATAAGTAGGCCCGAGCGGGCACTTTTTTTGAACACCTTTATTTTTTAAATTTAATAATTCATCGGTCCTCAAACACCAGACCGGCTTACCTAAGCACAATGCTCGCATAACTCACACTATTACTATAATCACCAACAACATCTCCTGAGGTATAGTACTGCTCTAAGGAGGCTTTATCAAAGGTAATGATTTTTAAGAGCAAGATTATGGGTAGGTAACCGCATATGCTTGCTCCTGTCTTATGAATATATTTTTCAAATCCTTGAGCATCTCCTTTTAGTATTAAGTTAATGGCTCCTTTATCCAGTTTTGAGAGGTTTTCTTTGATATTATCACTAAATGGCATGTAACCATAACTAAAGCCATAATGTGTAAAATCAGTGCTCACAATAAAAGTGACTTTTCTCTTCATCTCACTAATTGTTTCTTTTAAGTCCTTGGCTGCTTTGTCAAGGTCTAGGTCATCTGATACTAGTAATGGAAGAATCTTTATTTTCTCAGCTCTAGTACCAAAAGCAAATTGTAAAAAAGGCAATTGTACTTCTAGGCTGTGCTCATGCGCATGAATCCTTTCATTAATTACTATGTTATCTTTTTTCACAAGGGCTTTTCCAAACTCCTGGTCTGGTCTTACAAAGCCAAGAGGGGTTTCAAAGGTTTCCAATGAAACACCTGATTCATTACTGCGGTGATTAGGACCTAGGAGGATGAACAAGTCAGGAAGCTCTGCTTCTGCTAAGGCTTTATAACTCCAGGCAGCTGCCATCCCACTATAAACATAGCCTGCATGAGGAGAGATAGCTGCTTTTAGTGACTTTGCCCCTGGTCTTGGCTTGCTAGGAAGAGCGCCTGGTCCTAATTTATTAGTAAAGCATTCTTCTAGCATCTTGCTAAGACTAGCAATAGTTTTAGGATAGAACAAGCCAGCATAAGCAGCTTTTCTCATAATCACTCACCTCAAAAAATAATAGCATAAAAAACACCTTTTAATTATCTGATTCTATCTGATTCTTTTATCCTGTTTCTCTTGTCTCATTATTCTTGCTCAGGGTTTCTTAGAAGTATGAGTGAGGTCCAGATGCGTGGCTTAAGCTTTGGGTCTGGTTCCTTGATAAAAATATGATTCTGTGACTGGGTAATTATGGCGTCCTTAGCAATAACATATCTAACAAGATAATCAAGGTCTGCTGAAGAAAAACCTGTATAGTTAAAAGAGTAGCGCCACACAGGCGGGTAGGTTAAGGGGTCATCACACATGTGCTCTGCAACTCCAAACACCTCTCTGCTTGTGGTTGCAACCACTTCCCTAGCAGCATACACCTTGTTAAAAAGCTGGAGGTCTTCTAGGCTTGCCTCAAGATTAGTAGGTCCTGGGCAGAGCCATTTGAGCCAGGAAGGAAGAAGATTGCAAATAGTTTGTCCAAAGCCAGGGGTTAAGCCATAAACTTCTTCATCACTAAAAATAATCATTTTATTAGTACTATCATAATATACTTTTAGGTATTCGTGATTAACACATCTTTGAAATTTATCAGCATTGTGGCATCCACTTAAATCAAGGGTGGCTGCATCTGGATATGATAATAAGAAGCTCTGCTCAAGAGCAGTAAGAAAGTCATCGTTTGTAACAGGGTCATACAAGGGCTGGTTAAGCGTGGTCCCTAATATCCTCTGACCTTCATAGTTAAGCACGCAATAATTATTAGTGGCTCCAAAGTTCTGCAGGTTAATAAGAATCTCGTCTTGAGGTGCGCACATAAGCACAAAGTCATCTACCTGGTTTGTGACAATAGAAGCTAGCTTCATAGCCAACAACTTGGTCCTAGTAGTCCACTCACCACTAACACAAGCAAGGTCACCAATGTATTGGCCACTCTTTATACATTGGGGTTGTGCACCAGGGCTAACATTGTTGTTAAAAGCAGGAAGCCCATTAATATCATACAAACACTGGCCTGACTCTGGACAATAACCTGCATAACAATTATCAGGGGTTCTTTGTCCTTCACCAAGCACATTAATCCATACCCCATTCAAGCACTGATATCTATCAGTACCATTCACCTGGTAAAACACAGTGGCTCCTGCTTGGGGTTGAATGCATTTACCCTGGCCTCCGTCTGCAGATGGATCCCAGCATTGTTGTGGCTCACAACAATTAGCTGGTTGCAAATCAGGATTCTGAGTTATGTTTACAAAGAGCTCCAATAGAGGACCAGGCACAACTGATTTATGAGAAAGATTCTTGCCACCAGTATTCTCCCAGGCATTATTATAAGAACAATAAACATCTCCAAAAGAGCTGCCAAGAATAGTACAATAATCTGTTTCTTTTATTAAAGGCTCTCCTGTTCTTGTATCATTACACCCAGTGCCTGGGTTAGGCCAATCCTCAACGTTTTGCAAGCAAGCATGACTAACTCTTCCAGAAGCATTTAAATCACAAAGCGTGGTTTTCTGGGTTTGCTCAATCATCTCACAAAACACAAGGGGTTCTTGAGTGTCTCCTGCATGCATGATTGGGTAAGTGCATTTCCTACATTCCAAGGGTTGTTCTGGTCTAGGTGGATAACAAGCCCAGCCAACATAATGATTAGGTTTACAAACACCACTACAAAGGGTTGCTGCTACATTACACCAAGCAGCACAATCCTTGCAAGGATTTTTATTGCAATTAACATTTGTGTTAGAAGAAAGACCAAGGCAATCACTCATATCACAAGGCTTGGTCTGTACAGACGGATCACAAAGATCATTACACTGCTCTTGCCCTATAGCTGTGTTATGACACATCTCTGTGATACACTCTTTTATACATGTGCTTAAAGAGCTTGCAGGAACTGTGCCCAAGGCAGGAGGACTCGAACTTGCACCCTTATCACAAAGCCTTATTCTTGAAGAGTCTCCTGATACTCCTAAATGAGTCGCGCTTAATCTTTCACTATTGGTAATAGGCACAGGATTTCCATTACAACTAATCTGCTTGATTATTTTACCAGGAGTCAAGTCATTTACACAACTACTTGGATTATCACCACTCCAAGTGCCAACAGCTGAGTTCAATAAGTAACCAGTGCCTCCGCCTGTGCAAATCAAAGCATAAGGCCCTCCTTGAGGTGTGCGTCCTTGATTTATATTATCATCATCACAATAATCTATACCTGCAGTACCAACAGCAGCCAGAGCCCAGCCCCAACCTGCTGCTTCGCATGTAGGACCATCATTCCAAGGAGGAATGTCTTCAACACCAAAACCAGTAATGCCAAATAAAGGAGCACTAGCAACCACGCTGCCTGTTACAGGCATTAAGCCAGGGTCTTCTGCTATTTTAAACTCTGAGATAAATAATGAATCATTAAAACCACAGCCATAAAAGGTTCCATTGCTCACAAATGCGTTTGAGTAATCAAGACCTTTATATTTAAGATACTGGTCATTGTATTGAGGCTCACCCTTAAAACAAGCGCCTACACTACTGTTTGGATCATTATAAGATTCACTTAGCCAATTAGTGGTATCATCTCCTTCTGAACAGCAATAAGTGTCTGTGGCACTAAAGTGTGCAGCACACTCGCTTTGTCTAGTTTCATCATCCAAGTCATAACTCCACCTGCCATTGTTTAAGCAGTAAAGCGCATTACCACTCACATTCACATAATCACCAGGATAATATTTTTTTCCATTAGAGCCAATATCCCCCAGAATACCATTACAATTATCTCCTCCACAACAAATACCTATCCTTGCTCTTACACCATTATCTTGATCTGGAGGAGGCAGGCTCTCATCTGTATAACAAACATACTCATGATCATTAACACGACCCATGCTGCTACCATCTCCAAGCACATATTTCATGGTTCTTAATGAATGCATACCAGGCGTGTCTGTTGGGTCTGTAGGGTCAGGCGCTCTACAAATTTGTAGGGTTCTGCCAGCAGTAGGATATTGTCTTCCAAGAGACCAACCCCATGTCCTAGGAATGGTTGGTTTTTCAATATAATAATAGATATTACTAAAACTAATAGGATTAACCTTTAGTTTTCCAGGGCAAGGCACAATAGCTGGTGTGCTCATAGAATCTTCTCCTGTTGCCCAGGTAGAAGTAATGCCTGCAGGACATTGCTCATAAGTCACAACACTTCTGTCTTCACCTTCTCGTCCAATAATGCCTGGTGCTACATTATTCCCACCTAATCCGCCTGTATCCACAATATATGCAAAAGCAAACGCAGTATCATCAACCACATCCAAATCACAAACATAATGTACATCAATATCTGATTGTTGAAGGTCTCCTACATTCTGGCCATGTCCAGCACACGTGTTGTCAGGCATGGCTCTAAAACCACCCACACTATATTCACCAGCACTGCAAGCATACTGCATAAAGCCTGCAATACCTGGATCAATGCCTTGTCCCTCATAGTCTGGGTATGATGGAGAACAAATAGGCGTACCAATCAAACGCCCAGCCATATAGTTTCCTTCCCTATCTTTATCAACACATCTTACAAAGGTGCCTTCTACATTAGCAACAGGATAATTATCCCATAAAACTTCGCAATTATCAAGAAGAAAGACTTCTCCATGCTGGTTTGTGTTAGAAGCAATATGCCACTGGCTACCATCACAAATAGCACCAGTGTTACAAACAGTGCCTCCTTTCTCATAACATTTCTTATCACCACAACAACCATAGGCAGAGTCAAAGCTATAACTACCGCCAGTGGCTAAAGAACAAATATTTTCATTAGACCCAATATCATGTAAAAGATAAGTGGGCAGGGTTTGACCAGCCACATTACCAGAATTATCATACCACTCGGAATAATAGGCTCCTCCACTGCTTTTTACATCATAACGATAAACAGGGTTAAAATCTCCATTATCAGTTAGCTCTTCAGGAATATAAACCTGGTCCCAACCAAGGCTTTTGGCTTGGCTTTTACTCTTACATTCTCCTTTCACACAATAAGGCTTATTTGCAGGACAAAAACCCTTATTGTTCTGGGTAACAGGCGCTCCTCCTCCTGGAAAGCCGCATTGGCCGCAATTAAAAACATCCCAGGTAATATTAACACAAGAAGCAGAATCAGTGGCAGCAGTGCTGTTAAGAATTGGAAAAGCATAAGGATAATTGATGGTGTCTGTTGGCTGTTCGCACCATCTGCAATCAGAGTCTGCCTGGCAAGTCGTTTGGTCTCTTAAATGACAAGCAGCTGGCTTGGTGCCGCATCCACAAATACCTGCATGAACAGTATATATATCCTTACATTCCTGAGGAATAATATCATTGTTAGGGCAGTCAGAAACATCTTTTATAACAAAGCCAGTTATTGCGCTGCCTAAATCAAAGTCCAGGGAAGGAGAGGGTCCTGCCATTGCTAGGTGTCCGCAGTCTTGATAACAAGTAGCGCTGTCTTCTGTAGGGTCACACCAGCCGTCACCGCAGTCGCCTATTGCTTTTGCATTGTGCACAGCAAAGCCCTCTGCAAAATAAGTATTATACTCTTCAACCTCAAAATTATAGGTTGGAACTCTTTCGTACACTTTTTCAATTGAAGCAACCATTATCTGTTCTCCATTCTCATCAATCAAAACAGAGCCAAAAGCCAAGGCTTTGGCCCAGACCAGGCCTTTATCAGTAAAAACTCTATGCTCAGGCGTAACTCTAAGATTATTATTAATAATAAGATAATAAGAAAGCAGCATTTCATCAGGAGAATGGTGGAATAACTTGGTAACAGTGCCAGCAACCATTCGCTGGTTTTCACTGTCATAAGCCTTGACAACATCTCCTATTTGGATTTCCTCAATGTTTTTTAAAGAACCACCGCTCATGGTAATCTTGGTGCCAGCAAGGAAGCAGCCACCACCCCCACTAGGAGTACCAGTACCCGTGCCATCACCGCACTGGCAGCACTCAGCACAGCCAGGTTTAGAAGGATTAGTTTTGCAATCATCACAAGGAAAGGTGTTTTCAGGTTGGGGAGGGCTACCAGCATCACAAAATTTTGAATCATGAGGAACAGCAATATCAACGAGCACTCTGCTAGAGGTATCAATGGATACTGGGGTTCCGTCATTACGGGTAATTGTCCTAAAATGAAGAGTGTCTAAAGCAACAACCCCATCTTCTACGCTTTGGTCATTGGTTGCGCGAACAGCAACTTCATTGGAATTACCATAAGCACTGCCTCCGTCTTGATCTGAATCAGCTAAACGAAACGCTCCAAGAGTTACAGGCTCAACAATTTTACAACAATGAAACGCTGTTAACTGGTCATTATTCTTGCTATTTTTAAAACCACACATAGCATATCCATAATCACAATGCTCAAAATCATCTACATTAACAGGGTCTTTTTCATGAGTATCTCCATAATCAATAGTCACCCCTGATATTTCACAGCAATAGAATTTGTCCATCTCATCATGATCATCTGGCTTGTTTTGATAACCACAAACAATTCTATCTCGTGTTCCAGGATCACAACAGGTTCCGCATGAACCAGAGGCAATGTTTGCACAGTTCTTTTTTATACAAACCCCTGAAAGCCAGGCCGCATTCCATGCACAGCAAGGACTGGCATCACAGGATGATTGAGTGGTGTGTTGGGAGCAATCAAAGATATTATTACCTACACAAGCGGCACCAACACTTCCAGAGCCTATAACTAGCAGGATAATAGGTAGGAATAAGAAGAGGACCTCCTTTTTAATTCTCATAAACCCACCCATTTTTTTCAAATCTTTAAAATGATAAGAATACTATTTAAATTTAACGATAATTGATGTATATGAGAAGAAAATTATAAGAGTTTAAGCATCCTTGCTAATCCATCCAGGTCTTTGGGTGCTCTCATCTCTAAGGGTGTGCTTGCAAGGGTTGCTATTAAGGTTTTTATTTTATATTTTCTGCACAGCTTTGCGTTCTGCATCATCCTGCCTAATATATATGTATGTTTATCTGTGGTTAGGAGCTTGGTGTTAAAAACAATCACTTTATCTTTTTCCTTTGCAAGCCTGCACATCACATCATCAAGCCCTGCTCTTCTTTGATAAACAAAGTCATTGCTTTCTGAAATCTCAGCATTTATCAAGTACTTTACCTTCTTGTTCTCAAAAAAGTTTCTTTGAGTCACTCCAAATAAGAAGTCAAAGTTCTTCTTGGCTTTATCAACTTCTTTTATGTTTTTAACCAAGCCAGCAGTCCAAGTCTTAATCTTATTTGACTTAAGCTTCTTGGGCTTCTCCTTCAAATCTTCATAAAGAAAGATTAGTTCTTTAAAGCCTAGTTTTTCAGCTATTTCAATAAGTTCTTGCTCATTATCCTTTGGCATAACTATGTCAAGCTTCATAATATATATTTAATCAAAGAATGCTTTTATACTTTTCTAATTCTTGCTTTATCTCCTGCTCTGAAAAAGCGATTAGGGGTCTTAGCACAGGAACATCAATAGGATAATCCTTTAAGCTTTGTAATGTGTCAGGAACAATAAGGGCTCTGCACTTAAAGGTTTTGGCAAGTTCATCCAACTCTTTTAAATTCTTTATTTTAGACTCCTCAACAGTTATTATAGAGCAACCCCTCTTCATCAAAAGCAAGCCTGCTAAAACAGAGTTTTTATCTGATACCAAACATAAGGCCTTGCCTTCAACACCTACTGGTAACCCTCCAAAACCCGCCAGGGTTTTGCAAAAAATAAAGGCTTTATCATTGATTATCTCAACACCAATTTCTAGGTCTGGTTTTTCCAAGCTAACTTTTAGTTTTGTCTTCTTTACAATAAAGGCTCCGACTTTGTTATTAAGTTCAAGAGAAGAAAGAGCAAACCTTTTGTCTAATCTTCTTGCACTAATCCTAAAGGTCTTGGTTTTTGGGTTTTTTTTAACTAGGCTTAAAGATTCTGAATTTATTTTTTTTAACTCAGCTTTTGTTTGGATACAAGGACTATAAGAAGAAATCCCAAAAATATTTTTTAAATCAATTTCTTTATCAACATCTAAGAGAAGTCTGCCTTGTAATCGTTTTATTTTTGGTTTTAATCTTTTGTCTTTCAAAACAGTTCTTATATTCTCAACTAATCTTTTTTCAAAGTAAGCGCGGTTTCTACCTTTTAATCCTATCTCTGAGTATCTAATGAGGTAAAGGGGCATGGTAAAGAAAAGAAGCTTTTTTTATTTATTAAACTTATTGATTTTTTTATTAATTACTTTTACTTTATCAGTTTTGCTAGGTTTATTGGTTTTTAATCTCATAGAAAGAGGTAAGAAAGGTTGCTCTTGGCTCAAAAGCTTCTTTTGGGTTAAGAAAAATGCCGTCTCCTACTAAGCCTATGCTTTCTTTAGCTGAGTCACTCATAACATATTCCATGTCAAGGTTTGAGAGATGAAAAGCATTAACTTCTTTACTTGTTTGTTCCATAACATAATTTGCCAACATACCTGTTTCTTTTGCTATTCTATCTCTTAACTGAGCATATGTCTCTTCTTTTGCAACAGGCATTCTTCTAAATACTGGTTGATAAGCTGTAATAATATGTAATGGTTTTCCATTTTCACGAACCAGGTCTCCAGGAACCCATACTGTTTCCATATATTTCCAATATCTCTTATCCTCTTTATTCTCCCATTTATCTCTATCTAGGAAAAAAGGCCTTCCCATTCTTATACCTTCAGAAGCAATTAATTTTGTAAGACCTTTCACAGCTACATGACCCAATACGTCCTGAAGCCTTTCTATTCTTTCTTGATTTAACTTTGCTATTACTGGCATTTTATGCCCACTTAATTTTGTTATTACTGTGGAGTTTATAAATTTTATGGAAGGTCTGGAACTTCAACAAGAAAAAGCAAAAAAAGAAAGAAAAAGGAAAAGCAAAGATAGAAAGAAAAAAAGTAAAAAGCAAAAATAAAAACAAAGGTAAAAACAAGTAAAATAAGCTCAAAACAGGCTTGTTTCCAGTTGAAATAAGGGGGTGTTATGGGGGAGGAAAGGATGTTTTTCCCTTTTTTATGCTTTAATAAGCCTTGAAAAGCCGGTTTCCATAGGAAACCATGGGGGCTTATGTTTTTTAATATATCCTTTGTCAAGGTTATTTTTTAAGATAAAAGCATTTATAAATACCCTATTTTTACCCTTTATAAAGGGTTTATAAAGCTCTCGACTAAAAGCCCGGGAGGGATTTTCAATGGCAAAAAAGAAAAAGGTTGCAAAGAAAAAACCAAGGAAAAAAACAGTTAAAAAGAAGGCT
>SMTZ1_10001000_pt1 | contig 27777 bp, 50 predicted proteins | sample DeeMarSWOR136_30_FD_25667 | JGI IMG/M metagenome (IMG submission 25667)
GATCTTCATAGATGGCGCAGAGGTTGTTTTCTGTTAGGTGCTGGCATTCGCAGGGACAATATACCACGATTTTGCCTTTTTCATTGAGCACCCAATAACCATGCGTTCTCCCCGTCCTCCAACAAAAATCAAGATGCTTCTCGGGGATGCTTCCATCAAAGTGGAAGAGTTTTGCCTCCCCTTCTTTCGGTGTCCATGTGGGCATGTAGAGATGAAGTTTGCTCTCGGATCTCTCTTTGATAAGGACCCAGTATCCATGCGGGTGTCTTGGTCCCACCATGTAAAGTTGGTCTATGAGGGTTTGCGGCGGATTCAGATTATAATAATTCCATCTACAACAATCGCCGCATTGCCTACATTCATACTGGGCATCAGGATCCCGGCACGCCTCAACCTTCTGCTGATCAAGGAATTCCGCAATAGTCATGCAGAGTATCGGGTTGAAGGGCAGTTCCTCTTCATCGAAGTCTATTTCATCAAACATACGTTTCTCATTTCCAGACTTGTTTTTTAAAATCGATGGAGTTTTCTTTACTGCTCAGATGAGTGGATATGGTCACTTGCATTCACACTCTGCTTGGCAGTACCAGCCTTCGGCCTTTTCATTATGCCAGTGTTCTGGGGCTCTTAATGAATGAAATCTGTAACGTTTGTACCAGCAATTGATGCACATCCACCCGCAGTAGCCTCTTTCATCCTCTTTTCCATCGATCTCTAATTTTAGTCTCCATAGCAGGTGGGTGAGTGTCTTTGCCATCTTCTGCTCTCGTTTAATATCCTCATCCTCAAGATAGGCGAAATTGCCTTTGTTCTCTGATCTGCTCTTCATTACCCTGAACATGATTTCCTCTGAATGTTTCCTGAGAACCTCTAGCCCATAATCATAGAGCATCTGCTTGGTTTCAATCACAGCATCGGGACTATGGCCCCATGGTGACGTCACAGATATGCCCCCATCGTCATCTGCCCTCGAGGACTTCTACCACCAAATTCCTCATGTGCTTTCTCGGTCCATCGCCATTGCCATACCCAACGCTTATTTGCTGCAGGATGTGTTGCTCTCCCTATTCCTGACGCCTTCGTGTATCCTGCGCTGTTCATCCAACGGAAGAAGCTACCAATCTGATTTTTATGCCTGAACTGGTTATGGAGGCCATGATCCCTGAAATCTTCAACAGTAAAGATCTTATCTCCAATGAGCTTGTAGAATTTCTTAACAAGCCGAAGATCACTCATTTCACAGCCCCCGAAATCTTTTCTACAATATCTGCAAGTGGTTTGAATCTTGGATCATTGAGGATTTCTTCTTTTGACATGGTTTCCATCTCCTTCATAGCGGCGTTGAACTTTTCCCGCAGGCTCTTTGGTGGTCCTCCCTGAGCCTTTAATATCTTATCGAGAGCGGAATCTAACTTTCCCGGAGTTTTAAACTCAAAATAGGCATATGTGCAATCAAATTCATCATCATAATCTTTGATATAAAATGGATGCGTCTTCAGGATTTCATTCATTCGAGGAGGACACATATCTTTTGTGAAGACCCAACATGGTTCCTCCCCGATCTTTACTTTATCGCAGATCTCTCTGTCCCAGCACTCGCGGTTGCCTCCGCCATTCCTCGTAAACAGCAGTATTTTTGAGCCATCACTGGATAGATGGATATCCCTGAATCTGCCGGGGTGCCATTTCCCCTCAGGATTTAATTCATGATGTTTGATGTCTAAAGACATCAACAGGATTTTGCTTACTGGATTCACTCCGTGTAGTATGTTATACATTACGGTGGTTCCTCCGCTAACTTGTAGTGCCCATTAGTCTGATCGATAAGCCGCCATTTTTTGAGCTTGCTGAGCCCTGATCCCAAACCACTGCTCGTGAAGCTGATTCCTGTTCCCATGCTGATGTCCCGTTTGGAGAGTTCTAAGGGATGCCTCGTGGCTATGTATCTGAGTATTTTTGCTTCATTAGGTCTGAGTTTAGGCATCCAGATATCCACCCAGGGAATCCCCGTATCGGAATCTACGATTTTCTGTTTTTTGCTTACTGAGAGGGAATTGATTTTCTTATCCACTATCTTGCTGATCATCTCTTCATCCAACACGGTTTGAGGAGTTAACTTCTCGACGATCGATTCGACTATCGGCGTGAAAGCCTCTTGGATCAGGGAAAAGGTTTCTACTTGTCCTTCGAGTTTGGCGAGATCCTCCATCAGATCTGCCATCTCCGCCGGTGATGACCAATTATTTTTGATGCTTTGCAATTCCTCGTTCAACTCTGTGAGCTGCTGTTTATGTTGCTCCTCGAGCTTGGCGATCACCTTTTTGTCGACGTCGCCGCTGCTGTCCTCGCTCAAAGCTCTCTTGAGGAGATCCTTCAAATCCTGTGCCGTCTGCGTCTGTTGCTGCATTTTTTCGATCTTACTATTTGCGTCCCTCAGCTGCCGTTTGACCTTCTCAAGTTCGCTGCCTTCTTCTTGGGCCTTCTCCAGCATCTCTGAAAGTTTCTCACCGAGATTTGTGATTGCCTCCTGGGTGTCTATGTCGATGGGCTGTATGTATTCGAGTTTAGGCGTGTCGGCGCCATGGGGCGTTTTTCTCATGCTTTTCGGCACGTCGACCCAGTCAAACATGCCCTCGCCTATAACCGCCCAGCGACCTGTCGGCACGTTAGTCAGATCGCTTTTCTTGATATCGTAACCTTCCTTTCGATATCCAGCCAGTATTTCTTTATCTATATAGTTTGCATCCTGTTCGCTAAATCCCCCGAACCATGCATAGTTGATAAGCTGCCTGATGGTGAAATCGATCTCCTGGGGTCGTTGTGTCAAGGCAACGGGTGTTATATTGAGTTTTCTTCCCTGTGTGAAGCAATCCTTCAGGATCTTGATCATTCTGGCGTAGACCCATGGTGGTGCGATGTGCCCTTTCGTATTCCGCGGCGCATATTCATGAGTCTCTTCAATAATTAGAAGAAGGGGTCGATGGTGAATTTCCTCGAGGGTCATTATCTCATGGATGAAAGTCCTGACGAATTTCACTAATTCTTCCTCATCCTCGATATCTCGGGTATAGAAGACCATGCTGATGCCCTGTTCGATCACCGCCCGGGCATAGAGCTTCGGCTGTGATTCCACGAGAGGAAGATCCTGAGCATGAGGGCCACCGATCACCTGTATCGGATATGCCTGCTTCAAAGTATGCCATTCAGCTAATGGTTCGAATATGACGACGACCCCGCCTTGATCTAACCACTGTTCAGCTAATATGGCGGCATTGAGGCTCTTGCCTTGTCCGCTTGTCGCATAGAAACCGACTCTAAGACCCTTGATTGACCATGGTTCCTCTTCTGCATTTATCTCATACTCTGGACTGAATCTGAACTTCAAAATGATATCCTCCAATGACTCTCTTTATCCGCCCGTACCCATTGATGCCGGTTTCCATATACTTCCTTGATCTTGTCATTGATGGGCGACCAATCTTTGTGAAGGTACTTGATGGGCATGACATACACGGAATTACTAAGGGTCGCTTGCCCCTGTGCAGGGTTTTCTAACGTGATGATGACGAGTTGTTCCCATGGAACCCCTTCACTGCTTATTCCGGGCATCGATGCTATTGTTCGCTTCACCTCGAGTATTCGGGGATCCTGAGGTGTTCGAGGCTGTTGCAGATCTGGATAATGCTCTATTTTTGGACCTTCCTCAGTTGCCAACTGTCCAGGTGGAGAATATGCTTGTGTTATGTTCAAATGAATATGGGTATCTAAAAGTAGTTTATCGAATAATTCTGAAGGAAGATTTTCGACATAAACATTCACAAACCCGGGTCTGATCATCAAAAGTATAGTCTCAATATCATCCTGCTGCTCCCAAGTAATCTCCTGATCTCCTCTTTTTACTGCTTCTAACTCCTCGAGGCGACGCTTCTTTACCATAAGTGTCTGTCGTTGTGTCTCTTGAATTTCTTGAGCCGTCGAAAAATCACTGTATTCCATAAGCTCTCCATGAAGGATCTCGAGCTCGCTTTCTTCCTCCGGCGTTAGTTGTCGCTTTTTGCCATATTCAACTAGAAATGGGACTGGATGTAATCTATCGAAAGCCAATCTAATTAGCTTCATTCTGTGAGCCTCCCTAGGACATCGAATCCGATGCATCGCCAGAACCGAATTACTTCTTTAGACAATGTGAAATAATCGGAATCTATGATGATCTTTCTCTCCTCCGCATCTATTGTGATGGTGCCGTTATGACTATCCCCTGTTTTACCGGAGGCAATCGCGGAGATCTCTGATAATTTGATGAAGTTGGCCACATCAGACGCGTGACCGCCCCATCTCCATGTATGAGGAACTCCTTCTATCTCACCATTTACGATGATTACGATTCCGCCCATCATCTTGCCTCCGGTGCATTCTTGTATGGATCGGGCATCTCCTCGATCTTTTCATCAAACCATCCATCGGCAACATAATCCCCTAAGTTGGGCTTCAGAAATACCGGGATCTCTAGCTTTCGAGCCTTCTCTACGAGCCTCTGGACCCACGTTTTTTCAGGCCTGAAATACGGTATGGATGGGAGCTCATCTATGCCTGCCTGTTTTGATTGGGCGCCAATGATGATCCAGTCTATGCCCTCGAGGTGCACTATGTTACTGATGTCTTCTTTCAATGGTTCATAACTGACAAACCGGATTGGTGCATCAATTTGCCTTAACTTTTCCATGCCCCAGATCTGAGATCTATAACAAACGCTTATCCCGATCCAGACATTCCATGGAATCATTCCTCCTGGAGAATCATATGCTGCTTTCCAGAGATTTCCGTATTGCTTAGTGAGTGTAATGAAAACATGTTCCTCTTTGTCCGCCATAGTTATCAAGCAATCTCGACGCCAACGACTCTCCACGGCATCATCAAGCCAATCGCACATACTGCCGAAAAACCAGACTGTTGGTTTCTGCCGTTTTAGAATCTTCTCGAGCCTGTGTGGATGAAACGCTGGCACAAAAGGATCCGGTTCTGGATAACCATGCAGACCCTTAAATCGCCTAGCTATCCTTTCCGCGTAACAGAACTCACAACGTTTGCCGTCAGGTCCATTACAACCCGTTATGGGATTGATCGAGACCTTTGACCACTCTATGTTCTTCTTTCCTACTTCCATTTCCTATCCCCTTGGGTATGGAATCCAGTGTATACTAACCTCGGTTCTTATAAAAAATCATTTCCTCTCCCTCGCATAAATCGGGCCACCCCTGCTCGGCTCCATCATTCTGAGCCACGAACCCTTCTGTTTTGACTGTATGTGCAGGATAAGATCGAGATATCGTTTTGTCGTCTTCCAATCTAGACCTGAAGCCTCCGCGATATGAGATACTGGGCGATAAGTCTGGACTTCCAAGGCATCATAAATGGCATCAATTATTTCGGTAGAGGACCGTCTGGATGTGGATTCTTCCATATTATCCAAATTAATCTCAACGAGAAGTCATTATGTTGGATTATTATATTAATAAAACGTTTCAATTACCCCGACGATTCTCAATTATAATCCAATAAAAATGCTAATAAACGGGTTAGCTTAATTGCCTCATGGATGTTTCAGCGAGATTTGCCTTATTTTAGATTGTTTTTCTGAAAGGATTCTTCCTTCGCCTTCTTTTCTTTATATAGGGAATATGGGTGGATTTTCATCAAAATCTACATCTTCGATTTTTTCTCCGTTTATCGCTTTCTCTCTTTTAATGCGCCCTGCCTCCATCTCTGCCTCTGTATATGGTTTCCCACAGCTCCAGCAATACCGGACACCGGCGATAGCACCATGTTCATGGTGCATACAATCGATTTTCTTGGCTTCTAAAGCCCTTTCGGGCTCGCAGCGAGGGAGGCCTCCTTTTTTGATCTTGTAGGTCGGGACTTCGAGGCCGCAATTCCGACACGTCGACCATTTTTTTCTAGGTTTGTTTTTCTCCCAACTATGCCGCATAGTTATCTTCTCAGAATTATTTCCATGACGCTGACTCTGCGAAGTTGATCATCGTTTCCTTCAAGTTCTTCGGTGCCGATGGTGATGTCATCGATCTTGATGTCTCTGAGAAATTTGTTCCTCAGGATTTCTACGACGTTTACGAGTTGAGTTATTGCTTGGCCACGCGCTTTTAGGACAACTTTCCCCGTGTTTTCACGGCTGTTGAGGACGGTCATTGTGGCTACGACATAGTTCATTATCGGCTTTTTGCCGATGTATACGATGCTCAAAGCTGGATTCCCTCATTGATAGTTTCGACTATATTACCTAGTTGTTCACTGAGTTTCTTGATGTCTCTGATCCCTCGATAAGTAACTAGAAGCTCCACCAAACGGCTCTCCAGCCTATCTAGCGTCATGTTCTGAGGGACCAGGACGAGTGGGCTACCGTCTTGATAGAAGGGTACGAGGGCGTCTTTGGGTGTAAGATTGAGGCTGTCTCTCCAATCTTTTGGAAGCGTGATTGTGAATTTATCACTGGTTATTTTTCTGGGCTCTTTACCGGACATGGTACATACTTGAGTGTATAATGCTATTAGATTTTCCCTGAAGCCTTTTAACTCTTTAATTAAAAAAGATAAGCAGAAATGGTCAACGAACCTGTGGAAGAAGAACCCATTGAAGAGGAACCCGTGGAAGAAGGGGCAATCGAGCTCGTAGAGAAGAGGTATCCCCGAAACATGGATATGAGGATAGAATATCGTAGGGAATTCGCTTATTTCCTGTGGCTTAAGGGTAAATCTTTGAGAGAGATAGGTGATATTCTTGGCGTTAGCGAATCTACGATATGGCTTGATCTGAAGTCCATTCGTGCGGTTCTAAATCTGCAGCCGCGGAGTATGGAACAGATTCGTCATGAAACCCTCCTCAGCATGAGATTGATCCATGCCGATATTTTGACTACTATTGAAGAAGCGAAGGAAGTCAAGAATGCGAAGGGACAGCCTGCGGTAAGGTATGATCATCTAGCAAAACTCTATGATGTAGCTGCCAGTTTGGATGAGAAAATTTTAGAGAGATATACTCTTCCGGGCACATCTCCTGAAGTTACTGCTAAAGCCGATGAACAGATATTGGCTATGATAGACTACTTGGAAGCCAAACTGGGCCCTGAGGCTTTAACTGATTTTCAGGAATGGTGGAAGGCTAGGATGGATGTCAAAAAGAAAGTCCAAACTCCTGTCGTCTAAAAGAGGCGTTCCCACATCGATAGAGGAGAGGCTATCTCCCCCGGGAGGTTCGGGCACTCAGTCTCATATTGCTCGTAATATTGGAGGAATTTCAGACCATCAATCCAGTAAGCCCTTCCATCCGGGAACACTGCGGCGATCTTGTGCCCTTCGAGGGCAGCCCAATAAACGAGTTTATGGTTCGCCAACATCCCGTATCCTTGATCTGGGATATACATGAAGTGCTTGCTGAAGTGGTAGTAAAACTCCCTCTTGAACATGACCACGAATTTCTCTCCATTCATGTCGCGCCTGAAGAGAGCTGCTACCCGCATTCCCTCGAGAGTTATGTCATCCAGTTTGGTGGCGTCTGCCTCGTACTTGAAGAGCTCTAGGGCTTCACGTAGAGACTCTATTCTAGGTATGGGCTCTTTTCTTTTCTTGGGCTTGTATTCCTCTGCCTGAGGCTCCCAATCCAACTTTCCCCGCGGAAGCTCCGACGCTAGTTTGAATCCATTAGTTTCGCCAAACTGAGTCATCACTTTACGCGGAAGCTCGGGTTCGGTCATTCCTAATAGATTCTAGGGTGGAGAATAATATAAAACAAACGCATTTTTTTGCGATAATTTCTATTAAAAGAATTTATCCAATGGTTGTTGTGGCGGGGGTTTCTTTTCTTTTCTTGATTTCAGTATGCCAACGAGCCGGATATCTGAATCCTCATTTAATTCCTCGAGACGTTTCTTATATGGGTCCCAGCCACCCCATTCATCTGGCTCTATTCCTTCTGCCTCAAGTTCTTCGCATTTGTCGATGATTTCGTCGATGAGATCCATTAGATTAGGTCCAATTCGTATGACCATCTCTTGACGTATTCTTTTGTTGAGTGTGTCAGCAAATTCTTGCCCCGGGGCACCCATATATTTGACAGGCATTCCTAGTGCTTTTTCCGTATTGGCGGCCATGATTTTGAAAGTCTCGTCATCAACATCGCCTGCTAGAATCTTTTCAGCCATATGTTCAATCCCCTTTCTGCTGAAATCAAGTGGATGAAAATTACCCTCGTCATCATAGACTCCGACTGGCAAATCCATCTCAATATTATTTAGCCATGCTGGACCGTTTTTCTTCTCTTTACAACAGGCTTGGGCGTGTGTCTGCATCTCATAGACTTTTTTGCAGACAGGGCACCCCCATTTGAAGCTCTTGGGCATCTTTCGATCCATCATGCCTTCTGGATACCATTCGAGTACGACTCTTTTGGCTAATGGCATTATCTCCCCGTCCTTGATTTAGTATACTCAAGTTCCCAATCTGGACAGTTCTTCCCGCAGACAACACAATCGGCTCCGCCGCCTCTCATGCTGTGAGTGACTTTTACTCCCTTCACTGTATCAGCTATGTTATCATTTGGATAATTGTAGAGCAGTTCTTGCATACGTTTGTTTAGATGTCTGGCGCATACGTGTTCAATTACCATTTTCCTCTGCTCGCGTTTTTAGGTCAGAGGCCCACTTGTTAAGTGGGACCAGGCGGTATCCAGATCACAGTTGAAGTAGTAATTGGTAAGATCCCAAGCTGCCTTCCATCTCTCAGGATAGGTCTCTCTCGTCGACCCTCTTGGATTGAACCATTGATAATAGGCGGCTCTGACTATGAGCATCTTTGGCAGTTTTCTGAGATTAAGTATCTCTGCCTTCCATATCTCGATCAGTACCTCTCGAGGCACGCGGTCTGGATGGTCAGAGTTGCACATATGTAGAACTTCTGCGACGCACAGTTCGTGTAGATTTATCGAGAATAGCAGCCTCAATGGGTCTACTTCATATCCTTCTTCTTTCTTCTCCCACCAGAAATGTTCAAGCTCTTTTTTCATGACAATACCTTCTGCACTGGCGTTCTAATTCTATCTGCAATATGATAAGCTAACTTCGGAGGAACCGCGTTTCCTACTTGTATGGCCTGCTCGATTTCTGTTCCCACCGGAATATACCATTCAGGGATCCCTTGCAGTGCCATGGCTTCTGCAATCGAGATAACGCGATCTTCCTCGGGGTGAAGAATCTGGGCTTTCTTCACATTCGTTATCGCACAGGCGGGCTCATCCCATGCGAGCCTGATGACTCCTTGATAGTCTGAGGTAGGCTCCTTGCTTATCCAAGACGTCGACTGTATGCCCCTGAATTTTCCAATTGTTTCCGGTCGATGCTTTGTGAAGCCCCAATTATTGGTAATGCCTGACAGCGCATCCCTGACCGTGAGGATCCTATAGTTCGCTGGCGGTGTTAATTTGATATGTCGATTCTTGCTGCCGACGAATATTTTTCGTTTCCTGCTCTGAGGCACATTATAGTACATTGCGTCGACTAGGTTCTTCGTCACTCGATAATCCTTGATCTCGAATAATGCCTCTTCAGCCCACTTTGCTAAACCTACCACATTCTCAAAGACAAATGCCTCGGGTTGAACCGCGTGCACCACTCGACAGAAATCTAGAACCAGCTGAGCCCTCTTGCTGAAGATATTTCTCCTAGTATTCACGATTGAGAAATCTTGGCATGGTGTCGCACCTACTATGATGACATCATAATCCTTCTTTGTGGGATAGTATTCTGCGAGATCTATGACGCGACCATGGGTGTGAAGATACTTCGTGTAGGTCTTTATTGCGGTTGGCCAGTTGTCAATTCCTTCATCTAGGCTATACCCCGCCTCCTTGAAGCCATAGGATAGATAGCCTGCTCCTGAACAGATATCCAGAACCCTTGGTGTGTTCATCTCTTTTTCTCCTCGAGGTAATCTTTCGCTGGATAGACATACCTCAATCTAAGCTCCGAGCAGACACCTACGGTATCCGATGCTTCTCCTTTACATATACAACGTCTTCCGCATGGCGCCTTCTCGATATCTCCATATGTTCTGCAACCGAATTGTTCTATTTTCATTCCTTTTCACCTAACTTTAACTGTCTTGTTGGCGCACCAACTGGTTTGATATTTTTCTGTAAACGTGGCTGACGCCTCACATAATCCTGCCATGGATCGATTCTGACCCATTGGTTATTGTGTCCCGCCAAAGTATCCTCGAATGGTTCGGGAAAGTGTTGGCAGCCGCGGAAACACAGGACAAGAAATTCGGCTGTCTCCATATTATACCACATCGTTGCCTTCTTCTTGATTGCCCCGCACCAAGAACATTGAAGTTTATTTTTCTCCGTTATCAATCGCTTTCTATAATGATTATTAACATACTGTAGACGCTTTATTTCATGCAGTAATTCTTCTTCTGTCACGTTCTTTCATCCTCTTTACACGTTCCTTGACTCTTTCTCCTATCGGTATTTTTTTCTTAGCAATGTTCTTCTCTGCTCTTCCCGTTGCGAAATCTAGCAGAGTATTTCCTTTGAGATGGGATTCATAATAATGTCTCTTTATCCCTCTTTCTCTAAGCGTTTTTCTTAATTTCTTTCTGGCTTCAATATGGGCTTCCTTGACTGTGAACTCGAAGTTTACTCTCGTAATAGATCCTAAGGTCTGTGGTACAGCGATTTCAGTTATTATCCAACCCAAGAATTCTCCGAAAGCCTTCTTTCTTCCCTTCTTATTTATCCAATAGCTGGCTGCATCTCGCGGAGAGCCATAGACTACCGCCTTCTCGAAAACACTCACTATGCCCTGTTTAGTATACCACGGCTCTCCGACCAGTTTTATTCCATCCAGCGTGTTCATGGTGTCTTGATGCTTCGTGATTTTCGGTGGCAGCTGATTGAATTTCTCTTCAAGGATTCTTGCTTTAGCCAAAAATATGATGTCGTATAATTCGTCAGTTAGTTCTAGCATTATTTCCTCTGTTACGGGGGATTCCATTTTATTCTCCTTAGGGGCTCCGTCATTTTTTCATAGATTTCCATTGTGATGCTTTTACCAAATCGTCTGCCCAATGTCACGATTATGTCTTTTACTGTATCTCCATCGAGGCTTGCAGCGGCCTGTATTGAATCTTGAATTATCGAGGGCATCATATACCATTCTGGGAAGAACCATTTTCTGAATTCCTCGAGATCCTGGAAGCCATCTGCCACGGCATTTTCTTCATCCCACCAAACGTCCAATAAAGTGATTTCCTCGTATGCGATGATTTCGACCACAGCGATCAAGAAACACTTTCCCTTAACTCTCATCTTCCAATAGAGTTTCGTGGTGCGTCCCACTATGACATGTGGGCGCCCATCTTTACGCGGTTCTCGTATGGTCTGTATTTTGCGTCCATTGCGGATCTGTTCATGGAATGGACCTGCTTTTGTTGTACCTGTGAAGTTTATGGCACCATAACTATCTGACATAGAACACTTCCTTTTCCGGTTCTTTCTCCAGCACATTCACTGTAATGCTGAATATCTTTTCATTCATCTCGATTGTCACTGATGCTGTTTTATTATCTGTGGCCTCCTCAATTAGACTCAGCATCATATCAGTCCAAGTTGGATCCTCTTTAGCTGATGTAGAAGATTGATTTTGTTTCATCATCTATTTCCTCCTTACTCAATTTCCTTACTTCGATTTCAAAGAAGCCTTTCTCAGTTTCTACCTTAATTACTGCACGCACCGCGTCTTCCTGGGATACTCTTTCTATAAGAGATCTCATTATCATGTCCCAATCAAGGGTTTCATCTGGATTAATTGTCAAGTATTCTTTTCTGGTTCTATTAACATCCATATCGGTCCACCTGTTGTGATTGCAAACTTGGAAAACAATAGGTAGTGTAGACCCTCTTCATCTTTGTAGTAGAGTCTAATTGGCGTTCTACTGTCTCCTTCTATGCGATAAAGAACCATGGAACTAGGTAAAGGTAGCACAGTATAGAATTGGTTCTATACTATTTATGCTAGGCGTTTCTGTCCAGTGAGTTCTCTCCGCCTCTCTTCGAGTATCTTTTTGGCAGCTTGACCATCTGCTATTAACTTATCTAGGTGCTCGATGGCACCATCGATCTCCTCGAGGAGTTTCTTCTTGTCTGCGCTCTCCATCTTAGACACCGATGCATGGGGCTAGATAGCAGATGATTTTGAGCTGCTCTTTCGTGCACTCTGCCTCTATCTTGAGGGGCATGTCTGTGCTGAGTTCGACGTTGACGACGTCGGCTAAAGGTTTCAGACCGTTGATGATGGATATTAGGTAGCTGAGTGTATAGGTTGCTTTAGAATCTTCTTCGATTGTTAGATCTAGGAGATCGTCGCTTCCTTTTACCCATTCACTGAAGGCCCTACCTGAATCGCCGTCGCCAATTATCTGCATTGTATTGCCCTCGAGATTGATTACGACGTGCTCTGCCACCAGCTGTGCGTCCTTGAAGGCGGTTTCGATGCCCTTCACCGTTATCCTTCCTTTTGATTTGAAGGATAATTTTGGCTCTGGGACCTCGCCCTCGTAGTCCTCGAATAGCGGTATCTCGAAGTTTCGGTGGAATCCTGCCTTGGTACTGTTTATGATGAATCTGGCTTTCTCTCTGTTGAGAGCCATCTTCACCTTGGTTCCTTTCCCTATGCGATCTAGGAATCTTGCCAGCTCATTCATGTTGAGTGTGACCAGCTCCTTTTCGCCGACGATCCCGTAGGACTCGAATAGGCTATTGGGGTAGGTTACATCAACCATCAGGACGTGACTTGGATCCATGCTTGTGACCTTTATCGCGTCCTCATGTGCTTCTAGGCTGTGCTCTTCACCAGCTACTTTGAGTAGGTTGATGAAATCCTTGAACACAGGGAAATCCGTTGTTACTTCCATTTCCATTGCAGTTACCTCTGCTCGCATGTTTAGGTCAGAGGGGAGGTAGTTAACCTCCGATGATCTCCATCTCTGTTCTGGTGCTGAACTTCACTAATGTAACCTTTTTTCCAGATCCTTTGGCGATAAGCTCTGCCATTTCACGAAGAGATTCCATTCTCTCCATATCGGCGCCTACAAATGGAATCCACGTGCCCATGATTCGTTCAGCTATTAATCCCTCTTCCCCTGGTTCTTCCTCGCAGATATAGGCGTATATTTCTTCTATCTTTGGCATAATCAATCCTTTTTCCGATTGCGTAATTCTCTTAGATCTCCATCCCACAACTCTATGAGAGATCCATCCTCTGTTTTCTCGTATACATCACCTTCATATTCTTCACCCATTTCGAGTATCCAAGACATACTCGCTGGATGTGAGGTGAGGATGAATTCTCCTGTCTCTGGATTGTAGAATATGGAGACTGTATCGGCTTCCATAATTTCTCTCCTATGCGATGATTACTTTGACTGTGGCGTTTCTCTTGCCCATCTGTATGATTCTGCCTGATAGTCGTAGTTTCTCCACTTCTCTATAGAAGGTCGCCTTGCTTATGAGTCTCAGATCATCGACTATGTGCTCTTTAACTTTCAGCAGCGATACTTCTCCTTTGTCGGTGGCTTGCATGGCATTGATTATGTAGACCACTATCTCATCGGCAGTGGACTTCAGTATCCTGTTTTGTCCGCCATATAGCTGTATCCTCATATGTAGAAGGTTCTCCCATAATCTGATTGCTCGCTCTATGTCCTCGTCATCGGCATATAGTATTCCGTCTTCAACCATCCTCTTGGTGAAGTTGACGGCCGCAATGACGTTGACGAGCCTCGCCAGTGTCTCGAGATCTCTGAGCAATATCAGGGGACGATTCTTCAGTATCCGTCGGCGGTGGTCTGTCTCGTTGTGTTCCTTGACGACATCCCTTATCATCTCCAGCTGTACCGGCGTGATCTTCACTCTTTTGATGTTATCCATACCGGCTGCTATCAGATTCAGTTTTCTCTTGAAGTCACCGAGATCTATGTTATCCACTGCTTCTCCGAAGAGATTCATCTTGTCTATGAGTATGGCGTTGGCTGTGGTCGTCGCGGTTAATGGTATCAGTATGTCGAATCTACTCAGTATCCCTTCCTTGAAGCCTATTTGCTGTCTGAAGTATTCCTCCTCTTGGAAGAAATCTGCGTCAGGGTTGCACGCCGCCAGTACCGTTGTGTTGACCAGTAGCTGTTTGCTCCGTCCTCCCTTGAAGATCTGGATGAGTTTGCAATCCATGGCCCTTCTCCATAATGGCATGCTTGTGAATCTCTTTGTGAGTTCCTCGATGATGATGTTGCCTTGCTGAGCCATGTCCAGTACGCCTTCCTCGATCTCGTCCTCTCCTATCTTGAAGACGCCTTCGAGGTTGGCTTTCGTAGTCTCATCCACGATGAGCATCTTCGGGGATACTAACTTGCATACTTCCAAGATCTTTGATTTGGCTGTGCTTATGTCACCTGCTAACAATGCATGCAGGTTTGCTCGGTAATCGAGGTTGTTGATCATCAACCTGGGTGCCCGGGGAGACATTACTGAATATAATATCAGCTCCCACATGGCTTCACCGAATATGATGATCCGGTTCAAGGTTGAGGCCATCTCCTCGAAGTCCGTCTTTGCTGCTGATTCGAGATCTTGTAGGAGGTCCTCATATTGGTCGATGTTGGATTCCACGCTTTGGCGTATCTTGCCTAATTCTTGTTCGTAGAGGAGTTGTTCGTGTTCATTGATTTCTTCTGGATCCGGCACAAGTATCGGTGTGGAGGCCAATCCCTTGTATCGTTTGTTTATCGACTTTGCTATGGCGAGGATGGCCCCGTCCTCCTCGAGCACTGCATTGGTGAGTTTCGCTAGGATTTTCTGGAATGCCTCTTCTCCATAGCCTTCCTCTGCCGTTTTGCCGATCTCTTGTGTTATGCTGTTGAGTATCGACATGAGCTTGTATCTCTGGTTGTAATCCTCCAGCCCGTTGTCCTCATACCATTTATCGAAGAAATCCTCCTCGGGGAGATTGATCACCTCAGAGGATCCATCTTCTTCTTGATGGATGGTGACTTGTTGCGCCGATCTTACCTCGAGTAAGCCCATGTAGATTTCCTGTAGTAGCTCCTGGATCCTTGATTTGGGTTTCACTGATCCGATTACTTCGACATCTTTCTCGGTCCATACTTTTGGTTTCTTTACGTCTTGTTCTAGTACAGATATTAGCCATTCCGCGGGAATGCCCATATTCTGTTTATCTTTGGGGGTTTTTTCGTTTTCATTCATTTTTCTACCCTCATAGGGTGCTCTCTCTTCACCCTCCGCCTGTGACTGCGGGCTGAGGCATAGAGTATTAATGCGATAGGATTTAGGGAGAAACAACCTTGACCTGTGGTGTTACCACCGGACTTGGCGAGAGTCAATCAGGCTTCAGGCTTTGCTTAGCCCCTCCTACCGCAATTATACACTGGAGTGTATACCAAATAAATGTTTATTGTTTGTCTCTGAGGTTCTCTAGGATCTCTCGTCTTTCCTGTTCGAGCTTGCTAGGATCTATCTTGAAGTACTCGTATAGCAGGTTCTCAAAGTTGGTTCCTATTGGATAGGGATGTTCTAGAAGCCATTCCGCCTTCTCCCCAATGGTTCCGTCATATTCCTCTTTGTAGGCATTATAATATGGAGCCTCGGGATCCCTCCATTTGGCCACGCACATCTTATTCGCGCTTAGCCATTCGAGGAAGGGGTAGATGGCATTCCATTCGGCTATTCTGCTGCTTAGTTTTTCTACTTCCTTCATTCGCACTCCTCACAAAGCCCGGGGCCATAACCGCCCGCCGCTCTCGCCTTGGGGCATGGATGGTCCTCGAAACCATGTTCTCCTCCTCCGAAGCATTTGACGAGCCGGTTCCTGTACTTGATATTGTTGTTCTCCATGATAGCATCAACGATTTCCTCTACGTCGACGCCCCGATATAGAAGCTGTGTGATGCAGTATGCGACATGACCACAGTTTTTGTGTTCATGTTCACCCGCTTTGAGCCTCTCGACCCATGTCGTTGCTTCTTCTCTGGTTCTCTCATCCCAGCAGCGCATATCCCAGAGATATTGTTCTTCCTTTATGCGTCTGATCAGTTCCTCTTTTGTGTATCTCTCGTTTATCGGGCTTCTTTCTACTAGGGGTTTCTGAGTTATCGGTGGTGGTGATTTGTATTCGTATTTCTCTTCTTTCTCTTCCAGTGGTGCAAATCTTGTTTGCCTAAGGTCTTTCATCCGGGTGCTCGCGTTCTTCACCCGTCGGCTATGACACCGACTTAGGCTTCACTGACGGCAGACCGAGTAACTTCATCAATGCCTCGTATTTCTCTTCGGTATTAATGGCGATGCCTATCAATGGTTCCTCATCTGAAGCATTATCATGCCCGCATTTTGGACATATAGTCTCGTGTTCATCGTAGTCATATGTTATCCCACATTTACGGCATCTAACTGGATATTCACATTCTTCACTCATCTCACATTCACCTCCATTGTGTTTTTCACCTGAGATTATGAGACTACGAGATTACTGAAAACATTTCGAGGATGACTTTGCCCTGCCATGCCCAATATTTCCATTGAGTTGGATGAGCCTTTTTCGCGTGCGCCTTGCATTGATCGATAACTGTGTTTATGTCTGTGTATTCCTCGGATATCCAATCACAGTGTCTGCATTTTAGTCTCGTCATTTCCTTGATTCAGCCAACCATCTAAAGTGGTCTTTAGTCATTCCTTTGAAGAGGCTATGCCAGGATCGCGTTTCGAGATCATATCTTTCGACGTTGGACTCTTTCATCATATAATTATGTTGGTGTTGTTGTATCTTTGCTGCCGCATAGACGTACATGCGAGGAATTCTTACTTGACTGTTTAGTTTCTTGAGCCTTTCTATTTCGGGGCAGCTCTCATGTGAGATCATATCATTGCCTCTCCACTCGAAGGGGAAGGCTCTACATATCATCGGTCTTTTCTCGTAGATCTTGCAGCTTCTATTTTCCTCATCGTAATGTGGGCAGCCATCTGAGTCGAGTTGATACATCCATACGACTTCAGCTAATTCGGGTCGTGAGTTGGGATGGTACCTGAACATCGGTTTGATGAGATCCTTGGGAAATAGATGTATCTCTGTTGGTAGAAGCATCAATCCATGTATCTGCCCTAGCATCGGATTTCTATGTTCCTTGCAGCATTTACCGCAGCGAGTGCATTGAAATTCTGCAATCAATACGAATCACAGTGCCTTTTCCAAGAATTCTCGTGCTGGACAGTTAAACCCGTCTGGCCGTCCTTTGCAATCTTCACAAGCATCCAACGCGTCTTGTATGGGCCTTTTCTAGTTCTTCCAATCTCGCCACTACGCTCATTCGTTTCCCTCTTGAATCGGAATTTTATTTCCACAGCCCTGGCACACCCAGAAACCATCTTTTCGCAGATGTCGGATTATCGTGTCACATGCCGTGCAGTGGATCCAGATCTGTTCTTGGTTAGGCATTGTATTCTTCCTCATCGACTTCGATGATCTCGTCTTTGCCTTCGGGGAGCTTATCGACCCTCTCGATCAGCTCTTTGAGAAGATCGATCTGTTCTTGGGCCCAGCTTATGGCAGCATCCTTGTATTCGTCTAGGCAGTAGCATTCATCGAACGATTTGGCGTAGGATTTCTGCTGGTCCCAACTAAACTCTCTGCGCACCCATTCCTCGAGGGCATCCAAGGCGGGATGCTCACTCCAATCAACCTTAATCTTCGGCATGGCTGAGAACCTCGTCGGCTATTTCTATCGCACCGTCTAATTCACCATCGCTGGATATCCAGTTTATGAGCTTCTCTGAGATTATCCAGGGAGGCATGATCATCCTGTTCAGATAATCGTGGGGGCCTCTTATAGTGACTCTCATCTTGTTTCCGCCAAAGCGATTGAGCAGATGACTCCATGCCTCATGTGGGAGATATAGATCGATGAGTTCTTCACTATAAGGATCGACCCTCAGGGCACAGGGTATACCTTTGAGGGCTAGTTGCTGTCGGATATCTTCACTCATTATCTGCCTCTCCTGATCTCCACATATCTAAGCTCTAAGTAGATGTTATTGTTGGGTTCAGGATCTAGGTGTGGTTCTCCGAGATCTGACAGGACTTCAATACCACAAAGTGGGCACCTATATAGATCTCCGTGCTGGCAGTAGTCGTTCTCTAACGCGATTTTTAGTCCGCTTTTCTCTTTTTGCATCCGTACTTGGCATTGTTTACAGATTACCATGTTTTTTCCTCTGCTCGCGTGTTTAGGTCAGAGGGAGGATTATGAGTCCTCAACAATACCTTCTAATGGATTGCCTGCTAGGTCTGTTATTGTCCCATCATCGCACTTGATTCTGAATTTCTTGACTCTTTTTTCGGGTATGATTTCCTCGTATTCCTCGACTTCGCAGTTCGGGGGAATTGCTTTGATCTGTACCTTGTACCCGTTAGGCGTGTTAACAGTATAATCCACTGCTTTGCCGTCTGAGGTTTGTATCTTCTTTAGGTTCCCGAGTCCAGCCGCGAGTAGTTCCTTGAATTTCTCCTCGTCAGGATATTCTCCTTCCTCAAGATGTGTGAAGCTGGATATGTAGCGGCTTACCTGAATCTCTTTGCCCCAGAGCCAGACAATGGTTCCTTTTGGCAGGATCTCTGATAGACTCTCCATCTCCTTTGCTGCCTTTTCGATGTCCTCTAGTGCTTTATTGTATGTGTTTAAAGCAGATTCTTTCGCTTTCTTTACGAAGTCCTCGAGATCGCCGAGGGTCGCGTATCCATATACCATTTGCATTCCTCTGCTCGCGTGTTTAGGTCAGAGGGTGGGTAGTGAACCCATCTATATTGGTCCGAGTCGTCCGTCTAGGCAGATTCTTACTTGCGTCAATCTTCCATCTTCTATGTGTCCATAGATTGGATATGCCCCGTCGCCACCGAAGCCACTGAAGACTATGCCAAGCCCTTCAGGATGGAATTCGTTTACGGGGAAGCCTATGCTTTTCTGTCCCTCTCTCTCATTCCACTGCTTCATCAGATCATTGTAATTGAAGGGATCATCATCGTCGACGTAGCATGGATCAACGATCATTAGCTGTCCCGAGTCTACTCCAACCATTCCTAATTTTATCCATCTGTCTGACAACGTAGTTATCTCCGCTCACATGTTTAGGTCAGAGATCAGGTAGTGAACCTGAGCTACGCGTGTCGTCCTATATCATAGCCTTTGATTGCATCGACCCAATTACTGAAGACGCCTCTCTCTGTAAGGTATGGTTTAGATGCCTCATATGCTTGATCGACCGTCGGTTCGTCTTTCAGTAGCTGTGTGTTTTTCCAGATATCGAAATAGATCCAGTCAAACCTTCCATGCTTCTGCACTTCCTCAAAGGCATCTCCATGTATTATGGACCAGTTGAAATTAGGATATTCTTTAGCTAACCATGGTCTAATTATTGGTTCAATTAATCCGATAATATCTTCAGATTTTTCAGCAACTATGACTTCTGTTGTTTTTCTGGATACTGCTAGATAGAGAAGAATCAACCCTACGCCTAGTCCTGCTATGAATACCCTGCCCCCGGGACACTCGTACATAGTGGCGAGTAGCATGCATAGACGCTCTCCCTTCCAAGTGGTCATCCACAAAGTGCTGCCTTCAAAAAGGTAGGCGTAATGACCATCTGTTGCCGGATGAAAACCTCTACTTATGAATATCTTAGCTTCTCCATACGTAGCTATTGGAAATCTTGAAGCCTCCATTTCTTCAAGTGTCGTGGATGGACAGAATTCGGATGGATATCTATTATTTGTAAGCATTGCTAGGTCTTTTCTCATCACTATGTCTGTGGGATTGGTTCTGACAAGCTGTGCATTACGACTGCCACAATAAGGACATGTCTTTCTCTCATACCCTTTCTTTGTAAGATATATTCCCATTTCCCATTTTTTCATGCATTTGAAGCATTGGTTGATGAGTCTGCGTTCTCGTTTTATTGGGTTGATGGGTTCTAGATTAAACCAACTCATTCTTGCACCAACTGTTCTCTGAAAGTGTCTCTCTGCTCATCTGTTAGATAGGGCACGAAATCGATCATCTCGCCGGGGTAGACCTGTATGCCTGTGGCTCCGTTGCGATATGCCCAATCGATGCAACTAAATAGGCTGGCTTTGCTTCTACTCGTTACTTGGGCATAGACGAGCTGAGCGGAATGACCCCTATTCATTGGCTTGGTTCTGATATCCGAATAGACGATCCCTATTACTATCTTCTTTTCCATTCCTTTTCACCTCCCTCTAGTGAGTTCCGGTATTCCAACTAGAGCATAATGATATTCTCTATAACCAAACATACCTTGATGTGTTACTCTGAGCGGGTATCTAGGATACTTCGATGGTGGTGCGCCATAGAGTTTGATTCTTCTGCGGTATTCAGAATCTGCATATAATCGCCTTATAGCGTAGTCAATCCCTTTATTGTCGGCTTCTCTCAGTTCCTCTATGGTAACGAAGATATAGATTGCAGGATTCCATCTCTTATTTCTAGCTTTCTGGAAAGCGGCGACGAGCCTCTCCCAATCCTGTCCAAGAGTCACTTCAAGTATACCTCTAGATCAGTCTGGATGTATGGCTGCCTCAGCTTATCGTAGAGATAGTCAAGTCTTTTGGATAGGATCGGTCTTGGTTCAAGGCACTTCTGAAGATAGGCGTGATATCCCTCAGGATCTGTCGCGTAGTCTCTGGCAACCGGCTCGATGACTTCCTTCAATACCCAGGCATTATGCATGGCTCTGAGTTTGAATGGCTTTACTTCCCACTGGTTATCATCCCACGTCTTACGCCATTCCTTCATCCTCATCTTGCCTATCGTGAGGAACCGGTCGACGAGCATGCCGCTGAATGGATGCGTGGGCTCTCTCAGATATTCCCTGAGGATCTCTACGCCCTCATCATCAATTTTCTTGTTCTTCTTGGAGTGTCCGATATTGAAGCTATTGTGACCGGTGCTGTGTTCCCATAGATAGATCTCAGCCATGAGTGCCTTGATGCGCCACGCGGATGTATCCGTCCAATAGGCACCTGACATGAAAATCTGATGGATCATATGCGGGCTCGCACCGCCTAACATGAATACTTCATAATCTTCCTTCAGGAAATTGAGTGCCATGGCTATTCGATCTAGTATAGTTTTGAAGCTAACCCGCTGCGCCTTCTTTTTCTTCTCTGGTTTGGTGTAGGTTAGAAGCTCGCGGATGGGCTTCGTCGCGGTCGCCGCATACGTCCCAACGGCCAGCTTCTCCCCAAGCGGACCAGTGTTGCTTGCGGCAAATGTTCCGACGGCGAGCTTTTTGGATGGATTGATCGCGGCACCACCGTCGGCGCCGACGGCCCTAGATATGAAAGTGCCTAAGGCGATCTTCTTCTTAGATGGAGCCGCAACCATCGGGGTTGTTTTCGGTGACTGTATTCCCACATCCACCTTCCCCGGCGCCGGTGTAGCCACCCTGGACTTCACCTTATCAACAAATGGCTTGTCCCAACCCAGATCGATCCTCCCGGGGGATGGCGTAGCTATATACTTTTCACGATCCGGGTTCGCCTGATTATCCGTGTATAGTCGATAATCCACGCTTGTATGAAGCGGCTTCATGCTACCGACTCCGAGGCCTCTTGGCTTGTGTGGGTTCAGATTACCCATCGTCCATACGCCCCGGGTCTCCGCCGCGTAGGTTCCCATGGCAACTCTCGCCTTATCAGGATCTGTGATTAACTCGAGGTTAAACTCCATCTCCTCCTGTGACCATCCATGGACTACGGGGATCACCCAGGGGAGCTCACCCACCATCTCGTAATAATAACCCGCGCTTCTAGTGATTAGCTGCTTCCTGATTTCGGGTGATTGATCGAATCTCGGGGGTAGATCCAGCTGTATTGGGTAGTCCTTCTCTAGTACACCGATTCTTTTGTAGAGATCTATGGTGTCCTTGGCTGTTGCTGGAACCTCTATTCCGCAGGGCAAAATCTCTGATTCCTCTACTCGCAATCTGCCCATGAGAAACGAGAAGCCTCCGCTGTCTAAACCGGCGGTATGTTTCTTCGTCATGCCGTAAGTTTCTCTGAAACCATTGGCTTTCTCGGGCGCTTTATAGAAGTCGGTTATCGAGAGCATGATTTCTCTGCTGAGTTCCACGACGGTGTTTGTTCTGCTGTTGCTTCTTGCTTGGTCTGTGAGGAATATCCGTATCTTCTCTTCGAGTTCTTGGTTCTGCGACATAACAAATTCTCCTGTCATGAGCCTCGCTTTCAGGGTGTGGGCTTGTTCTAACGCCGTGCCTCAACGTGTGAGGTTTGCGTGTTCTAAAACCCGGTCACGTTCCTGGCGGGCTCATTCTCTGAGTCTCCAGATCCCCGGTAGAGGACCTGGTTTTCCTCCCAGTCCTTTCCGACTGTGATCTTTGCTTTGTAGTTTTATTAGCCTAAGCCTTCGTAATCTCTTGCCGGCATTATATACCGTGGCTTCGGGCAGACGTTTCTTAAGATCCATAATCCTGATGTCTTCGCCTGATAGGAACTCTGCATAGACCTGCGCCGTCCTTGATGATACAAAAAGTTGGGTGGCGAACAGAAGTCCTTTGTCGCCTAGCTCTTCATGTAGTGCCTTCATATGCCTGTTAAAAGCCTTGGTTTCTTCTAGCGTGAGCTTCACTTTCTCATGCTCTCCAACAGTGCTTTGAGGTTACTCTGTTTGATGCTTTTCTGCGGTGTACCTTCTATGGTTGTATCATAGTGGATCAGGTTCCTTCCCTGTTCGTCCTTCAGTAATGACGGGAATCTTATGACTCCGTTCTTTGTCTCTTCGTAGAATTTTACTGTCACTTCAAGCGGTAGATCCACTGGCGTGTATGGCTCTGGTGTTATTACTTTTGTCAGGTCTGTCACGTTATCTGTCAACATCGTGTGGATTCTTTTCACTTCGGCATCATTGAAGCCTGAACCGACTTTGCCTCTATACCGCAGGCTGCCATCATCCTCTAGCTTGGCGATGACGAGGCTTCCGAAGAAATCGGCGCGTTTTCCTGTGCCCTCCGTGAAGCCAACGACCTTCACCCTCTCGGTGTGCCATTTCTTCACTTTGAGCCAGCTTCTTGAACGCCGCCGTTCATAGGGACTGTTGAGGCGTTTGAGGATCACGCCTTCTTCTCCCTGTTCCACTAATTGGTTGAAGTACTCTCGCTTATTGTCGACGACATGTGGCAGCCACTCTACATGTGTCTGCGGTGTCTCATCTATGAGATCGAACAGAATCTCCTTCCGTGATTGATAGGTGTAGCCCATCAGATCCTTGCTGTCTAGTTCTGTGATATCGAAAGTCAGCAGAAGGATTGGGTACTTTGCTTGGTAGAGACGTATCTTGGCTGGATCCTGTGTGCTGCAGCGTCGTTGGCTTCCCTCGAACCAGGTTCTCTGATTCTCGTCATATACGACGGCTTCACCCACTATCTCATAGGTTTGGGCCGGGAGCACTTGTAGATCCTCGACTAGATCGGGAAGCCTCTCAGTGTACTCAGGAATCGTCCCGTCCTCTTTTGGTCGTCCGAAGATCCTGATATCCTCGTCCTTCTTCTTGGCTCTGACATGTGTTCCATCGGCTTTCAGTTCTGCCGCGTACAGCGGGTTGTCTAGGTCTTTCTCGCTTCCTGTCTCACATAGCATTAGTTCCATTGGGGGCCTCCTTAGAGTAGGTTCGCCGCTTCCTTGAGCTTCCTATCAGTCACTTCACTTAGCCAGGTCCAGAATTCTTCTTCTGTCATGCGAGAACTGTAGATTCTGCGGTGACCGCCCTTGCCCGTAATCTCTGTGAAGCCTAGTATGCCTTCGTCCACCATCGCGTTGCAGAAGTTGATGATGGAGGCTCTGCTGACGCTTTCACGTCCAGCTCCTCTTTTCTCTAGGACTTGATTGACATGGACCCAGACATCTCTCGATGACTGTCCTTTGTCCTCGTCCCAGAGGAGATCCATGGCTATCTCCTGATAATCTTTCAGGACAAGGGCTCTACCTTCTTGTGACAGATCTATTGTTAATGGTATCGGTCTTACCTCCTTTTTATTCTTCAAGTAGCCATTCAGCTAAATGAGCTGAAATCTCGGCTGTATCTAGGCTGCCTTCGATGTACCCCGCATCTTCCAGCAGTTCGGTTAGCTCGTCTATGCACACTGTCATCCAGAGTGCGGCAGCATCAGCTGAGCCATCGTTAAGGTTGTTGTAGTTTCTGAGCTGATCTCCGGTAAATCCTTGTAAGCCCCAACGGATCTGGGTGTACTCTATGGTGAGCTCTTTATCGCTTCCTAGGTCTGCATGGAATTTGACATCGAGCTCGTATTGGGTTGTATCCACTCCGTCAATGTCAACCGTGGTTTTTCTCTCGTAGTCTCGAGGCATACTGTGGTTCTCCCATAGGGGTGTCAGGGCTTGCTTGTCGACGAAGACAAACGGTGTGCCTTGAATCCTCGTTACGATGGTTCTTAGCAGATGTGCCCTGTATGGATACCTGTCTCGTTCGCGGTGAGGCCACTCTACTTTGTAGAGCTTCAGCAGGTTGTAGCTGTGTTCATCTTCGGCTATTTTGTTGAAGGCCTTTGAGGAGACCTTTATGGGTGGGATATAGACGGGCACCGTGATCATTTCTGCATCGCCTTAACCATGTCTGCGAATGAGACTAGACGCAGTGGCATCTGCTCTGCCTGGATGGTCACCGGTACTTCGTCTGCCGCTGGCCTCTTCATAGCGTTGAGGTAGGCTACATTGGACTGGCAGCATTTCATCACTAGGACGAATTTCTCCGAGCCGTCCTCCTCGATGATCCTCTTGGGCGCGATCAGGACTATGTACTCCTGAGTTGTCCCTGAGGTGAGGTATACTGGCTGGATGACCGCCATCATCTCCTCTGTCGGGCTTTCGGGATCGCTTGGATCTTTTGGCCAGTTGTTCAGCATGTTGGCTACCTTCCATAGTTGGAATCTGCTGACGTCGTCTGTCGCATAGACCTCGTAGATCATGTCTCCCGCCTGAAGCATCTCATCCCAGTAGATCCTGGGCTGGACTGTTGCCTCGTTGATGGCGAAGATCTGTGTGGCGTTGGTGTACGGGAATTCGTCCAGCACTTCCGTGCCGTCATCCTTGACCTCTACCACTTGGAACTTCTTGACCTCTGAGCCCTCTCGGATGCTGCCCTCTGCGTCGACGTATACCCTAGAGTATCCGTCGAGGGATTCCTCCTGTGCGGCTGAGAAGGCAAGCATCAGCAGATCACCGAGATGATCCTTGCCCTCTTCGTCGGTCTTGATCCAAGACTTCACCGTGTCGAGTACTTCCTCTTGCTTGAAGCGGTTGACGATGTTCGTTGTGATGTTCTCCTTGAACTTTGGAGTAGTCGCGGATTTGACCAGTTTTACCCGGTCATCCTCCATGACGCCGTACCTGATGGCTGGCTGTGGTCGTATTCTGTCTGCAGTGATTTTCTTGCGTTTTACCTTTATGTAGGTGTTATCGAAGAATAGGTGCATTCCAGATAGTTTTGGTTTACTCATTTTTCCTCTCTCACTCCTTTCGGGTGTACGCATTTCACCACCCGCCGGCTGTGACCCCGGTATACACTGGAGTGTATACTGCTGCGTGTTCTTTGAATAAAAAGTTATTGTAAGTGGTTTCTCAATGTTTGTTGTGACGGATGTATGTCTTGTTGCCTTGATGGAAAACGATCCGAGCATCTATGAATAACTGTATTACTTCATTTATCTTATCTTCATCATCTGTTTCGATGATTATTGTCTTCATCTCTGGTCTCTTCTAGGACAATACCGTTTATCTGCGCATCCTAAGGGGGCTGACCCACAGAAGAAGTCTTGACATAGTTGATCTTCTATGATGTGGGGCTCCTCGTCATCACCCTCATCGTCATCGTCGCCACTGGTGGGATCCTCACAGTCTACGTGCATGTAATAATGGTCGCCAACCTGGGGATCTCCAAACTCGTCCACTTTTCCGAAGGCCGCGTGCATTATCCTGTGTCCCGGTAGAAGCGGTTTCCCGCATTCTTCACAGGTCCAGAGTTTCTCGCTCATTCTGGTGACTCCGCGTAGAGTAATCTTTCACCGTTCTTGAATCGTCTGCCCTTCTCATCGTAGACGTATTTGTGCTTAACACCTATGTGTCGATCGAAACATCTATCTGAGCATAGCCCCGTGGTGAGCTGCTCTCTCTGGTATGGCTCGCTGTCTGGATAGATCGTATCAATTCGTGTGCGTTTGTCTGATGGTATTGGTAGTTCCGGCTTGTATCTTTTCCCGCACTCCGGGCAGATTATGCATCCTTCTGCGTCTGGTTTGATAAGTCTCATGCTCATTCCTCGTTATTCAGCAACCGTTTGCACAGGTCGCTTATCTCGGTGAGCCATATCTTAGCCTTCTGCGGCGGCATGTTCTTGATGTTCGACTTCAGAAGGTACTTGAAGTTATCAAGATCTCTCCTATCTATCGAGGACATCTTACTGGAGTTTCTTCCCACTACTCTTCCTCCTCTGGATCGGGTCTGAATAATGTAACTTTGCCGCCCTCAGAGAACCTATGTCCGCAACTTTCGCAGACACACGGGATCTCCACTATTGCAAAAGACTCAGCGTCCCATGGTCTGTCCGTATATAGCGGCCTCTCTGGGGTTACCTCATAGCTACCACATTTACAGCAACGCGGTTGATCTGGCTTTCCTTCTAAGAGTTGTTTTGCACAAGGAATGCAGCATGACTTGCTGACTCTAACTGTGCCTCGTCTGTGTTGTTCGGGGCTGATATAGCGTAGCCTCGGTTCGTCTTTCTGAATTATCGTAGAGCAGTTCTGGCACTCTGCTTCATATGGGATGGTCACGATTTCAAATGGTATTTTCATTCACCTCATGGTGAACATGAGAAGCACTATAGGTATCCATTCTCCATCCACGGCTAATTCTACTAGCCACGGATTTGTCTTTCTTCTTGCGAATTGCCATATCAAGAGGTATCCGTAGATTGCCCCGAAGAGCAGGGCTGGTGTGTATTGTAGGTAAAGACCCCTCGTCATATTGAGGAGCACGCACATTACTATACAGCTGTTTATCACCAGCAACAGTCTCTTGGTTGGTTCTAATCCCAAGGCTATTGGGATGGTTCTTACTCCAGACATCATGTCTCCCTCTATATCTCGGATGTCGCAGATTATTGTATTCACTAAAATCTGAAGAAAGATGTATAGGAATACAGGATCTACATAGACTGTGTGGTTAAAGGCTGGCAATAAGGCTCCAGTTAGTCCCCAGCTTAATGCTACGACTAGGCTTTTGGCTCCGGCTACATCCTTTAACCGAGGCATCTTAGATATTCTGATGCTATAAGCCCCGGCAATTATGAATAGCCCGGCTATCAGCATTAATGCCTGAATGCCCAGCATACTTGCCATGCTCGCAGCTAGATAGGTTGTGATGACTGAAGGCACCAAGAAGGAAACTAGATTCCCTGAATATCCTCTGTTGATAAGATCCTCGACGGCGTCTGTGGCTTTATTCATCGTATATATTGAGTATGTTGCTAGGAAGGCTGTCAGCAATACTATGCGGTTGATCTCGAGCCCGTATAATGTGGTGCTGAACAGAGCCACAAGTGT
>SMTZ1_10001326_pt1 | contig 27776 bp, 31 predicted proteins | sample DeeMarSWOR136_30_FD_25667 | JGI IMG/M metagenome (IMG submission 25667)
AGCGATGAGTGTATACGAGGTGGAATATCGTCCAATGAATATATCCAAGGCTACTGTTAAAGGTTTAATTCTCTCTTCCCGTATCATAACAAGAGGAATAAGGTACTCTTGCCATGCCCACATAAATGAGATGAGTGAGAGAGCCTTTATGCCAGGGGAAGCCAAAGGGACCATAACCTTTGTGATCAAGTTAATATCATTCGCACCATCAATTCGGGCAGCTTCAAGGATCTCATCATCAATACCATCGAAAAAGGTTCTCATGAGAAATATCCCGAAAGGGAGCACGATAGATGCCTGTGGTAGAATCACCCCTAAACGTGTGTCAAGCATCTTTAATCCATTTACATTTCTGTACAGAGGGATTAACAGAGATGGCACAGGAATCATAAGACCAATGAGAAAAATGAAAAATAGTATATTCCTGCCTTTGAATCGCATTTTTGAAAATGCATAGCCTGCAAGTGATGAACAAGTCACTACAATTAGTACAACTGGTATGGTTATAATCACGCTATTGATAAAAAATCGATTAAATCCCGATTTCGTCCATACCTGACCGTAATTACTCCATTGTGGTATCTGTGGAAAACCAAGAACATTGCTGAACATCTCCTTTTCAGTTTTTAACGAAGTGAGGATAACGATAAAAAGCGGGAGAAGAGAAAAAACAATGAATATCATAAGGAAGAAGTATTTTCCTATTTTATTCATTACTTCTCCCTCCTTCTTAACATGATAACCGATAACGTCATAACCAGAATCAACAGTACAACGGCAACGCTCGACGAATAGCCCTGTCTCTGCTGCCGAAACGCCAGTTTAAATATGTAAGTCCCCAGTATTTCTGTAGAATATCCTGGTCCTCCCTTTGTTGTTATGTACACAATGTCGAAAAATTTCATCGCCCCAATTATGGAGTAAATCATTAAGAAGATGATAGTACCTTTTAATGATGGAATGGTAATATGAAAAAATGTTTGCAAATTGGAAGCACCGTCGATCTTCGCTGCATCGTAAATTGATTGGTCCAGGTTCTGTAATGAACTCATAAATATCACCGCACAAAAACCGTAAAAAGTCCATCCTCCCAATATATTGAGGGCATAAAGGGCGATTTTTCTGTCACCAATCCAGGACCTCGTAAGATTTTCTAAACCGACTCCTCTTAGAAATTGATTCAATAACCCAAAAATGGGATTGTATATCCAACCCCAAATAATGCCGCTTACAACAAAGGGAATAGTGGCAGGAATAAAGTAAATAGTGCTTAAAACTACCCTTGATTTCAGTTTCGAGAGCGTTACCGCGAGAACTAATCCAACTATGAGTGGAAATAAAATGGTCAGGGCCGCCCATATCACATTATGCAGAAGTGCAAGCCCAAACACCTTATCCTTGAAAAGCTCGATATAGTTTTTGATACCATTGAATGTGCCCTCTGTAAGGGTTGTCCAGTGAAAAAAGCTGTATACAACATTTTGTATCGATGGCACAAGGATAAAACTTCCATAGAGGGCAAACGCAGGAAGAATAAAAAGATATGCCTTCCAGTTCTTCATTACCAAGAACCAACTCTATCAAAGGAGCTCGAAATATTTTGGGAACACCGCCCTTTGGACGGTGTTCCCAATTGATCGATTGTTTGCAGCAAAATTTTTAAAATCAGGGAACCCAAATCTCATCTGCTGCTTTTGCCTTTTTCCAACTATCATCCATTGCCTTGAGGAATTGTACTGGTGTAATCTCCTTATCGAGCATGAGCTGGAGGTTGTTGTAAAGGGTTTCGGTAACACTTTCCGGTGTCGTAGTGTGCAGGTCGTACCCATTCACCTGAGCCATTTTATCTCCATTGATGAAGGTTTCTTTTATAACCTGCGAAACCTCAAACATATCCCAGTTGAGGCCGCCTTTCACAATGGGGACAAGTGATCCTTCCTCTATCCATATTTTGTAATTCTCTTCGGACATGAGGAAGTCGAGGAATTTAATACATTCCTCCTGCTCATCTTTTGGATATCGCGATGAGATTGACCACTGCGAACCCTCGCCCATCATCGTTGCCTGCGGCAGATCCGGTTTTATCTGGGGCAGGAAAAATGTACCAAGATCAAATGTGGCATTGTTCACGAAATCCTCGATCATCCAAGTACCGGTGAAATTCATCGCTGCATCACCCATCATAAAAAGGGAATTCGCCTCTCCGAAATCGATGCCATTAAACCCTTTCGGAAAATAACCCCGATCCACCCAGTCAAGAAATTCCTTACAGGCCTCTACGTAGGAAGGATTGTTCCATAGGGTATCCCCGAACCATACCTCCTCCTGAAGCTCTCTCCCTGCCATTAAGGCAAAGAAATATGATAGCCCGTTGGTGGCCGGCCATTTATCTCGGTTCCCAAATGCAACAGGTATATAACCTGCAGATTTCAATTTTTTACAGTTCGAATGAAACTCCTTATACGTTTTGGGAACCTGTATTCCCACTTCTCTGAAAATGTCTTTATTGTAGTAGATGAGCATGTAATCCTGCTCCGTTGGATATGCATAGAGCTTACCTTTATAAGAGTTTCTATTAATAATCAACTGAGGAAGCTTATTGAACCATCCCAGACGGTTTGCAGCAGGAGTAAGATCGATTATATGTCCGGGTCTGGCATAGCTTGCCAAAACAGCAGCAGCCGGCCAGGTATACCACATGTGCGGTTCCGTACCACCACTCACAGCAATGCGAAGCTGATCCCTGATATTCGGCTGTGGAACATAGGTCCGCTCTATTTTGATATTGGGATTTCTCTCCTCATAAATTTCCACCAATTTGTCCATCGCTGGGCCTGCTGCGGTGAGGCCTTCATAGCCAAACTGGTCCCATACCGTAATAGTGATCACCTCTGCCTTTGCTGGTCTCTCCATTGCTTCTTCTTCTGGTTTTGTACCTCCGGCCAATAGTGGAAAAGCAATGAAAATACAAATAACAATCAGTGCACAGAGCTTAATAGTAACATTTTTTTGATACATAATAGAGCCTCCTTTAAAATTAATAATTCACATTTTATCTTTAAAATAAATCTCTGTCAATTAGTAATGACGTATTTCGCGCAAAAATTGGAGTGATATTGCAACAATTCAATCTATGATTTACTATATCAGCGGATTAAATAATGTAATTAATTAGACCATGATTAATTAGGGCGAATGTCGAATTTCAGTGAATAGATAAATTTACAACCTCCTGAGGATATGATAAAAAGTGTTTGAGAGAACACCATATCCAAGGAGGTTTCAAGCTCTTTTTCATGCTCCCTTTGGCAAGAAGCTCCGGCATCTCTGGGAGAACAAACGAGGACGGCAAAAGAAACTCACGCTGTCCGAAGTAGTGACGCTGAATCTGTTTCGGTTCTACATGAGGGTGCAGGATCTGAAGACCTTTCATCGGATTATTTGTGCGCATTACAAGAGGTATTTCCCGCAGGTGCCGAACTATGAGAACTTTCTGAAGGCGACGAACCGTTCGGGGTTGTTCATCAGCCTGCTGGTGAAGTATGTGCTGCATTTGAACAGCCGCGACAATGAGGAGCATTTTGTAGATTCGACTGATGTACCGGTATGCAAGAACCACAATATATATAACTATCGTGTAGCAAAAGAGATAGCTGCTCGAGGGAAAACCTCGAAAGGGTGGTTCTACGGATTCAAGCTGCACGGGGTCTGTAATGGTGAGGGAGATCTGGAAAGCATCTACTTCACCCCTGGGAACGTGCATGACAACCGGGCTCTGGCTGACTTGATCGTGAACCTCGAAGGGCTCTTCGTGTGTGATGCAGGATATTTGTTGAAGCAGGATGAACTGGCGCGATTCTTCGAGGCGGAGAAGCGGTTGTACATTGCGACGAGAAACAACATGAAGCGGCTGATGACGAAGGCCCAGCATCAACTGTTCAAGCGCCGGAGTGTGATCGAGAACGTGTGGAATACGTTGAAGGTGCGCATGAACATGGCGTATTCTTTCGCTCGTGGTGTACATGGTTTGTTCCGGCATTATCTGTATTGTATCGGGAGTTATTTACTCAGAAATCTATTTGAAAGAATGAAAAGCAACATACTGGGTGAAATCAGGCTTTCACTGAACTGAATTCGATAATTCGAATTTCACCCTAATTAATAAACTATACCATCTTTACTGTTTCACAGACCCTGCAGTCAATCCAGATACAAGTTGAGTTTGTACTAATAAAAATAAAACAATCATAGGTACTGTCGTGATTGCAGCGGCCGCCATTACGGAACCCCATTCTGCAGTGTATTCTCCAAAAAACTGAGTAAGGCCGAGTGGAAGCGTTTTTCGGTTTGTCGAAGTAAGAAATGCAAGCGCAAAAAGATATTCATTCCAGCTTCGCATAAAGCAATATGTCATCACTGCTGCCATTCCGGGTAGAATGACGGGCATAATTACTCTCAAAATTATTTGTATTTGTGAACAACCATCAATAATAGCTGCCTCATCGAGATTTTCCGGAATAGTATTTATATAACTAACTAATAGGGCCAAATTCGAATTTACAATTATTTATATCATAATGAATTAGGATTTATAATAGTTGAATAACTTCAATCTCAAATCCAGTAATTCATTATAATAATCAAATTAGGCATAAAAACTCGACATTTACCCTAATAAATAATGCCGATTTAATACAATCTGCAAAATATTAGAACGTCTCCAAAAATCTCCTAAATTAAATTTCCTTAGTAGTTCTTTTATTTTAATACAAAGAATTACAGGAAAAATTAAATGCCAATGAATTATGTAATGAGGTGGTTCGAATAAAGTGTTTCAATTGATTCCAATAGGTTTTTCAACGATACAATAGATGGTGAGATTTAGTGGTTTATTTTTTCTTGCCGATTTGAATGAGTTCATTATAGTATAGAAAAAGAGAGCCCCAGTCACCAACGCCACATTGAAAACTGGGGCTTCCCAAAACGATGTACCTATTCTTTTCTAAACTAGTACTACTTTTAAAAAAAAAGCAAGCACTTTTAACGGTATATCGGTGCGGGAAGCTTCCGGTCCTATGGGGCTGGAAGCTCTTTTTACGAATGGTAGATTGAGGTATCACATTAGTAGGAGGTAGCAAAGTGATAGAGACATCAAAAAAACTGGAAAGGCACGATACGAATTATCCAACCTGTGAACAAATCGCAAAAAAATTGAATACGTGTACAGCAACAATAAGACACTATACAAATCGAGAAGATGCTCCGCTTCCTCACAAGAGGGAGGGGGGCATTTTTCGTATCTATGTAAAACATTATTTCCTTCCGATCCTTGAGGTTAGTACAATCGGAAAATGAAAAAAATAAAATTACCAAATGGTGATGAAATTTGGGATTTTCATGAAGTAGCTATGTTTATAGGTGTGCACTATAATAGTGTGCTGAGTTATAAAGATAGAGAGGAAGATCCCCTGCCGGTCATATATATATCTTCAAAGGAACAAGGAGTACTAAAAAGTTCTCTGATTGATTGGATATTGAGACAGGAGAAAAATGGTAATAATAAAGTACAAAAGGAGAGTGCCAATGCCAAAGTATCGAGGGGTATTTAAAAGGGGTAAGTATTGGTATGCTTATTTTTATTATAAAGGAGAACGACACACACCAGGTCATGGATTTGAGACTGCATACCAAGCCCATTTGTGGGTAGTAACAGAAAAGGAATGTATAAGGAGTGGATTAATTTTAGAAAAAGGGAATATGTCGATTTCGCAGCTCATAGATGAATGGTTAACTGATTATTACTCGCATAAGAGCAATGTTTCCGCTGATACATATAAAAATGTTGAAGGATACTTGCGGAATGGTATTAAATCACAATTTGGGGATATTTAGCTTAAAGATTTAACACCTAAGAAATGCCAAGATATACAAAACAGCCTTATTGAGGGATATTCACAAAACACAGCAAGTATTATTAACGATCGGTTTAATAGTGTCCTAGAAAGAGCTGTTATTTGGAGATATATACAGTTTAACCCAATGAAGGGTATAGATAGAATTAGGATTTTCAATAAAAAAGAGGATGTGTTGCCAATAGAAGATGTGATTGCAATTGTGTATGATGAAAATGTGGGCTTACGACAAAGAACAATTTTCGGTTTACAAGGATTAGAAGGTCTTCGTGTAGGTGAATCACTTGCGGTTCAAAAGGATAAAGTTGATTTTAATAAGCACTGGATACTTATTGATTTACAGATAACAAATAGAGGAGTGCTAAAGGAACCAAAATACGGTAGTATTCGTTATGTTCCAATATTGCCAGATTTGGAACCAGTACTGAAAGAATGGTATTTACAGGTAGGTGATAGCAAATGGTTATTTAAAGGAAGGTATGATAAACCATTACACCCTCAAACATGGAGAGCGGGACATTACTATAAAATAAAAAAGCAATTCAATCTCAAAATTAAACGAGAGCATTTATTGAGGAGTGGTTTTAAAAAAATGCTTTCCGATCATGGGGTACCGGATAGAGAAGTTAATCAGATATTAGGATGGGAAGAAAAAGGTATGTCGGGATGGTATGACAGACATTCACCAGAAAGATTAGTGGAGGTAACGAGACATATAAGATTTAGGGAGGATATACCTAGAATAAAGCTAGAAGGAATATAAGGGGTAATGTGTAATTTGGAGAATATAGAGAGATACAGATTGTAATTGCCTTTGCACCTTAATCAGTACCTTGAATTAAAATACCTTTTAAATTAAATTGTATGAACTAACAAGGTTCTTGTTTACAGACCTTTAGAGAAGGAGTAGGCCATGAAACTGGCACAGAGAAGCAACATTTCACCATCCCTGACCCTGGCCATGAACACAAAGGCGAACCAGATGCGGGCTGAGGGGCTCGACGTCATCAGTTTTGCGGCTGGTGAGCCGGATTTTCATACGCCTGAACATATCAAAACAGCGGGAAAGCGGGCCATCGATGAAAATAAAACCTATTACACGCCCGCCAGCGGGATTGTGGAGCTCAAAAAGCAGGTTGTTCGCAAACTCGAACGGGACAACGGTTTGAGCTATGGTATCGATCAGATCTCGATTAACTCAGGCGCGAAACATTCTGTGTTCAACGTGCTCTTCGTACTTGTTCAGGAGGGCGATGAGGTCATCATACCGGCTCCTTACTGGGTCAGCTATTCCGAAATGGTACGCATATGTAGCGCCACCCCTGTTTTCGTTGATACACCAGAGGAAAACGGTTTCAGGCTGTTACCCGAACAACTGAAGAAAGCTCTGACCAGAAAAACAAAGGTGTTGCTCCTCAATTCGCCCTGTAATCCAACGGGAACTGTGTACAAGAAAGAAGAGCTGTTCGAGCTGGCTCGCGTCATCGAGGATCTGGATCTCGTCGTTGTTTCAGACGAGGTATATGAAATGATACTTTATGAAGGCAACGAACATGTGAGTATTGCCTCTTACTCCCCGAAGCTCAAGGACAGGACTGTCGTGATCAATGGTATGTCCAAGGCATATTCGATGACCGGGTGGCGTATTGGATACGCGGCAGGACCGAAGGAGGTTATCAATGCGGTGAATACGCTGCAGGGGCATACCTCGGGGAATCCGACTTCGATCGCACAATGGGCCAGTGTATCAGGCCTGGAAGGGGGAACTGATTTCGTTGGTGACTGGGTGGATGAGTTCAGGAAGCGAAGGGACTACATCGTCAATGAGCTGAATAGTATCCATGGTGTTACATGCACCACTCCGGGTGGCGCTTTCTACGTGTTCCCCAGTGTCAAAGGGCTTATCGGCCGCACCTTTAGAGGAAGGAAGATTGAGAACTCAGTTGATCTTTCCTACTACCTGCTCGAGGTGGGACATATTGCCGTTGTGCCTGGACAGGCCTTCGGTGCCGAGGGCTACATTCGAATTTCCTTTGCCACGTCCATGGAAAACATCATTGAAGGTATGAAGCGTATGAAGGAGGTGCTTACCTGAGCAGTCTCTGCTTTGCGAGTAATCGATATTACTAGGAGAGGGAGTATATGGTTAACTGTATACAGCAGATAGGACTTGGTGTGCCGGATTTAGATCGTGCATTTCGTTGGATTAGAAAGACTTTTGGAATGGACATACCGGTGTTTGATGATGAGGGGGAGCCTGTTCACATGCTTCACTACACAGGTGATACACTACAACGTCGTCATGCAATTCTTGCAGCAAACCTCCAGGGTGGATCCGGTTTCGAGATCTGGCAGTACTTGAGCCGCACACCAGAACCTCCAGAATTTGCCTTGAAACTGGGTGATCTGGGCATCTACATAGCGAAGATAAAGACACCGGACGTGCATCGTGCGTTCGATACTCTGCAGGAAGGTGAGGCTGAAATATTGGGCAGGGTCTCAAAAGACCCTGGTGGGAAGGCGCATTTTTTCGCCAAGGATCCCACCGGAAATATATATCAGATAGTTGAGGACGAGCACTGGTTCAAGAAAGGGAGATGGGTAACCGGTGGAACGTGCGGGTGTCTGATCGGCATATCCGATATCAACAGATCTAAGTCACTCTATGCTGACATACTGGGGTATGACACGGTTGTGTACGATGAAGAGGGTATCTTCGAAGATTTTACTGTGCTTCCCGGAGGCGGAGAGAAGACGCGACGAGTGCTTCTTGTTCCAAGTCGGAAGCCGCAGGGAATATTTTCGAAGCTTGTGGGTCCGGGTCAGATAGAGCTCGTCCAGTCTTTGAACAGGAAACCAAAAATGATATTCGAAGGTCGCTACTGGGGGGATCTCGGATTCATACATCTGTGTTTCGATGTGCATGATATGCAGCGTTTAAGAGGGGTGTGCAAGGAAAAAGGATTCCCATTCATTGTGGACAGTTCCGATGCATTTGACATGGGCGATGCCTCGGGCCATTTTACCTACATAGAGGATCCAGACGGAACCCTGATCGAATTTGTCGAAACGTACAGAATTCCTGTTATTAAGAAATTTGGCTGGTATCTCAATGTGAATAAGCGGGATCACACAAAACCGCTCCCCGATTGGATGGTCAAGCTTCTGTCTTTGAGCAGAGTGAAGGATTAGGTTGTCCCCGCACGCTTTGATGCCCCCTGTAGAAGAACGTCAAGTAAGGTTCAAATAGGGACGAAAATAGTCTATATGAGGGTCAGAGCTGCGGGACTACTTCTGCGTCATGACGCACTTCTTCTTGTACAACACCGGAAGGAGGGTAAGTCCTACTGGCTGCTGCCAGGCGGGGGTGTGAAGGTTGGTGAGAGGCTGGAGGATTGCCTCAAACGTGAGTTTCGTGAGGAGCTCAATCTCGATATCGAGATCAGCGACCTGATCCTGGTTGTCGAAACGATCTCAGGGCTTGGTGAGCACATCCTGCAGCCAACCTTTTCCGTTACAGCTACAGGTGTTGATACCATTGAGGTGGGCAGTGATAAAAGGGTTGTGGATTACCGATTTTTTAAGCAAGATGCAATTGATGATCTCATCATATATCCTGATATCAGGGATGAGCTTCATGATTATCTGCGTTCGGGACGGGTATCTCACAGGTACGTGCTGAAGAAATGGCTAGACTAAGTGGTTTACTTTTCACTTTTTTCCTTCTCAATGCGGCGTTCTGCCTGGCTGAAACACCTGACCGGTCCAGCATTCAGGTTGACTGGCTTCGAATGGAGTTGCGGGTATCGGGGTACAGCACCGTCGCGGGGGAAAGTGGTAACATGATTGACTGGCAGCTCCAGGCCGCGCGGAAAGCTGAAGAGAATCTTCTTCGTAACTTTGTTGATTCCATGAAGCATCTGCAGGTCGATGCGTACCGTTCGGCGCATGATGTGCTTCTCGATGACCTGGAAAGAAACAGGCAAATCTATAGTTACTGCAATGCCACGAGGGCCGGTACTATCAGGTATGGTGAATACGATGTCACCATCACAAAGGTTTTTCCCTTCTTCGGTGAGAATGGATTTGTACCGATTTTGTTCAAGGCAGGCAAGGACACCGGTAACTTCAAGTCCTACGATCGCTACGTATTCACGACTGCCTTTAGCGGCGTCGTGATCGATGCACGTGGTCTGGCGCGGCAACCGGCCATATCACCTCGGATCTTTGATGAAGATCACAACCTGGTGTACTCCGCAGATCTCGTGGATAGCGAGAGATTCCTGCAATGGGGTGCAGTTCAGTACACTACTGATCCACAGTTTGTGGAATATGTTGAGCGGGTGGGTGCCAATCCCTTCAGAATCGTTGCCATAGAGGATGACAGACTTATCGCAACGGATATTGCCATCTTCACCGAGTTAGCACAGGTCCTTCTGGCACACAGAGACACGAGGAGACGCCTCGAGGAGGGGAGAGTCATTGTAATTCTGGATGAGGATGCGCTCCGATGAGTAGAGGCTAGGAGGCGAGCGTTATCTTACCGCTTCGGAGGCAGGCGGTACAGATCTTTACTTTCCTGATAGATCCGTTGACCACGATGGTTTTCTTGATCAGATTTGGTTTGAAACGACGTTTGGTGATTCCCGTTATTTTGACTCCTGCGCCTTTTTTCCTTCGTGCAAGACCGCGGGTCGCGTAGGATCGTCCTGCAATGGTTTTTTTCCCGCATATTTCACATACATTTGCCATATGAGCTCAGTCTCCACTCTATCCTGATACGTAGTGCAAGATAAGAGATTGCCAATGGGCTGTCAAGTTAATTCTCGACGTTGAATGAATATATACCCTATTTACCCAAGTTATTTTTATCCAAAAAATTAATGTTTTAGAAGTCCTTTAATTTTCATTTATTTTCCATGCTTTGCTTCGGAAAAAGTAAACTATCCGTCGTATAACATTTAAATAAAAGATACCCGAACCAATGCAAAAACCACCAGAGGTCTACAAGGTGGCCTCTAGCTTGTATCGAAAATAGCCCTGAAGGAGCAGCGTAGCGAATCTCCACGAGTAAGTGGTAGGGGAAGATTAGCTAAGACGGTTGCTTCTCAACGTTAAATACCCACCACCGGCAATGAATACGGCTGCTGTTATGACTCCAATTATCTGTTTGAAGCCGAAGCCAGGGACACCGCTAAAAGGTCCAATTTCAATCATGTTGGCAAATAGAGAAACTAAACAAGCTAATATACCGAGCATGAGTAGTGTAATACCAGCAAGTCCAGTAACTTTGGCTCCGTTCATCTCTTTACTCCTTTTTGAATCTAATATATCTCAGTATTCCAATTTTCCAATGTGGTATCATGTATGTCTGACTTTTAACTGAACGATTTAAAATAAAAAACAACGAGTAAGCTGGACAACGTCTGAGGAGATAACGGAACCGAGGATCTTTTCGCGTCCGTCGACGAAAAGCCCTCCACTGTTTGGCGGTTTATCGGTGTTGACGGTGCAACGTATGAGTTCGATAGAGAGACAAAGATTTTTAAGAGGATATACTCGGACAATAGTCCGGAAATATGAATGTAAATGAGGGTTAACTTAAAGTTATAAAAGGAGATAGGTATTTTTCGAAACTAATTCTTGACGTTGATTTTGTATTCCATTAGCTTTTCGTGACGAACGGGTTTTGGGTGATGATTCTTGAATTGACCGACAGAGAGGTCAGGGCCGTGAGCATTTGGGCTGAGAACATCATCCATGGAGGGCACTGGGGCGACGGTGATGTAATCGTTCCCGAGGAAGAGATCATCCTGAAAAAATTGCACAGTATGAAAGGCAATCGCCTTTCCATCAACGAAATCGAGGTAAAGATTATCCTTGCCTGGAGCGATAGCACTCTCGGTATTCATACCATGGAAGAGGAAAGCGTTATAAAGAAACTCAAGTCTCTCCTGCGGACGTAAGGCATCGCGAATAAAGTGCCGGTAACAATCAATCATGATAGAGGAATCACAAATATCATGCAAGACATCATCGAGCGAATAGAGACGATATGCAGCGAGTTGGGGTATAGTATCATCGATCGAGAGGAATCTAACGAGCTCTATCAATCCTCCTTTGTGAAGGACGATGAGATTGCAGGCTCTCTATTCGTGGAAAAAAACAGCAACTTCCTCGAAGTTGCTTATTCATATACTTTCGACGTTGATGAGGAAGAGTTTTTGAAAGATCACCTCGAATCGATGATGAACATTTGCTATGAGTACGGCAACTACTTCAATATCATGAAGGGAGAAGATGAGATTAATTTCTCCATCTTCTCAAAGCTCTACTTTTCGGGTCTCAACGTTGAGTCCATGCAGGACACTCTAGATGATTTTATTGCATGTACTCATGAGATCATGGATGTCTTTGATGCCGATGAAGAGAGTGGTTATGAAAACTTCGATGACATCGAAGAAGAGTAATAACTTCGACATAAAATTTGAATTTGCTCCGCTGGATGTCTTACAATTAGTCTGAAGAAAAATGTGTTACACCTCATAGATGCTACCAGAACCGAATTAAAACTGATTCGTCGGTACACTTGAAACGGGGACCATCATGGATTCGAAAAAGTCACTTCTCTTTTCAAAAAAGCTGAATAAAAACCACAGATATTTTTCATCTTTCAGCACGATATCCAAGTCCATGGGGTATGAAGTTGTACCGGTCAACAGTGCCGAGCAGGCTCTGACACATATGCACAACGAGAAATCGAGCGTGCTTTTCTGCGACGCCAATATGTATAAAGATGTGTTCGAAGGAAAATTAGTAGAGTCCCAGGAGGGAAACGGCATCGTTCTGCTTTATGCAGAGATCACTAGCCCTGCAACACCTCCAGCCATCGTGGATGCTCTTCTCGTGCTCTCACTCCCTGAGAAGCTCTTTGAGATGTCTGTCACCTCAATCTACAGGCACATGCTTCTCAAGAGCTATCTTGCAAAAGGGACCAACACCATCAATACGGAACTCATTAAAAAACTGCTCAGTGATGCTGCTCATGCTGTCAACAACATTCTATCCGGTATGCAGGGTTATGCTGAACTCGCCCAGCTCAACCCAAATGATACAAAGCTCATTCAGGATTCGTTCAACGTAGTGCTCTACTCGTCACACAGGGTCAAGCAGGAAATCAAGAATCTTCGCGCATTGATACGGGTTGAGAATCCCGATACCAAACCCGTGAACATCATGGATGTGATCGAGGCGGCAGTGGAGCTGGCCAAGAACCAAATCACGACCAGGAATATTCACCTCAAATACGATTTGGATAGTGGGGCCATGGCACAGGTGGATCACGACCAGCTTATACAGGTGTTCTACAATCTCCTTAACGATGTGGTGAACAACATCGTTGAAGGTGGTACCATTGCACTCCAGTTCAGGGAGGAAAATAACAGGATCTCAATCAGTATTGTTGGTGACCGCTACAAACTAAATGATGCGGAGTTTGCATCGTATGTAAGCGTCTTTGCTCTCGATGTGCCCCTCCTTCAAACGGCCGATGAGGAGGGCAAGATCGATTACAGGAGCATACTCTCTATTTGTAACCGGATTGTGAAGAACCATGGAGGAAGCATCGAACTCATCAAAACTCCCAAAGAGGAGGTTGTTTACACCGTGACACTGCCCGTACTGAAGGCCGAGGAAAAGGAAGCCGTATTGGACAGGATGTATGAAGAAGCGGTGTACGAAAACATCAACAATCTTGACATGGACATACTTGTGGTTGACGACGAGGAGTATGTGCGAAATACAATTTATTATTTCTTTGACAAGAAGGGGTGCAGGGTAACCGTGGCGGAGGACGGTGAATACGGGTTCGATATCGCGAAGACCAAGCCCTTCGATCTTATTTTCATGGATTATCTTATGCCCAAGATGGGTGGTATAGAATCGGCGCGGAAGATTATGGAGAAGAACAGGGATGCCAAAATCGTCTTCATCACCGGTCGCGAGTCGATCAACGAGGAAGATCTGTACAAGTCGGGCATCTACGCGTGCATTAAGAAACCCTTCGAGATGAAAGATCTTTTCAATATAGCGAAGAGAGTTGCCTTTCAGAAAGGAATAGTGGACTAGAGCATGCTTGAAAATATCGACTTTCTGGGCCATGCAACCTTTAGAATCAGAGGGTCGAAGACCGTATACTTCGATCCCTATCAGCTTGCCACGCAAGATGAGGCGGACCTCATTCTCGTTACCCACAGCCACTTCGATCATCTCTCGCTGGATGATGTAAAGAAGATAGCCGGACGAAACACAACCGTTGTCTGTAGCAAGGACTGTGTCGATCAGGTGAAATTGCTTGTTGGTATGGTAATCGGTATCGACCCCTTTGAGAAGACAGAGGTGGGTGAGGTACGCGTCGAATCGGTCCCCGCCTACAACATAGACAAGGAGTTCCACCCCCGGGCAAACAACTGGAACGGATACGTGCTCACCCTCGATGGTGTGCGCTATTACCATCCCGGTGACACCGACAAAATCCCGGAGATGAAAAATGTGCAAACAGATGTGGCTTTTCTCCCCGTGGGCGGCACCTACACCATGGACTGCAACGAAGCGGCGGAGGCCGTAGAGCTCATCGATCTCAAGTACGCCGTCCCTATGCACTACGGCTCCATCGTGGGCTCGGACAGCGACGCGAAGAAGTTCGTGCAACTGGTTGGGAGCAGGGGAGTTATAATACCGCCTAAAAAATTATCAAAATAAGCATATTGGGTAACAAATCAGCCAGTTTATAGATTGAGACGTCCCAAGGGTAGAACGCGGTGAAGGCGGCGCAGTATCCCACGAACCATCCCTGCAACTTCAACTAAATCATGTTCATCCGGCCGCTGGCGAATATCTCCGAATCGACCCTCGGTGTTGTAGGATTCATCAGCCTCCGGAAAAACCCCGACAACTGCAATGTAATCCACTACCCGGATACCCTCGTGTTCAAAGTACTGTCCGATGTGTTTCAGCATGGGTTCCGCCTCATTGTAGCCCGTATGCCCTCCACCGTAGGTACAGAAGGGAACAGCCGCCACGCCGGGTATTTCAGGTGCCGAGGCTATAAGCTCGACTCCATCCCGTCTCCTGTTTTGTCGTAAGAAAGAGAGAACCGGCTTGGGTGATAAATTCTCATAGACAGGAGCCCCTAGAAAGATCAGATTGTAGTCAAGGTACTCAACCACCAGATCTTTGGTGATACGAGATATTGATACTTCCATCCCAGCCTTCTTTAACGTATCATGAATTCGCCGCGCTACTTTTTCAGTATTTCCATTTTTGGTCCAGAACAGGACAAGTGCTTTTCCTTCGGGCATTGTTCACTCCTTCGGTTAAAGAAAAAAATGGGTTTCCACCGCCTTACGGTACTATAATAATCTGACTCCTTAGATAAAACCAGTAATCGGTTATCTATTCTTACATCTAATTCCATGGTATTATCTCCACCACATACTACGTGAGTTTAATCGTATTCGTTATTATTTTACGCGCATGCACGGATACGTATTTAGACGAAGCGCTGTGCAGGCTACGACAAAACTCACTTCCTTCCCAATTTCAAAGGAAACAACATAGGGACCCGAGCCTTGTATTTCTGGTATTCAATCCCGAACTTCTGTAAAAGGAGTTTCTCCTCATATCTCGACACCAGACAGTAGAAAACCAATATCACAATACTCACAGCGGCGGAAATCAAAGAGAGGGTGGTGATCACAAGACCGAAAAAGAAAAGCCATGATCCAAGATACATGGGGTGCCTAACATGCGAGTAGACTCCGTCGGTGATTACATGGGGTTTCTGAATCGCCTTCCCAAAAACCGCTTTATGGGCGGGCAGGACAAACACAGCGGAAACGATCAATATGGCAATGCCGACAGGCAATCGGATATACACTGGTATGAAGGCTGCTGCAGATACTGAGTAGTGAAAAAGGAACGAGTCAGTAATCCACGCTGCCAGGAAAATGACCAGGAGCACCAATTGACCGATGTCAGTGAAAGCATGCTCTCCAGCGAGGTTGTTTTTATTCTGCAATGATTTATTTGGGTGTCGATATAGCGTATTCAATTTCATAAGGCTCCTCATCCCCCTTTTATACAGCTTTAGACGTTACAGGAGAGAGAATATTGCACGACCGTAACCGTGCTGAATCGTATTTTTACGGAGATATGGCAAGCCCCAAGATAAAAGTCATGCAGCCTTCTTCTCCCGACAGTTTGTGTCATCAATGGAAGCTTCTATTATTCTATATTGACGTCAATAATTATAAGTGGTACGGTTGAAATAGGCGACAATGATGCCGGTATCAGTTCTCCGCACTGTGGGGGCTAGAGAAAAATGAGAATTATAAAAGCAATAACGGTTTTAGTCTCGATGCTGCTGATTTCTATCCTTTTCATAGGGTGTGCCGGAGGAATGTACGGAGGTATGTATAAGAAAGAATACGCGCGCGCGGCCGAAGAAGAAGCTGAAGTTTATCATGAGGAAAGCCCCATGGTTTCTGAAAGTGAAGCGGCCGGCACATACCCTACCGAGATAGCTTATGTTCCTGTAATGCCGGAAGATAGAAAGCGTGTCTATTCTGGTTTCTGCCAGCTACGTGTTGAAAGCATCGAAAAAACAAAAAACCGTATTTTTTCTATAGCCGAGCAGAGTGAAGGGTATGTTGAGTCATCACACTCGGATAAAATCATCATCCGTGTTCCGTCGGAGAGATTCAGTGAAGTCTTCAGCACAATACTAGACCTTGGTGAAGTCATTGATAAGACGATTGAAACCTACGACGTGACAGAGGAGTTCCAGGACCTTACTGCCAGGCTTGAAATCGCAGAAAAAACAAGGGAAAGACTCTACAGGCTCCTTGAAGAGACGGATGACGTAGAAGAGCGTTTCAGGATATTGAAAGAAATCAAGAGGCTCACCGATGAAATAGAGAGCATCAAGCAAAATCTGGAAATGATTAATAAACAGATATCCTTTTCAAGGATCACTGTGGGGCTTATAGCACGACTCGCCCAACAGCCTGCGGGAAAGGAGAAGATACCCTTCAACTGGATCAGAGACCTGGACCCGCTCTACGTCAGCCTGCATCAGCTTAGAGGGGGGATCGAATTTGAGCTCGGAGACGAATTCGCTGTTTTTGAGAAGGATGTCGCCTTCAGGGCGGAGAGCGCGGAGGGCACAAGAGTGCGCGTCGGCACCACCCGGAACAAGCCTTTAGGCGATTCCTCTTTCTGGCATAAAGCGCTGACCTATCATTTAAGCAAATACTATAAAGAAACAGAGGACTTCGAATTCGGCGAGGTTAAAGGGGCCATTTTTACCAGTAAAGATGCGGAGCCCTTCTACTACCTTGCAGGAGTGGCTACTGAGAAAGATACCATCTATGTGATTGAAGTATTTTTCCCTGACAGAGCCTCGCTGGATAAAAGGCTTAACGGTATCAAAGAATCTCTCAGGGGGTTCAGCATAAAATGAGCTTAAAAACAGTTGCAATATCGACCTTAATGATGATCCTTGTTTGTATCCCGTTATGCGTACTCGGTTCTGATAACTATCTTTCCCACCGCATCAGTGCGGTCATTCTGGTTGCAGACCCCGAACAGGCTGCGGAAGCTCTTACCATGTGGGTAGAGGAAGAGGGAGGGTACTACATTCATAGATCAAAAGAACGCGTCACCCTGAGGATGCCTTACCAGAAAATAGAAGACCTGCGATCCTATATAGAGAGTATAGCTGAAGAAGTGGTCCGGATCGAGCTCGAAGCCCATGATCTCAGGGAGGACATCCTAAGGCTCAGGTCAGGGTTGGAGGCCAGGGAGGAGATTTTGGAGAAGAACCTTGGCTATATCGACAGAACAGATGTCAAGGGCACCCTTGCCATTGAAGCGGAGATACGCATGCTTGTGGAAGAGATCGAAAATCATAAGGGCAGGCTTCGAAAACTCGAAACGGACAGGCTGTTTGCACTGGGTGAAATAGAGCTGAGCTTCAAAGAACAGACCATCCCTCAAGACATTCCTTCATCCTTTGAATGGATCAACACCATTGATTTTTACCGTTTTATAAAGGGTGTTTCAGAAAGAGGGGGATACAATATAATACCGAAGGTGGAGTTGCCCGAAGGATTTGCCATGGTACAGAACAGATGGAACTATCAGGCTGTAAGCCCTGAAGGTATGCTGTACATTGTCCGTACGGTGAAGAATTACCCCGAGCAGGAGCTTGCATTCTGGGGGGCCACGCTGAAAAACCATCTGGAAAAAGAAGGGTATCATTTGATGGGTGAAAGCTCGAGTTTTCAAACGAAGGATTCAGCCGGTATATTCTACGAATGGCTCATGCCGTACGGAAATGCCGATTATGTCTACCTTACCGCAATAATGATTTCCAAAGATCGGGTCGTTATAGCGGAATCTGCGGCTGAACACATGATCTATAAAAGATACAGGGGACCGGTTTCAGACAGCCTTGCGACCATTTCCCTGCGATGGCGATAAGAACCAGTTACTCTTTTATTACCTCCCTTTACTTTCATTATTTCTTATTAAGGAAGAGATGAATGAAAAAAGAAGATACGATGAAAGGGCTCAAAATCGATTTCTCAACAGGTAAAGCAGCACTTATGAAAATGCACCTGGTTGGAAAATACTTCCTCACATCATTCAAAAGAGACTGGCCGATACCGGAGATTACCTATCCGAACCAGATCAGGGTCAAAACACGCATGGGCGGTATTTGCGCGAGTGATTTCCATATGATGATGCTTGATATTTCTTATTTTGCGAGTATTCTGGTCAGTCCGGAAAACCCATCACCCATGGGTCACGAGCTCGTCGGAGAAGTGGTCGAGATGGGACATGAAGCCTCCAGGTTCACCATCGGCGACCGGGTTACTTATATGCCTGTCGCCGCGTGTAACGCATATGGATTCAAGCCATGCACGGCCTGCCAACGCGGCAACATGGAGAGTTGTGTGAGTATGGCAGGAGTTGGCGACGGTTCTGATATAGAAAAGAGCTTCCGGGCGGCTGGCGGCTTCGGCGGTTTCAGCGGAGGTGGTTTCTGTGAATACCTAACCGCTTTCGAAAACCAGTTTTTTAAGGTACCCGATAGCGTCTCTGATCGCATTGCAGTCCTGAGTGAACCTTTCGCCATTGCAATCCACGCGGTTTCACGAAATATGCCGTTGAATGAGCAGACAATCGTCGTTGTCGGTGCCGGGATCATCGGCCTTCTCATCATCGTTGGTCTCCGGCTGCTGGGTTTTACAGGCAGGATCATCACCATAGCGCGATATCCCTTTCAAGAGCAAAAGGCGAAGGAGCTCGGAGCAGACCTGGTAATACGAGAGTCGGATCGTGAAACCCTCTATGACAAGGTCGCAGAAGCCACTGGAGCTCGTCTCTTCAAGCCTATGGTGGGCAAAAGAGGGGTTTTCGGAAACAACGGTCCTGACCTCATCTTCGATTGTGTAGGAACTGAGGAGACGGTCGATGACTCGCTCCACCTGGTACGGAGCAATGGGAAAATCGTCATCGTAGGTCAGGCTTACGCTAAGACGAAAAAAGTGGATTGGGCAATACAACTCTTCAAGGAGGTGACTATTGTCGGTGCCAGCCTGTATGGTAGCGAGACCTACAAAGGTAAATCGATGCACGCTTTCGAACTGTCCATAAGGCTTTTCAAAGAGAACAGCGAACTGTTCTCCGGTCTCGTGACACACACTTTTGCCCTTGAGGACTATAAAAATGCTTTCGCCTGCGCTGTGAATAAGGCAAAAACTTATGCTATAAAAACCGTCTTCTCTTTTTAAGAGGATGAGTAATGTTCCTTTTTGATAATGATTCCGCCGAAAGCATCATTGTAAAAGATGGCTTGACAAAACTGGGTACTGTATCCAGATTCAGGTCAGAATTCACGTTAGGAGTTCTGTCTGGTTATCATGGAAAACTAAGCCGTCATCGTGGTTGGCGCGGGTCCAGCCGGAATGTCTATTCAGCGAAGGCTGCTCCGCTGCTCAGCATAGAAATCACCACTACCTCTTGATCTATTTACCCACTCGAAGTATCAAAAAGGCTCTCCCTTCCTGGAGAAGGACCGCGTGATCCTCTTGCAAGTCAACAAGTTCCACACTATCTTATTATCGTGATTTTCTGGTCATATCCGAAAAGGCCAGGGTGCAGGTCGCCTGATGGATTTGGGGATCTATTCAATGAGAGGGGGGGTGTTCATTATGTTACGAAAATCACTCATGACGTGTATTGCGCTGGCATTGCTTTTTCTCTCATTAACCGGCTGCGTGTCATCGAAAAAGCATAAGCTCCTTGAAGCAGAGTATGAAAAGATGAAGAGTGACCTCGACTCTGCCCTTTTACAGTTAGACGAAAAGGATACCCGGATAGAGCAGCTGGAGTCTGAATTCATGGAGCAGAACGTGGCCACTGAGCAGGAAATCGAGAAGTTGAAGAATACGTATGATGAGCTCGTCTCCAATCTTCAAAAAGAAATCGACAGCGGAGAGATCGAGCTGAACCAGATTCGTGGCAGGCTGACAGTGAGCATTGCCGAGGAGCTCTTTTTCGAGAGCGGAAAGGCTGAGATCAAACCTGAAGGAACTGAGGTGCTGAGTCGCATCGCTGAGATATTGAAGAAGATTCCCGAAAAGAATGTGCGAGTCGAGGGACACACGGACAATGTGCCAATCGGACCTAGGATCCGGGATCAATACCAGACGAACTGGGAACTGGGCGCAGCCCGTGCCGTGAATGTGGTGAGGTACCTGCAGGAGCAGGGTGGAATTGATCCCCTCCGGCTTGGTGCGATTTCCTACGCCCAATATAGACCAAAGGCCACGAACAGGACTTCTAAAGGGAGGGCAAAAAACCGGCGCATTGAAATCGTGCTGGTGGACAGAGACCTGGACTTGGCAAAAAAGATGCGGGAAAATCTCGCTCAGCAATGAGGTGCATCCCCTCGTAAGCCCTTTTCTGGCGGGATACACTTAATGTGGTATAACCCTTCTTCCCCTATGAGAGCCCTTCGTGGGTACCAAGCAGGGGTCTCCAGTGGGCCCTCTCGTATCCGAGACGTCTGGCAAACTCACGTGACAGCTGTACCTGGTGTTCCATCAGCTCCTGATTCGTGCCGTCCCCGAGGGCGATGTAACCCCCAGCAATCATCTCGTGCCCTCCGACGGTGTTTGGATCGGGTACAATGGATTTCACCAGTTCATCGGCCCGCGCTTCCGGGTTCGTTGAGCGGATGGATATGATGAGTTGCTCCTTGAAACGCCCGGTGCACAGGGACCATCCAATCCGTTCATGGCGGAGCAGGAAATCCGCCATTTCTGCCACGATCTCGGATGAGGGGACATCACCTATATGGGCGTATATCAGGTTTCTGTACACGTGGGCCCTGGCAAGAGTTTTTGAAAGAGCTAGGTAATATGAGCGAGGTAGACGTGGCAGCGTTATTTCGGCCAGCGTGCGGATGTTCGATTTGATATAGACGTAGAGATACGCTTCAATATCCTGCCTGGTTGCCTCACGACCAAGATTCTGTGTTTCCGAAAGTATTGCATAGGCCAGGGCGGTCGCCAGGTCGGTAGGGATATCGATGTTCCCTGTTTTCAGCCATTCAATAAGCATGGTGGATGTGGCCCCTGCTTCCGGTTCGATCTGTTCGATACCGGCTTTGAAATGGGGGCGTCTCGGATGATGGTCGATTACTATATGGGCCTTCCTACCCTCGGGGAATGAGTTGTTTGCGGCACCGGGCTGGGTGTCGACAAGTGCTATGCAGTCGTACTTTTCGAAGTTGATTCTATTGATCTGTTTCATCTGTATTTTCAGTTTGCGAATCATCTCCTGGTTTTCAGCCCGGCCGACGGTACCTCCAAAGGCGATGCTTACCTCAATATCCCGACGTTTCTCAGCGAGATAACCCAGCGCGACCGCTGAAGCAATGGCGTCCGGATCAGGGTTGTTATGCACAACGACGAGAAGATGCTCTTTGTTTTCGAGTATCCTGTCGAACGCTTCAAGAAGTTTTATTATCCGGTTCTCTTTGTCATTCATCTTTGCATCCCCGGCTCTAGCCGTATCTTAATCATAACCCGGCAAGGGGGATTCATGCAATAAAAGGTTGAGTAACTGGAAGCAGGGTATTTAACCCCTCGCTTGTATGGCGTAGAAACGGCGGAGGGACTTCTTCTTTGTCCTCAGTACCCTGAGTACCTTTCGATCGAGCTCGTCCTCGCTGAGTACACCCGAACGTAAGAGCTCGGGAACACGTCGGAGGAGCAGAGCTTGCTTTCTCTTGGAGTGTGCAACGAGGAACAGATCATTCCCCGCTTCGAAAGCGCGGATGAATGCCTGTTCGATACCACCTGCATATCTCTCCGAGCTCTCCATTTCCAGATCGTCCGTAACGGTGATTCCTCTGAAGTGCATCTTCTTTCGAAGAAGCTGATCGACCACAAGCGGCGAAAAAGTTGCAGGATTGTTGGGATCAATCGCGTTATATGTTACATGTGCGAGCATCACACTGTGCAAGAGACTCTTTCCGATAAGCCGACGGTAGGGAAGCAGATGAATCTTTCTCAATTCCCTGAACCTGGTATCTACACTCTTTGCCTTATAATGACTATCAAAATCGGTCATGCCGTGCCCCGGAAAATGTTTGGCTACCGGCACTATGCCCGCCTTTTCGTGCTCGATAATGAAGGCCCGTACCATGGTGTAGACCACACGGGGATCCGAGCTGTATGAACGGTTCCCTATCACGGTGTTGTCCGGGTTCGTACGAACGTCCGCACAGGGTGCAAAGTTCATATTAATGCCCGTTTCCGTGAGAATAACGGCAATCGTGCGTGAGATATCCACGCACTGTTTCCGACTGCTGATCGTTGCGGCCGGTGGTATTGTTGGCATGCCCGAATAGCGTATATGGTTGACCGCACCTCCTTCGAGGTCCGTGGCGATGAAGGGAGGAATACTGAATTGAGAACCTTCCGAGAGACGGGCGATGGTATCGGTGAGGTCACGAAGCTGATTCCTGGAATCAACGTTTCGCGCAAAAATTTTTACGTTTCCCAGCCTGCCGGAAGCAAGCCAGGCACTGTAGTCAGCGTCGAGAGCATCCCCTGCAAAACCAAAAATAAATATCTGTCCCACCTTTTCTTCAATACTCAGAGTACGGATTATTTTTTTCTCTTTTCCCTGAAAGAACTGCTTGAAACCACTTTCCCCGTACAACGCATGGAGTGGAGCGAGCGCGAGCAACAATACAATGCAAAACACCGTTTTTTCAGCTTTTTTCATGGTACGTGACCGAGCAACAATGGGTTTTTGAAATACCAATATGTGTGCACATCCTCGATAAGTCAATGGTTCACCTGACATTCCGGAAGGTGGCAACGGATTATAACGGTGGATGAGACGGCGATACATCCTGCACAATCAGATGATGGGTGAAGCACCCACTTGACGATCGTTCTATCCATGAGTATCATTTTCCGCGAAACCTCTGAGTACAAAGTTGCTCTAAGCGCTCACACTGCGGTACACCGAGAAGGTGACTGATCGGGATTGAAAACCTATGAAAGAAACAGTTATACTCAGCATCTCTAAGGTTAATGTGATCCTGAAGGAGAGGCTTGGCCTCAGATCTCACATTCGTACGATTCGTGATGCACTCAAGCAACTGAATCTCATCCTCCTCCTCAAGCAGTTCGGCATACTCTGCGGTAAGGTGTTGCTGTACATCCATGGCACCTTCTTCCTGGTGGTGCTTATCATAAGTGTCCTTTACACCCATGTCAATCCACCAGTCACATCCCTCATGCTCTACAGGAGGCTTTTCAACGACTACCGTCCTTCCACAGTCAGCTATGTGCCTTTGGAACAGATACCGAAAGATCTACAACGTATGGTTGTGAAGGTGGAGGATTACAAATTTTACACGCATTCGGGAATAGATGTGCATGCACTGTTCAACGCGTTCAAACTGAACAGGCGACTGGGTACCGTACGATACGGAGGAAGCACGATCAGCATGCAGGTCGCACGAACCCTTTTTCTTGTTCCCAAGCAATCATACATAAGAAAATATCTTGAAATACTCATAGCCCTGGAAATGGACCTGGTCATGAAGAAGAGCAGGATTCTCGAGCTCTATCTCAATTACTGTGAGTGGGGAAGGGGGGTATACGGAATAGGAGCAGCTGCCTCCCACCATTATCACAAGAAGGTCCAGGAACTCTCCACCGATGAAAGAAGGCGGATTGTTACCATACTGGCAAGCCCTCTACGATACACAGTTGACAATTTCGACAGTAGAAAAAGCCTGCGCAAGCGTTACGACTTCCTGGTCCGGCATTTCCCGTAATCGATGCATAGGAGGTTCCCCAAAAATACCAGTGGATGTATGCGCGGACTGGTTCTATACTTTCCCCCCATACCCCGGGAGATGATGGAAGGTGTCCTCGAGACCTTTGATCATATTAACCGATGCCTCAGTAAACCATTCCAGTAACTTCCTGCCATCCGCCGCTGTTGCTTTGGTAGTGTCCTCCCAGTCGGGAAAATAAAGGGATTGTTTGTTCATACGCATCCTTCTTTTACACTCACTCTATTTCGATTGAATGAAATAAGTCAAGGACCTTTCCCGAGAATAGATATGGAATGACGCATAAGTATGGGTTACAATAGGTGCAGTCCCTGTTTGAAAGACACATGAAATACCATGACTCAATACTAGCCGCATCTGACACTGCTGCGGTAATCGTTGCTCACCCGGATGATGAAACCCTGTGGTGTGCAGGCACGATGCTTCTCCATCCCGAGATACACTGGACCGTGATCACCATGTGCCGCAAGAACGATCCGGACAGGGCTCCGAAATTTTTCCGCGTAATGGGGTTTTTAAACGCTACTGGGGTCATGGGCGATCTCGACGATGAACCGGAACAGTGTGCGCTACCCGACGAAACGGTTGAGGCCACACTTTTAGCGCTCCTCCCCACCACCGAATACGATCTCATCATAACCCACAGCCCTTTCGGGGAATACACGCGGCACAGGCGCCATGAGGAGACGGGCAGAGCTGTTGCGACGCTGTGGGAACAGGGGAGTATTGCTCTCAAATCCCTCTGGATGTTTGCCTATGAAGACGGTAAGGGGCGGTATCTGCCACGCCCCGTGAAAAGAGCGCACCGAAAGGAAGTGCTGACACAGTACCTCTGGCAGCAAAAGAGCGAGATACTGACCCGAGTGTACGGATTTTCTTCGGAGAGCTTCGAAGCACGCACAACGCCAAGGGCGGAGGCTTTCTGGATCTTTCAGAACACATTTGAACTGAAGCGTTGGCTCGAGAAAGGAGTGTGAACGCGATGAAAGTGCTTGTTCTTTACCCATATCCCCCATCACCCGGTGGCTTGGCGACGCAGGGAGATCTTCTGTACCGCGGCCTCCGTGAGATGGGTGTCGAGGCGTATCCCGTGAATTTCGAGTCGCCCCAGGAAAAGGAATGGTACTATCGGTGGTTCAAACCTGATGTGGTTGTGGGCATTGGGTACTGGGGCCACACCCCCGATCTTGTGCTTCATCCTCAGCGTTTTGGAGTGCAGCCGGTTCCCTGGCTTGTTGCAGACGGCTATATTGCAAACTATCAGGAAATACTGGACGACCTCCCGCTTCTTCTGGTTACATCGAACTGGGTAAAAGAAGTGTACATGAGAGATGGGTTAAGCGGTGAGAACATCGAAGTGCTGCCTGTTGGCTGTGATACTGATTCGTTCATACCTACGGGGAAAGACGATTTAAAAGTCTCAGCCGTCCGAGAGACTCTGGGCGTTACGGATGAACAACTCATGATTCTGACCGTGGGGGGGGATGCCGCCTCGAAGGGAGCGCAGGAAGTCATGCAGGCGCTGGCGCTGATCGACAGGGAAGCTCCAGACTGGAAATATGTCTGCAAGGTCTGGCCTCAGCCGCGTACAGCCACTCAGAACATGCAGGACTTGCAGCTAGCCACGCAGCTCGGCATTGAAAAAAAGGTCGTCTACACCACAAATATCGTTTCGCGTAATTTCATGCCCTTCCTCATGAATGCCTGCGACGTGTATGCTGCTCCTTCACGTCTTGAAGGGTTCGGCATGCCTCAAGTTGAAGCGGGTGCCTGTGAGAAACCTGTGGTATCGATTAGGGCGATGGCTCTGCTCGATACACTCGTACACGGCGAGACAGCTCTCCTTGCAGGAGTTGCTCAGGAGATTGTGTTGAGAGAAGTGATGCTCGACGATGAGTCAGAAACTGGCGATGGCAGGCGGGTTGTCTTTAAAACGCCGCGCACCGTCGACTACCGGGCAAGTGTGTATGACATTGCCCAATACCTTCTGGAACTCATGCAGAAGCCGGATAAGAGACGCACCATGGGTGAAGCAGGAAGGAAACGAGTCGTCTCGTATTACGATTACCGTGTTATCGCCCGAAAGTTGGCTGAGCTGGTATCGAAACGCCTGGGAATTGCATAGAATGGACACACTCATTGAAAAGACAGAAGAGACAGCGCTGGAGGTGCTGGTTCACAACATCCGTGGGCCGTACCGCGGTCTTCCCCGAACCGCAGCATGGGGATACCCTGAACCCTATACCAGGGATATCCTGATTTCAGCATTGGGGATACTCGTCGCAAGGAATCAGAAACTTATGGATGCACTCCGAAAAGTCCTCGAAACACTTGCAAAAAATCAAAGCACATTGGGACACATTCCTTCGCTCGTACATGACCCAGAGGACCGGGGTGCCAGTGATACCACACCGCTTTTTTTATTCATCACCGCTCTGTATCGAATGGTGACCGGTGAAAGCATGTTTCTGGAGAGCGCTGTAAACAAAGCCTTCCGTTGGATGAAATATCAGAGTCCTTCCGATCGTGTCATCGTGGCTCAACTGCCTACAAGCGACTGGCGAGATGAACAGTGGGTCTGGGGATATGGCCTCTATGTGAACACCATCGTGTACAGTTATCTCAGATTGTTTGGGCAGCACGAGAGGGCAGCAGTGCTCCGCGATCAGATGGATCGTTTCACGATCAGAGGCGGTGTGCAGCATCGACATGTACACGAGGGTCTCGTATTGAGACATAAACCGTATTATGCGCTTTGGTCTTATAAGATTTATTCCAGTGAGCGGTTCGATCTCCTCGGGAACAGCATCGCCATGCTATGCGGTATCGCTTCATCCAGCAGAGCTGGGAACCTTGTCACATGGATCGAGCGAGAGTGTGCAGAGCTCAGGCAGCACGGAGATTTAAATGTCAATTTGCCGCCCAATCTCATTCCCTTTGTTCAGCCGACTGACCCTGACTGGAAAGTTCGCTATACCGAGTATAACAAACCTGGTGAGTATCACAACGGCGGCGTATGGCCTTTTATCTGCGGTTTCTACATCGCCGCACTCGTAGCGGCAGGAAGATGCACGCTTGCAAAGAAGAGGCTCGGCGATCTCGCTCAACTCGTTCAGCACTCAAAGAGGCCGGGGTTGGATTTCGGATTCAACGAGTGGCATCGTGCACAGGACGGTACACCTCAGGGTCAGGATTGGCAGACATGGTCAGCGGCGCTTTTTCTCTATGCTGCCCGTTGCGTTGCAGAAGGATCGACTCCCTTTTTCGACATGATACGTGCTGATGGGAAAACCCGATAAAAAACAAACCCGCGCAACGCTGCCAGGTACAGCAGGGTCTACGCTTGATCGTCATCCTTCACGATGCCGAACGGCATGAGCACACTATCATAGGATGGTCAGTGAATGGCT